>ERZ772948.458-NODE-458-length-26506-cov-9.579411_pt1 | contig 26506 bp, 18 predicted proteins | sample MGYA00511945_ERZ772948 | MGnify/ENA primary metagenome ERZ772948 (study PRJEB29015, sample SAMEA2737927) | human oral metagenome | biome: human oral; feature: human-associated habitat; material: dental | place: China | collected 2141 ... | reverse complement strand
AATTGACTTGCAAAAGACGCCCTTTAAGACCCTTACTAACGCCCTTTTGAAGTCCAATTAAGCACCTCTTACTTTGCTGTTTTATAACCAATTGATTCTCTGTTGGTTATAAGACTACATTTTACTCGTGTTTTTATCGTTATTTATAGCTGTTTTGTTTGATATTTTGTAATGATTTTTCTGCGCCTTGTCTGTGATTTTGAAGTATTAAACTGAAGGAGTTTTCCATGGCAGAAGCTGACCATAGAATAGTTAGTTGAACGTCTTAGCTATGTTTTTTGTTTAATGAGTAACTTCATTTCTTCCGTTAAGACTATACGAAGTACAATCTACACATTGAACGGAAAATGACCTCCAAAAATGATAAAAGGAGACTAAAAGGAAAAGAAAAGCAAGTTAAGCGATTTAACATCTGATAATTAGCAGACCTAAAATAAATTCGTTTTTATTTGGGTGTTACATATATAATAGGTAAATTTGCACGGATTAATTTTTTCGGGACGCGTGAGAAGGTAAACGTCAAGGCATTCGAGCCTATAAAGAGTTACCACTTTTGGTTCCCAAAGATGTTGGTCAAAACAATAAGTATTTTAAAATTTTAGATGAACGTAATTACGAAAACAGTTCAATTGCCAGATGGAAGAACCATCTCAATTGAAACCGGAAAGGTTGCAAAGCAGGCCGATGGTGCAGCAGTTCTCCGCATGGGTAACACCGTACTTCTCGCTACTGTTTGTGCAGCTAAAGAGGCAGTTCCGGGAACAGACTTCATGCCTTTGCAAGTTGATTATCGCGAGCAGTATGCTGCCGCAGGTCGTTACCCTGGTGGTTTCACCAAGCGCGAAGGCAAAGCCAATGACGACGAAATCCTAACATCACGCCTTGTGGACCGTGTTCTTCGTCCACTTTTCCCATCAGATTATCACTGTGAAGTTTATGTACAGGTAATGTTGCTGTCTGCTGACGGCGTTGATCAGCCTGATGCACTTGCTGGTTTGGCAGCTTCTGCAGCGCTTGCAGCTTCAGATATTCCAATCGAGCATACTACTTCAGAGGTTCGTGTTGCACGTGTTAACGGCGAGTACGTTATCAACCCAACTTTCGAGCAGATGAAGGAAGCTGATATGGACCTCATGGTTGGTGCTACCAAGGACAATATCATGATGGTAGAGGGTGAGATGGACGAGGTTTCTGAACAGGATCTCATCGGTGCTTTGAAGGCTGCACACGAGGCAATCAAGCCTATGTGTGAAATGCAGGAAGAGCTTTCAAAGGCTTGCGGTACAGATGTTAAGCGTGCATACGAAGATGAAGTCAATGATGAGGAGTTGCGTGAGGAACTCCGCAAGGCTACATACGACGCTTGCTACGCTCAGGCTCAGAGCGGTGATGATGATAAGAAGCACCGTGAGGAGACTTATGACAAGATTAAGTCTGATTTCACCGAGGCTTATGACGCAGCTCACACAGACCTTTCAGAAGACGACCTCGAAGAAAAACACACTCTTATTGACCGTTACTTTGCTGATGTTCAGCGTGACTCAATGCGCCGTAGCGTACTTGATACGGGTAAGCGTATGGACGGTCGTGCAACAGATGAGATTCGTCCTATCTGGTGCGAGATTGATACTTTGCCAATGCCACACGGAAGTTCACTCTTCCAGCGTGGTGAAACAATGTCTCTCTCTACTTGTACTCTCGGTACAAAGATGGATGAGAAGATGGTTGATAACGTTTTGGAGAAGAGCTACCAGCGCTTCCTCCTTCACTATAACTTCCCTCCATTCTGTACAGGTGAGGCTAAGGCTCAGCGTGGTGTAGGCCGTCGCGAGATTGGTCATGGTCATCTTGCATGGCGTGGTTTGAAGGGTCAGATTCCTGCTGACTTCCCTTACACTGTTCGTTTGGTAAGTCAGATTCTCGAATCTAATGGTTCTTCTTCTATGGCAACCGTATGTGCAGGTACACTTGCATTGTTAGATGCTGGTGTTCCAATGAAGAAGCCAGTTTCAGGTATCGCTATGGGTCTTATCAAGAACCCAGGAGAAGATAAGTATGCTGTACTGAGTGACATCCTCGGTGATGAGGACCACTTGGGCGATATGGACTTCAAGACAACTGGTACAAAGGACGGTTTGACCGCAACTCAGATGGATATCAAGTGTGATGGTTTGTCATTCGAGATTCTTGAGAAGGCGCTTATGCAGGCAAAGGCTGCTCGTGAGCACATCCTCAACATCATGACTGAGACTATTGCAGAGCCACGTGCTGAGATGAAACCACAGGTTCCACGTATCGTTCAGTTGGAGATTCCTAAGGAGTTCATCGGTGCTGTTATCGGTCCTGGTGGTAAGATTATCCAGCAGATGCAGGAGGAAACAGGTGCTACTATCACTATCGAGGAGACTGATGGTGTTGGTAAAGTACAGGTTTCTGCACCTAATAAGGATTCAATCGATGCTGCTTTGGGTAAGATCAAGGCTATCGTTGCAGTTCCAGAGATTGGTGAGGTTTACGAGGGTACAGTACGTTCTATCATGCCATATGGCTGCTTCGTAGAGATTCTACCAGGTAAGGACGGCTTGCTTCACATCTCAGAAATCGACTGGAAGCGTCTTGAGACTGTTGAAGAGGCTGGTATCAAGGAAGGCGATAAGATTAAGGTTAAACTCCTCGAGATTGACCCTAAGACTGGTAAGTATAAACTTTCACGTCGCGTATTACTTGAGAAACCAGAGGGATATGTTGAGCCACAGCGTCGTCCACGTGGTGATCGTCGTCCACGTCGTGACGGTGAGCGTCGCTTTGATGAGCGTCGTCCGCGTCGTGAGAACAATGAATCTGAGAACAACGATTAATCGTTTGTTATAGTACTATAATCCCCCAGAAGCAGCCTATAAGCTTGCTTGCTGGGGGATTTATTTCTCTATCTACAAAGCCAAGTAGAGTCTAACCCTAATTCTATTGGATGTATTCATCAATGAGATGACTTAAACGTGAGTATAGAAAGTGCTTATATTGATTTAAGCATCCAGCTAATAATCAACTATATGATTATCATTTAGTTATTAAACCAATAAATTTACCGATTGGACAAGGTATACGTGGAGTACCCATGAAAATAAAATAAAACTTGCACGATAAAGATAAATAAAGGTTAAAACATTCTTGTTTTTAATTCTAAATACAATATCTTTGCACCGCGAGAGTTAAAATAGAGTTTACAATATAAAACTAAAATGATTATGAAAAAGATTATGTTTTTGGTAGCTGCTTGTGCAGCTATGGTAGCTTGTAACAATGGCAAGACTACTGCAAACAACCAGGGTGCAGATTCTGCAGTTCAGGATTCAGCTGCTGCTGGCGACTCTGCTGTTTACGAGGGTTTGACACCTGCAGCTGATGTTGCTGGTATCAAGTATCGTGTTGCTTTGGCAAAGGATTCATCAAATGGTTTCAGCGTATCTGAGTCTTACATGAAGTCTGCTTCTGAGGCTGATACTGTTTACAACTATACAGGTAAATATCAGGTTGTAGAGAAGGACGTTAAGGGTAAGAAAAATACTTACTACCAGTTCGAGTTGGGTAAGGACAACAAGACCAACTTCCTCGTAGTAAACGATTCTACACTTCGTCTTGTTAACTCTGACTTCGAGGAGCCAGCAGTAAATACAAAGGATATGAACTACGACTTGAAGTTGAAGTAAGAAGAATCTGTAAACAAAACTTTAATATAAAAGGGCTTGCTAAGGGATTATACCTTGTGCAAGCCCTTTTTCTGTAGGGTAGGGATGAATCGTCTTTATCATGTAATGAATACTTCTCTTCGATTGTATGGCTCTTTTCTAATGGTATGTAGTGTTTATTATAAGAATAGATTGGAGTGTATTTAGGCTTTCGCACTATTGGTGTTCATGCTCCGCACGATGTGTGCTAAGCCTCCGCACCATTGGTGCGGAGCGTTAACACGAATGGTGACGATGAGAATATTGATGCTTTCTCGTCGTATATTTCCAGAGTAAACGCTAATGATTGGACAGCGAGCGATGCTTATCACGACTGCATAAAACGCTTTATATGACTGCTGAAACTCCTTATAGAAACAAAAATAGGGACATGTCTGTGCCCCTATTTGATATTGTAATTTAGCAAGAATGAATCTTATCTTCTTGCCATGAAGAAGCTTGTACCAGCCTGCATCTGACGAACTTCATATACACCATTTGCATCAAGTGTAACGTCTGCTGTCAAACCATTGTTGAGGAAAGCCTTTACAGAACCATCACCATTGAAGTGAATAATCTTCTGCTCCTTACCCTCTGCATTCATGTACCATGTGTTCTCCTGCTTGTTATAAGTGAAGTAGAATACGCTACCATCTGGCTTTGTAATCTGGTAACCATTCTCGAGATACTTTACAGCATAAATCAAACCATCGTCACCCTTGATGTTGCGAGTCTTACCAACGCGGTTAGCAACAGGATTATCACCTGTCCAGAACTCAATACTGTTGAGTACGAGTGCATCTGCAGCACTACAGAATGCGTAGGCAGGAGAAATTACGAGGAAGATAATCTCATTGAGGAACTTAGATTTTGTAGCGTGCTTGTTCCACTTTGCGAGTTTGTTGAACAAAGCAAATGAACCTACACATGAACTCATGAGTGTTGCGCCAAGCAAGAGGGCAACCATAGACTTGATTCCTTTTGTTTTCATAACTTTCAAATTAGTTTATTTGGTGAATATTAATCTATTATTACTAAGCGGTTTAATTTATGGCTACAAAAATAACACTCTTATTTTTATTAAGAGATAATTTTATTTTATGATATTGAATGTTTGGTGTTTTTAACTTGATAAGTTAATGTTTTTGACATAACAAACGATTTTGTTAACGCTTATTTAAACCCGAGTCGGTTATTAGAGCCTAAACATTTTTTGTTTTATTATCGATCTGATTGTCTGTCTTTTGGGCGTAGGCGTAGCGGACTACGTCAAATTAAAAAGGCAGACAAGATGGCGATAAGAAAATAAAAGATGTCAGGGAACAATGTCATAGTTATAAAAACAATACATGTTGTGGTCTAATAACCTATTCGGGTTTAGATTGTGTGGAGGTTGATTTACCAATTACTCGACAGAGTTTCATCACTTCTTCCTCGAAAGTTTCTTTGTTAATGGCTTTCCCCTTTAAGACAGAACGATAGTTATAGATGGTCTGTGGAGAGTAGAACAGCAGGTCAGCTATCTCGGCACTTTCCTTTACGCCTAATCGGATAAGTGCCATAATGCGCTGTTCTGTTGTGAGTTCATCGGTGCTTTTGTTCTGAATTTGCCCTTCTGGTAAAAGTAGGCTGTTTAACTCCTCAGTAAAGTCTGGATAGAGATCGAGGAATGCTTTATCAAAGCGAGAGAGGAATGTAGCAGCGTCTTCTTCAGATAATCGTTCTGATGAAAGCTGACTAAGCAATTCAGTGGTTTGATTGGCTTTAATCTTTCTTTTAACCAATGTCTGTTGTTTCTTGAGTCGGGCAATATACTTTGCACAAAGGTCGATATACAATTTCGCTAATCTCTCGCGTTTACGGTTGGTATCAACAAGTAACGCATTGAGGTCGTGTAGTTGAGTATTCAACTCTTTTTGCTGGGTATTCAGTTCAGAGAGTTGGTTGTTATTCTTTTGCAATTCCTGTTGCTGAAGACTAAGGCGTTTGGTTTGTTTAACGATATAAAAGACTGCCGAAAGCAGAAAGAGTAGGAGTAGCGAGATAGCAATGATGGCTGTCATCTGCACCTTGTTGCGCTGGTTAAGTGTCTGCTGATAGCTACTTACAATCACTGGTAGTTTGCTTGAAATCTCAATGATGCGGAGCCTGTTATTATAGAAATGAGCATCCTCGAGTGCTGTCTGAATATATTGTTGTGCAAGGTCAAGCTCATCTTTGTTGTGTTCAAAGATGTACATTGCAAGGTTTTGGAGGGCAAAGTTCTCCATCGTACAGTTCTCTATATCTGCAATACTCGACAATAAAAGGAACTCTTCTTGTTTTTCAGTATTTCCCTCGTTGCCATAACTACCAGAGAGGGCAAAGCAGGACATGGCATAGAAGCGGGAGTTTTGGGGTAACTGCTTTATGGCTTTGACGTAATGCGCACGTGCTGCTTGTGGATTATTCAATACAAAAACAGCGTATTCACCGAGGTAATACTCGTAAGTTTTATCGGTTTCATCGCAAAAAGGCATAGCCTTCTTAAGATACTCTTGCGCCTTTAATCGGTGTGTAGGCGTATAGGTTTTATCGTTACAGAAGTCTGCCCAATAGGTGTGAATACGGAAGAGAGAGAAGTAATATTCAAAGTGTTGTGCCTTGTCAAGCCCCGTTGTGTCAACTTGTTCTATTTCATGAATAGCCTCACTATATAAGCCACCAATGGATAATAGCTCTGCCTTACTGATGGTATTACTATTGTAATAGTAGGTGTTCTGCGTCTCTTTTGCAAGTTTGATACCTTTGTTTAGGTATGTCATTGCAGAGTCAAATTGGAAGACATAGTATTCTTCAAATAGCTGTTCGTAGGTCTGTAAACGTTTAAGCGTATTCTCACTGGTTGTGAGATTCTTCTTTAGGCGGTTGATATCTTTATTCTTATTGTCGATAAGTGCATTGCGTTGCTCCAACAAATTATCTAACTTTTGTCGTAGCTGTTGTGTCTTACTACCAGCAGATAATGTCGTTGGCAGTAGCAAGAAGAGTATATATAATAAGCTTCTTTTCATTGTTTAATTGCTAATGAGTACAAAGATAATACTTTACTTGGAAATAGAGGACATCTACTTCAATAAATTATTATTATCATTTAAAAGGTTGATAATAAGTTGTTTGTAATTAATAACAACATAGCTTCATCTACTTGAGTACTACTATCGGTAGTTACTTCAATTCTTTTTACTATCTTTGCATAAAATCAAATAATTGCTCTTACAATCTTTAAATAGAAGTTATAATCATTTTTATTCTTTAACAAAACAATGAAGAAAACCAATATTGCCCTTATTGGGCTACTAATGGGGTGGGCAAGCATTGCGAATGCGCAGATTGTAAAGTCTCCTAACGGTAATGTTGCAGTTACTTTCTCATTAACAGGGAATGGAGTGCCTACTTATGAGATGACTTATAAGGGTAAGGCTGTTGTAAAGCCTTCGCACTTAGGTTTGGAATTAGCTAAGAACAAACATGCCAGCAAGGGCATGAACGAAACCAGTCTTATGGATGGTTTCGAGAAGACAGCTACCAAGACAACAACTTTCGATGAGACTTGGAAGCCTGTTTGGGGTGAGACTGCTACCATTCGTAACAACTACAATGAGTTGGAAGTAGACCTCAATCAGCCAAGCAGCAAGCGTAACATTATTATTCGTTTCCGTGTTTATGACGATGGAATGGGACTTCGTTATGAATTCCCACAGCAGCCAGAACTAAACTACTTTATTATAAAGGATGAGCATACCCAGTTTGCTATGGCAGGCGATCACACCGCATGGTGGCTTCCTGGAGACTATGATACACAAGAGCAGGAAACACAGGAGTCAAAGCTTTCTGAGATTCGCAAGCGTTTCCATGATGCTGTAAACTGGGATAACTCATCAGTTGCTGTATTCTCAGATACTGGTGTACAAACTTCTTTGCAGATGAAGTCTGCTGATGGGCTTTACATCAACATTCATGAAGCAGCATGTGCAAACTATGCTACAATGCACCTAAATCTGGACGACAAAACAATGACCTTTGAGTCATGGCTTACTCCTGATGCTACAGGTTTAAAGGGTTTCATGCAGACACCTTGCGAAACACCTTGGCGTACGGTGATGGTGAGCGATGATGCACGTGATATGCTTGCCAATAATCTCATCCTCAATCTCAACGAACCATGTAAGATTGAAGATACCTCATGGATTCATCCGACAAAGTACTGTGGTGTTTGGTGGGAGATGATTGCTGGTGCTAAGTCTTGGGCTTATACGGATGAGTTCAGTTCTGTTAAGCTTGATGAGACAGATTATGCACATGCAAAACCAAACGGACGTCACGCAGCCAACACTGCTAACGTGAAGAAATACATCGACTTTGCTGCTGCTAACGGCTTAGATCAAGTATTGGTAGAAGGTTGGAACATCGGTTGGGAAGACTGGTTTGGTCACTGGAAAGACTATGTATTCGATTTCGTTACTCCTTATCCAGACTTTGATTTGAAAGGCTTGAATGAGTATGCACACTCTAAGGGTGTTAAGTTGATGATGCATCATGAGACTTCTTCAAGTACACAGAACTATGAGCGTCACATGGAAGATGCCTTCAATTTGATGAATAAGTATGGTTATGACGCTGTGAAGACTGGTTATGTAGGTGACATTATCCCACGTGGTGACCACCACTATTCACAGTCAATGAACAACCATTATCTCCATGTTATAAAGGAAGCTGCTAAGCATCATATTATGGTGAATGGACATGAAGCAACTCGTCCTACGGGTCTTTGTCGTACATGGCCTAACCTTGTTGGTAACGAGTCAGCACGTGGAACAGAGTATGAAGCATTCGGTGGTAGTGATCCTAACCACACAGTTATCCTTCCATTTACTCGTCTTCAGGGCGGACCAATGGATTATACCCCTGGTATTCTTGAGACTCAGCTCTCAACATGGTGTGATAATAAGAGCTATGTACACACAACTCTCGTGGGTCAGCTTGCACTTTATTTAACGATGTATAGTCCACTTCAGATGGCTGCCGACCTTCCAGAGAACTATCAGAAGTATAACGATGCCTTCCAGTTTATTAAGGATGTTGCTTGCGACTGGGATGATAGCCGTTATCTTGAGGCAGAGCCAGCACGTTATATCACAGTTGCTCGTAAGGCAAAAGGCACTAACAACTGGTTTGTAGGAGGAAAGACAGGTCTTGCACCACACCTTAGTGTTCTCAAACTCGACTTCCTTGATAAGGGTCGTAAGTATGAGGCAACCATCTACGCAGATGCTAAGGATGCTGATTACGAGAAGAATCCAAAGGCTTATACCATTACTAAGCGTACTGTTAAGAAGGGTGATGTTCTCAAGCTTCAGCAGGTTCGTGGAGGTGGTTTTGCCATCAGCTTGAAAGCACTTTAAGCCATTAATTTTTGCTGTATTAACCGATGGCAATATAATATAAGGTAGAAGTGCCGCAGAGAAGCGTGATTGCTCAAAAAATCAAAGGGTTATATCCTTTGAAAGATGGCTATGTTTCTCTGCGGATATTCTATCTCTTACACGAAGCGTCTTACTTACTTACATTACTATATACTAAAACCATTAATTGTAACGTTACATAAGAGATGATATCATGTCCCAAAATAAGAATGAAGCAAATGAAGAGAATTGCAATCATCTGTGTAATTTTATGTACGCCATTACTTATTAATGCACAGGCCCAAATACCAACACTTGACGATCTCGACCATGAGATAGCCATGTCATCCCAGTATGACAAACAATATGAAGATGTTATACGCAGCGTAAAGAGGCAACTTCATGCCGCTAAGACCTTGGAGGCTCGTTGCGAATTATCCGACAAGCTATTCAATCTTTATACATCTTATTCTGTAGACTCTGCTATAGTCTATGCTATGGAAAAGCAGAAAATAGCAAAGGCAATGGGCAATCAGAGTAAGGTAAATGATGCAAAACTTAATCTTGCCTACCTCTTGATAAGGGGTGGACAACTCAAGGAAGCAAGCGATATTATTAACTCCATTCCTCGGAGTGGGATAAACCAAGACTTGTCTTTCTATTATTTCTCTACGCGAAAGACACTCTATCGTACACTTGCTGATGCCGCTTTAATCCCTTCGCAGAGGAAGATGTACAAGCAGATGGAGAAACTTTGTAACGATTCTGTCGTTGATAATAACCAATCTGCTGACATTTGGTCACGTGCTGAACAGCTTGTTAATCGCCAACAGTATGAACAAGCAAAGAAAATTCTCCTTGATGCCTATCACCACTTGAAACCTGGTGACCGTCAAACAGCATTTGTGTCAATCTCGCTTGCTGATATTTATGGTAGGGAGAAGAATGTGGAAGCTCAAAAGCAATACCTTATTGCAGCTGCTATCTCTGATATACGCAACTCGGTAAAGGAATATCTTGCTCTGCAGCAATTGGCTATGATCCTTTTTGAAGAAGGTGATACAAAACGAGCTTATGCCTATATGGACCACGCTATGAACGATGCTGTGTTCTGTAATGCACGTCAGCGTACAATTGCTATGGCTGACGTTTGGCCTGCAATAGAAAAATCGCATGAGCGTGAAACTAAGAGTCGCACACTCAAACTTACAGCTGCTCTTGTGCTGATAAGTCTTTTGTCTGTCTTCTTGTTGGGTATGATTATCTATACGCGTCGTCGTGTTGTAGAATTGCGTGCTATTCGTGCGCGTCTTTCTAACACAAATGAATTGCTGAAAGAATCGAATAATATTAAGGATGAGTATATCACTCGCTTCCTTAGCGAGTGTTCTGCTTACATCGACAAACTCGATAGCTATCGTAAACAGATTTATCGTCTTGTTACAGCCAATAAGCGCACAGAACTGCTGAACACATTGAAATCACAGGAGGTAATCGACCGTGAGTTGGATTCCTTCTATTCAAGTTTTGATGAAACCTTCCTTGGTCTTTTCCCTAACTTTGTAGAAGATTTCAACGCATTACTCAAACCAGAAGAGAGGATTATTCCTAAACAAGCAGGGCATCTCTCTACTGATCTTCGCATCTTTGCACTCATTCGCCTCGGCGTAAGTGAGAATGAGCTTATTTGTTCCTTCCTTCGTTGCTCAAAAGCAACGGTCTATGCTTACCGTTCTCGTGTGCGTTTGAAGTCTATTGACCCTGATAAATTCGATGAAATAGTACAAAAACTATAAGTTGATGCCATTTTCTCTTCCCAATTTATAAATAGAAGAATCGTCATCGTGCGACATTCCAGCATCTTGTTTGTTGGTCTGTCGCACGTTTTCTTTCTTCTTATTTTTAGTTGTGAGAAGCCATTATTGTCTATTCATAGGCATGTTTTCTCATCTTCTACAAACAACTTATTCCCTTATTAATTGATATTTTGTAAACTATTTTCGCAAGATTCAAAACCAATACATGCTCTTTTGGCTTCTAAAAGACGCCTAATTGACTTGCAAAAGGTGCCCTTTTGAGGTCTAAGTAACGCCCTTTTGAAGTCCAATTAAGCACCTTTTATTTTGCTACTTTATAACAAATTGATTTCCTGTTGGTTACAAACCTGCTTTTTATATGGGGTTTTGTCTTTGTTTTCAGATGTTTTATTCGAAATTATGTAATGAATTTTCATGTTCTTTTTTGTATTTTTGAAGTATTTCAAAGAAAAGATATTCCGTGTCGGAGAATGATAATAGGATAGGGAGTTGACAATCTTAGCTATGTTTTTGTTTAATGTTTAGTGTTCTTTCCATTGAGCGCTTCTATTGTGCTTTAACATCATCTAATCGTCATTTTGAATCCGGTTTTTCCTTTTTAAAGAAGTAGTTTCAATTTATTTTCACGACAAGAAGTCGAGGAGGAGTGGTACATTAGGATAAGAAAGAGGGTGAACAGAAGAGGGGTTAATAAAGAATTGTAATAATAATAACCTATAAACAATATAATAATAATCTATTTTTATGAATAAAAAGAACTTTCCCTATTGGTCTAACAGCTACGAACCAATAGGGGAAGGGGATACATTTAGTTCTCAAGAGTAGGGAACTGAATGTTTATTTTGCCTTCAAAATCAAACGGAGGCTTTGCTTGTAATTAATATAGTTCCATACCCAGTTGAGCAGAATAAACGTCTTATTCTTTACACCAAGGATAGAGCGAAGGTGAACAACGAGCCACAACGCCCAAGCTGGGAAACCTCCAAACTTCTTTCCAGAGATTTCGGCTACGGCATGGTTACGACCAATAGTTGCCATTACACCGAGATTTTTGTATTTGAAAGGCTTTAGTTCTTTCCCTTTCGACATTGCTTTAAAGTTCTTTGCTACTGTCTTTGCCTGCTGCATAGCAACCTGCGCTAACTGTGGATGACCGAGTGGATATTCCTCATCACCCTCGACAAGACTCACATCACCAATAGCATAGACATCTTTTACACCTTTTACACGACAAAAACGATCGGTTAAGAACCTACCAGCATGACCAATACTCTCTACAGGAAAACCCTCGACGGTGTTTGCACAGATTCCACTCACCCAGATAACGGTCTGTGTAGGAATCTCTAAGCCAGCACTGGTTTTCAGAATACCATCTTTGTATTCTGTAGCAAACTGAGGCTGACGGATATGAACATGCAACTCCTTTAAATCACGTTCTGCTCGCTTTGATGATATTGGGTCCATAGCTGAAAGCAGACGGTCAACAGCATTTACAAGGTAGATATGCATCTGTGAAGAGTCAAGGTCGGGGTAATCATGAGCAATGATGTTCTTCTTCATTTCTGCCACAGCACCTGCAATCTCTACACCTGAAGCACCACCACCAACAACGACAATATTCATTAAAGCTTGTTTGCGTGCTGGGTCTTCTTCTGTTAGAGCAAGTTCAAGATTACGGAGAATAGTGTTACGAAGTCTCATAGCCTCACTAACCGATTTCATCGGGAGGGTCGTTGCTTCGATATCCTTATTACCAAAGAAGTTTGTCTTTGCACCAAACGCCATTACAAGATAGTCGTAATCTATCTCACCTACAGTCGTATTGATTATCTTTTTATCTGTATTCACCGACTCTACCTTTGCCATACGGAAGAAAAAGTCCTTTTTACCTTGGAAGAGTCGACGGAAAGGAAAAGAGATACTACTTGGTTCAAGACCACCCGAAGCTACCTGATAAATTAATGGAGGGAACTGGTGATAGTTATTCTTATCTATTAATACTACTTGATAGTCATCGTCTACTAATTTGAAGGCCAATTCCAAACCTCCTAATCCACCACCAACAATAACGATTCTCTTTTTGTCAGTGCGTTCAATGTTTGCTTTCATTATCCTGTTTTTATTTATGTTTGTTATTTTTATATGTCTATTTCCTTTCTTTTTTCACAGAGAAAATTGTGCCAGAGATATTCTTTGTTAGAGGAAAAGTTATACTGTTTATATATAAATTAATTTTGTAAGTCGTTCTTCTGGGAAGAGTTCGCGTGCAACAGCTTGCACCTCTTCAGCAGTGATAGCGTCAATATTGCGATAAAGTGCTGATATATCTTTCTTCCAACCATAGTGGAGAAAACCTTTACCGAAGTCTAAAGCAAGGTTCTCTCGGTTGTCACAAGCTATGCCAATCTGTCCTTTAATCTGCTGTTTAGCTATAGACAACTCGTCATCTGTCAATGGAATGTCGATGAAATGGTCAAGTTCTGCACGTACAAGGCGCATACATTCGTCCAAATCATCTGCGTCGCAGCCAAAGTAAATGCTCCAAATACCTGTTAAAGAATAGCTCACCATAGAGCTTTCTACCGTATAAACGAGTCCACGACGTTCACGAAGTGCAAGATTCAACCGGGCACTCATACCGGGTCCACCTAAGATGTTATTAAGTAGATAAAGTGCCATACGTCTTTTATCATGTATGCTATACGCACGATTACCAATCATCACGTGGGCTTGGTGAGTATGCTTATCTATCTTAACTGTCTGTGGCTGATATTCACTCAATGCAGGAATCGGCGTTTCTATTGGCTTTTCAGTTTCACCCTTTATTCTTACTTTCGAGTGATTTTCCTTCTCTAAAAGGCTAAGTAGATTATCAAAATCCACATCGCCATAGGCAAAAAACACCGAACTCATCGGTTGGTAGTGTTTCTGAGTGAAACGAAGTGCATCCTCGGTAGTAAACTTCCTGACACGCTCTGCCGTACCAAGGATACTATGTCCTAAAGGATGTCCACGGAAGATGATATTTTCAAACTCATCATATATCAACTCTGCTGGACTATCGTTATAAGAATCGATTTCATCGCAAATAACTTCTACCTCTTTGTTAATCTCTTTTTGTGGATAGATACTGTGAAAAACAATATCTGTCAATAGGTCTATCGCTCGGGGAAGATGGTCCTTCAGAATAGCTGAATAATAAACCGTATTGGTCTTGGTGGTGAAAGCATTGAGATCGCCTCCTACTTGCTCAAGACATTGAATAACATCAATTGCTGTTCGGAGAGTAGTACCTTTGAAGGTAACATGCTCGCAGAAATGAGCAATACCCTCCTCGTCAGGTAGTTCGTTAGCTGTCCCGACGTTGAGTTGATACCCACAATAAACCACTGGTGAGGTCGTTGAAAGGGCTATGATGCGCAGTCCATTTTCTAAGACTGCAGTCTGATATCTTGTCATAGGGTGCAAAATTAAGAAAAAAGAATGAAAACTAATAGACTTTAATAGACAAAGAAAAAAGAACTCGATTCATTTTGTGTTCCGCCTAAATTTCTGTATATTTGCACAACTAAAGCGAGAAACAACATAATTCACAATAAAATGCGGAAAGTTATAGGTATCGGTGAAACCGTCTTAGACATCATCTTTAAGGATAATAAACCAGTTGAGGCAGTTCCGGGTGGTTCTACCTTTAACGCCATTACGTCGTTAGGACGCTGCGGAGTCAACACATCGCTTATCTCTGAGGCGGGTAATGACCATGTTGGAAAATATATTATCGACTTCTTGAAGGACAATGGTGTGAATGCTGATAACATTTCAACCTTCCCTGATTCTAAGTCACCTGTATCACTCGCTTTCCTCAATGAGAAGAATGACGCTGAGTATATCTTCTATAAAGATCACCCACACGTTCAATTAGATTTTACATTCCCTGATATACAGTCCGATGATATCGTGCTTTTTAGTTCCTTCTATGCGGTGAATCCAGTGATTCGTCCACAGGTGGTAGGACTACTTGATTATGCACGTTCACGTGGTGCAATCATCTACTACGATGTTAACTTCCGTCCTGCACATAAGGATGATGTTATTAAGATTACCCCTAATTTGATAGAAAATCTTGATTATGCGGATATCGTACGTGGTAGTTTGGAGGACTTCGCAACGATTTATAAAAAAGAAGATGCTGATAAGGTCTATAATGCGGAGATTTCTTTTTATTGCAAGCAGTTTATCTATACACAGGGAAGTCAGCCTGTTGAAGTGCGCAGTGGTAAGGAACTGAAAAAGTCATATCCTGTTCTCGACACGAATGTTGTCAGTACAATCGGAGCTGGTGACAACTTTAATGCAGGCTTCATCTTCGGTATGTTGAAGCATGGTATCACTCGTGCTGATCTCGAAAGAGGGCTGACAGAAGAGCAATGGGACAAACTTATCAACTATGCCTTGGCGTTCTCTGCAGACTGCTGCAAGGACATCTTCAACTATGTAAGTAAGGACTTTGGTGAGAAGATGAAGGAGGAGGCTTTGTAATAAGCCTTATTAGCCCAATAAACCCAATTGGTCTAATAAGCCCAATATGCTAACAAAAGAAACTACATAAATTCAAAAATAAAATGATAGAAATTGCCAATAAAGTTTATTACGTAGGAGTTAACGATCGTAATAAGAACCTTTTTGAAGGATTATGGCCACTGCCTTATGGTGTTACCTACAATTCTTATCTCATTGATGATGAGAAGGTTTGCCTTATTGATACAGTAGAAGTAGACTTCTTTACACAGTTTATTGAAAGACTTCGTGAGGTGTTGGGCGACCGACAGATTGATTACTTAGTCATCAACCACATGGAGCCTGATCACTCTGGTTCAATAGGTTTGCTGCGTAAATATTATCCTAACATCCAAGTTATCGGTAACAAGAAGACCTTTGATATGATGTCAGGATTCTATGGTGTCAAGGATAATACGTTAGAGGTTAAGAATGGTGAGGAGTTGAGCTTAGGTAATCATACCCTACAGTTCTTTATGACTCCAATGGTTCACTGGCCAGAAACGATGATGACACTCTGCAAAGGTGAGGTCAGCCACCTCTTTACAGGCGATGCATTCGGCTGTTTTGGTGCATTAAATGGTGGTCTCATCGATCAAGAGATTGATACAGATTGGTGTTGGTTAGAGATGGTTCGCTACTATTCTAACATCGTTGGAAAGTACGGAACACCTGTTCAGAACGCATTGAAGAAGCTTGCGGGTATTCATATCGATTATATCTGCTCTACTCACGGACCCGTATGGCATAAGTATGTTGACAAGGTTATCGGACTGTATGACCGTATGTCTAAGTACGAAACAGAGCCTGGTCTGGTGATTTGCTATGGTACAATGTATGGCAATACAGAGCGTATGGCAGAACAGATTGCACGTTCAGCATCGCTTGCTGGTGTGAAGAATATTCGTTTGTACAATGTTTCTAAGACACACCACAGCTATATTCTCCAAGACATCTTCCGCTTCCGTGGCTTGATCGTTGGTGCTCCTACCTATAATGCAGGACTCTATCACGAGATGGATGTACTCTTGCAGGAGGTTGCTAATCGCGATATCAAGAACCATCTTATTGGTTGGTTTGGTTCTTACTCTTGGGCTTCAAAGGCTGTTGCTGCCATTGGCGAATGGAATGAGAATCATCTCCACTTCGAAAAAGTGGGTGAGCCAGTAGAGATGAAGCAGGCACTCACACCAGAGATTAAGGAAGAGTGCAATCGCTTAGGCCGTGAGATGGCAGCTAAATTATTAGCTGAATAAAAGGGTCTAAGATGATTAGAACGAACAAAGATAGCACACTGTCACAGGTTATTACTGCTTTACGATTTCCACTAATCGTATTAGTATTGTTCGTTCATTCTAACTTCAAAGGTGTATCATTTGCTTGGGACAATGCTTTAAAAGCATCTTTTTCGCCCCCAATAGGTAATATCAACCTATCATTAGGAACATTCATCGACTTTATCTCGGGTTCGCTTGCTCCATTAGCGAACCCGTTTTTCTTTTTCATTAGCGGCTTGTTGTTCTTTCATTGTAAACAGTTTACACGTAAGGTATATATCAATAAGATCCGTCATAGGCTGCAATCGTTGCTCATACCTTATATATTATGGAACTTATTGTTCCTCCTAATCATCGCCATTGGTAGTTCTTTACGCCCAGGATGGACTGCTATTATTGATAAGCCGCTATCTAATTTCACCATTAAAGATTATCTTTTAATTTTCTGGGACACAAGTCTGATTGGACAGAAAGGTGGTCTTACTACCCCAATAGACATTCCTTTATGGTTCATTCGCAACCTTATGGTATTGTCACTTGTCTCTCCGTTCATTTATACAACCATCCATTTCCTTTCTCGATGGCACAAAAGATTAGCATTATATGTGCTTATAATATTTCTATACGCTATTCATTATTTTCCTAATCAATGGGAAGGATGGGCGCAGGGGCTATTATTTTTTAGTCTTGGAGCAACCTTTACCATTCTAAAATGGGATGTAACAAAGCTGTTTAAGCCCTACGGAATATATGGAATCATCGGTGCCTGTCTCTTCTACTGGGCACAACTTGCTAACCTCATGTATGCTGCCTTAATCGTTACTATAATCTCTCTGACCACATACATCATTGAGCGTAGACAGCAACAAGGGCTTACCCCAAAATTGATTCCTAATATATTAACGGATTCATCGTTCTTTATCTATGCAGCACACACACTTCCTCAAGGTATTATTTTGTGGTCTCTCAAATTGGAATGGTTACCTATCACTGGAGCTACAAGTGTACTGATTGTTTATTTCCTTTCCCCTGTTATTCTCACAACTGTTTGCCTTCTATCTTTCATATTACTTAGACGTATATCTCCTATCTCACTCTACTTCTTAACAGGAGGACGACAATAAACCTCAGAAAAGGTTATAAATAGGTTCTTCCGTTAAATGGATAGATATATCCCATTAGGTATATAAAAGGGATAAACTACAAGATATAATGTAGAAAAGGCAAATAAAAATATGTCTATCCATTATTATGTCTTTTTGTCTTCTACAAACAGCAGATTCTCTTACCAATTGATATTTGTAAATTATTTTTATGCAACTCAAAACCAATACATGCTCTTTTGGCTTCTAAAAGACGCCTAATTGGCTTGCAAAAGATGCCCTTTAAGACGCTTACTAACGCCCTTTTGAAGTCCAATAAAGCACCGTTTACTTTACTGTTTTATAACTAATTGACTTCCATGTGGTTACAAACATACTTCTTATCTGTGTTTTTACCGTTATTTATAGATGTCTTATTTGAAAATATGTAATGATATTTCAAACCCTTGTATGTAGATATTCGAAGCCTTAAAGTGTAAAGGTTTTCAATGAAAGAGGCTAATAATAGGATAGATAGTTGACAGTCTTAGTTATGGTTTTGTTTAATGAATAACTTCGGTCCTTCCGTTAAAGCAGTACGAAAAGCATCTACACATTTAACGGAAGAGCCTATAAATAGATCTTTCAAAAGCCCTAATTTTGTTTTAATTATAGTTGCTGCCACTTTGTATATTTAAATTAACTTATTGATTACTAATAGTTTATATATAATGAGAACGTGACAGTAATGAATGCAAAATAAAACCTATTCTTCAACAACCAATACTTATTTAATTCTTCCCTTACTATTTTCTTTAATCTCACCTCATTTTCCTTTCAATTATATGAAGCTTTCACACCAAATGTATCTAAGCTGCACACACCTACTCAAAAGAACTTCGCACATTACAGAAGATTCTCTCGTAATAATAAGAAAATGCACCGAAAAACTATAAGATGTAATGTATTCAATTATTTTTGTATCTTTGTACATACACAAATAATACATAGGAATAAAATGAATATAGCAGTATTTTGTTCTGCAAATAATAACATTGCTCCCGACTACTTCCGTGCTGCGGAAGAGTTGGGACGATGGATCGGAGAGAACGGGCATACGCTCGTTTATGGTGGAGCTAACAGTGGATTGATGGAGTGTATTGGTAAAGCTGTACACGAAGCTGGTGGACGTACTATTGGAGTTATTCCTCGCATCTTAGAGGAAGGACGTAGAGTTAGCGACTATGTAGATGTAGAGATTCCTTGTGAGGACCTTACTGATCGCAAGGCAATCATCATGGAACGCTCTGATGAGTTCTATGCTTTACCTGGTGGTATCGGAACTATTGATGAAATTTTCACTGTTGCAGCCTCTGCTTCTATTGGTTATCATCATAAGAAGGTTACCTTAGTCAACGTGAAGGGCTTTTGGGATAGTCTTATAGCCCTGCTAAATGACCAACAAGAAAAAGGTATGATGCGTGGTAGACTCCACGATTATATAGAGATTAAGAATATAGACGATTTTTAACCCGAATCTCTAAGTTTGCAATTCATGAAGCAAACTTAGAGATTTACTTTTGAGATAGATTTACAAGAGTTCTTTGTTAATGAGGACAGAAAAGATGCAATGAAAGAGAAAGGCTTTTATCTGCATCAAACTACCCATGGCATGGACTACAATGCCGGTTGGAAAAACGGAAGACTAAATAATACTTATAATCATAATGACTATGGAGATCGTGTAAGGGAAATTGACTTCGACCCAGGAAAAGACTTCCATGTTTATGGTGCACAGATTGACCCAGAGCCAGGTGATCCAATGCACTTAGCTGTAACTTTCCTCTTAGATGGTAGAGTTAAATCCGTTTTCCGTACAAAGGATAATCGATATAAATCAAACAATTCGAAGTATCCATATCGTTATAATGCACTCTTAGCACAAAACCTTTCAAAGTATGGAGAGGACCGTGTTTGGGACGTTGCTATCACAGGACAAGTAGGTGGTAAGGCGTGGAAGGCTAATACAGAAATACTACCGAGTATGTATCCATATAAAGGATTTGGTGGTACTCTCTACCCAGAATTAAACCCGAAGTATGGAGGTGATATTAATAAGGTTCTTAAGGAGTTCGTTACAGAAATTGACTGGTTGCGCGTTTTTAAACGAGCAAATGAACTACTATGGATTGGAAACTTACCAGAATATAGACAGAATCAGAAGATAAGTCTTGACCTTGCAAAAGAGAAGTTTACTAACATAAAGCCTGGTGATCAGTTGGTAATGGACCTTGAGGTTTGTGACCCTACTCAAAAAGCAAGTCTTGACATCTTTAATAAAAGTGGAAAATCTATCACAACACTTAAGCCAGAGCTTGCTAAGAATGATGCACAGGTAACTTTCGTTGTGACTGAAGCACTTAGTAAGTTGCTAAAGAGTGAAGGTTGTGTACTACAAGGAGAGAACATCCGTTTATACACCGTTTGTCATTCAGACAAGAAGGATGCTATTTGGAATGGCTTCAAAGAAATCCAGTGGGGCGAAACAATTATCCCTGCAGAGTTGTTTGCAAATTTAGTAGAAGGTCAGAAACTTGAGTTCGTGGTGAGAGATGTTAATCCTGGAGGAAAGATTTTCTTACGCCAGAATAAAAAGAATCCTACTGATTCAAAAAGACCTAAGTTCTCGTTTAGCGCACAATATGGTAGTATTATCAACTTGGATAGTGGAAAAGATGAAAAGACCTATAGTCTTGACCTCGAACCTAAGGTTATCGAAGAGTTAAAACAGAATGGCTTGGTGGTAACTGGACTGGGGTACTACTTGCGTAGTGTTAACATTATAGGTACGAGTCATACGTCAAATAACACTGTTACAGGTATTGCTATAGACAAGATAGACTCCGCGAATCAAAATGATGGTACTGTCTATTCTATCAATGGAATGAAAGTAAGAGATGCGAACGATAAAGGGAAATTAAATCCAGGAATCTACATTATTAATGGTAAGAAGGTTCTGGTAAAATAAATTAGTAGATAACAAAACTATGAGCAAGGTATCTATAACATGGAGCTATGGATTATCTTGCTACGTTAGAAAAGTATTCTGAAACCCTGATGTTATACATCAAATAGGCTGTTACATTGTAATTTCCAAATGTTGATAATATCGTGAAAGAGGGTAGATGAATACAAAAATATAAGGGGCTTGTATCAATGTTATCAGTTGATACAAGTCCTTTTTGCATGCAATTATTTATAAAGGTACTAGGTTCATAAGTGTTACTCTTATTTGATTAATCTCGATGAAATCGATAAATTTTATCAAAAAGAGATGAAATAATAGTCTGTTAAGCCCTCTAAGCACATATATCTCAGTGTTTCTTTAACAAGTAGATTTGGGTTTAAGATACGGCTATAAGTAATCAATGTTATCTCTTTTTAGTGGCTGGAGGGAGTTTTGTTTAAGTATAGTGAATTTGATAATATTTGACGATATTTGCTTTGCAGTTTTATCATTTTACGTTACCTTTGCAAGGAAGATAAGATAAAAACGTAATATCTATTAAACAATGAAGCATAAAATCGGAAACATTTTGGCGGCAGGCTTTGCGATTGTTGGACTCGCTGCACTGGCGAGTTGTACGGGAGAAAAGTTCCATGTGACAGGTTCTATTGCAAATGCCAAGGACTCTTTGCTCTATTTTGAGCATAACGGACTCAATGGATTTTCTACTGTTGACTCTGTTAAACTCGATGAAAAGGGCGATTTTTCGTTCTCTGGTGATAAGGTGGATAATCCAGAGTTCTATCGACTTCGCATTGCTGGACAGATTATCAATATTGGTATTGATTCTACAGAGACAGTCGTTGTTAAGGCTACTTATCCGCAGATGGCTACCGATTATAGTGTGAAGGGTTCCTATGAGAATGAGAAAATCAAGGAATTGGCACTGAAGCAAATTGACTTACAAGCACGTTGCCAGTCTATTCTTGCAGAACGTCCTGACCTTGCTGATTCAATTATCACAGTATTGATGAGCGACTATAAGCAGGATGTATCACACAACTATATTTTCAAGGAGCCAATGCGTGCCTATAGCTATTTTGCTTTGTTCCAGTATATTGTAATAGGTAATCAAGCACATTTGATATTTGACCCATCAAGAGACGTAGCTGACAATAAGGTGTTCGGTGCTGTTGCAACCAGTTGGGATACTTATTATCCAAATTCAGAGCGTACGCAGAATCTCCATAATATCACGATTAAGGGTATGAAGGATGAGCGCATTGTGAAGGCACAGAATAAGCCAGTGGAGATAGAAGCTAAGGAATTAGGTGTTGTCGACCTCCCATTACGTGACAACCATGGTGTAGAACGCCATCTTACTGATTTGAAAGGTAAGGTTGTTCTGCTCGACTTCCATGTCTTTGCAGCAAAGGGTTCTACAGAATACATTATGCAACTGCGCGAACTTTACAATAAGTACCATGACCGTGGGTTAGAAATCTATATGGTTTCATTAGACGATAATGCTCATTTCTGGAAAGAGCAGGTGGCTAATCTGCCATGGATTAATGTTTATGATGACACTGGTATCAGTCAAGCTTATACAGCTCCTGCACAAGCCTTCCCTATCATTTATCTCATTGATAGAGGTAACAATATTGTGAAGAACCCATCACAGATTAAGAATCTTGAGCAGGAGATTGAGCGTTTGTTATAAGAATCAGACATGAATCTTCTATGAGCTAAGCTGAGAATACTTTGGCATAAAGAAATTAGGTTATTGATATAGAATCTCTATCTCAATAACCTATTTTCTTTTTTATTTAGTTTGCTGTCACTTTTAACACTTCTCGTAACTCATTGTTGGCTAATGGTATATAATAGGAAAGAGCGTGACAGGAATGACGGCAACTTTTATTTCATGTTTTACACGTTACACACTAACCTCTTAACATGTTAGTATCTCCAGTACGCTTGGTCAATGGTTGTCTCTACAGCCTGCTCTATATCGTCACTAAGGTTACAGAAGAAGTCTATACCAGTTCGATTCTGTAACTCCTGGATGGTGATATACTCGCTTTTACTATTATTGTAATGAGGCGACCAAATACCGAGGGCACGATAGGTGTTGGTTTTCTTGTCGTAAGCAAGTAGTGCCATATAGAAGAACTTTGGTACGATACCATTGAAATGAAGTGACTTGTCGGATGATTCCTTCTTTGCCATCTCATCCAAATCAGCTTGATTACAGATATACTCATCCTTGTCAATAGTGGCAGCCTTCACGATATAGAGCGTATCACATCGTCCCGCCCACGCACGTACCTTCTCTTCAAGCTTCCCCCATACACCACCATTGTGCCCTTGTATTTGTGGTTGCATATTCGTTAAATAGAAGGTTTGCTTGTTCTGAGCGGCAGAATAGAGCCTATCACCAGATGGGCAGAGGTGTCCACGGCTAAAGCCACTCCCTCTGTAGTCGTCAGGTGAGGTTTGTTCATTTGCTGGTATCTCTGGGTCTTGTTGGAAGGCATTTTGTCTCTTTACGTTCTTCTGCAGGAGAATATCATATAGTTCATAGCAGGTCCAACGGTTTGCTTTGAGTTTAGCGTCCCATTCGATAGAGTAGTTACGCAGTTTTCCAAGGTTCGCCTCAGTAGTGTAATGTGTCACTTCATACGTCTTGTTGCTTCCTTGATAGAAACGTGGGGACTCCAATCGCCAACCCTCGCGGTTCTTTTGTAGGTCGTCGGCAGTGTTACGATTAGAATTGTTACCTATTGGCTCGGGGTTAGGTGTGACCGTTTCAGTGATGGTGTAGTCGATTTGAGAGAAGAGGAAGTCCTCTGAAACAGTCTTTCCCTTAGGGTAGACCTTTATCCCCACGCCCTCAATCACACGTGTACTATCTATCGTCTCACCCATGACGTAGGTATGTACCTCGCCCAGTTTGGTAGTAATCGTGATGGTTTGTTTCTTATTTTGTGCTGTAGCCGTTATGCTAAGGAGCAACAACAGTGAAGTGATAATATTCTGTTTCATCTTTAATCCTCCTTATTTTTAGCAATAATGTTCATAATCATCTGTGTGTTATATGTTTTCTTCATATCGTTGTGTTCCTTCTTATTTGATAATCAGTTTATGTCCATTCACGATATATACTCCCTTTGGTAGGTTAGTGAGCGTACTACCCACGTATTGACCATTGAGGTTATACACCTTCATCGCCTTATCTGTAAGCATATAAGGGTGTGTAATCGCATTTGGTGTGGATGAGAATGAAATTTTAACAGTCGCTGTTGCTGGTACACGATAGTAGGCATGTAAACCTTTCAGAAGATTGGTCTTGTTGTCAGCATTTAGTGGATAGTTGAGGCTTTCATCTGTAGAGAGATAACGTTCGGTCTTATCCACGGCGAGAGTCTTTGGACTATAAACAGCCACGAAACTGTATTGTCCATCGTTTGACGTCACTGTCTCAGGCTTTGTCGCCTTGAGTGTTATTCCTTCAAAGGTTGGGTTCTCTATGTTCCACTTGATGAGGTAGGGCTTACCTGCTGCTATTTGGGTTTGCTTATCATTAAATATCATGGTATTGTCGTCTACCTGTTTGGTGAATGTTGCTATCTTCGCATTGGCTAAGTCTTTCTTTTCAATGTCGAAAGGAACGGCAAAAGTGTCCCAATGGTCTGCTGAGAACGTACACTTTAGACGGACAGCTGCGTCCGTAATATCGCTTTGAGGCAATACAAAAGCCTTCTCTTCGTCAATAACAAAGGTGATAGGGCGATGGCTATTCAAGTAGATTGGGTTGATTTCCTTCCTTTCACTATTCGGAACAACGATTCCCGTAAGGTCTATGATAGCTCCTTGATACGGTGCAGTGTATTTATTGTTACTACCAAAGCGGTTGTTGATGACAATGCCGTCTTGCGTAGTGAGGGCATCATCGACAAGTGTCTGGTCCTTCAAGCATACCCAATCAGCAGTGTTATCAAGATAATTTTTTGCTTTAATCTCCTTTGGTTGGACAGCTTGTTCAGTAACAGGTGCTGCAATGACAAGCAGTGAGGTGTTAGTCACATTAGGAATAGCTTTAAAGCATGGGACACCATTTTCCACGACATACTCACCTGTAATCTGTCCTGCTATGTGCTGATTGCTAACGAAAGGTACGTTTGGATTGATGCCATAGAAGCATACCGCACCAGTCGTGTCACGTACGTATGCCTCCTGTGTGTTGCCTGTTCCGAATACATAGAGGACACGTGCCATACTACCCTCATTGCCATCGGTAAGGGTGAGGGTAGCCTTAGTTCCACTTGCCAAGGTCTTGAGTTCTTTGATAGAGTTCACCTTTGCAATAGGTTTCGTTGGTTGTGTCTCTGAATAATTGACTGTTATCGTATTGATATTATTCGTTGCAGATGCTTTAAAAGTCACTGAATTAATCACAGAATTATCGTTTGTCCATGACAAACCATTTAGTGCTCCGCTGTTACATGTGCTTTTCAAGTTACCAGTAAAAATAATACTTGTAATCTGTTTCCCTGCTGGTACGCTAAGGGTAAGCTCACTATTTGCATAGAAACGTAACTCTATATTGCCTTTAGAGTTCCATATTCGTGTAGGCGTTGAGGCATTGTTTTTCTTTTGCGTTAAGGTTACATCTTGGAGTGTATACCCTTTGTCGGATAGGTCTGTACCCTTTTTGGGATTAGGTTTTTATTCCTAAAGCGTGGAGTCCTCCGTCAGTAGTGAAATCGAAGGTGACTGTGTCAGCACAAACTCGTAATGGCAAAGCCAATATAAGTGTTAGTACTAAGATGTGTAAAAAATGTTTCATGCTTTTTTTATAAATAGTATGTTGGTTTTTAATTGTTATTACCTACGAGTTAAACGCTAAAGGATAAACTTCAAATGGTTATATTGCAAAGTTAATGTTTTTTATTGGAAAAAGCCGTTAGGAAGGTGGGTTTGTTCCTTGAAAGCTACTTTCAATAGATAAGATAGATGAGGTTTATCGTTACGCAAAAGCTCTTTGTAGGGGATAAGGGATATATAAAGCTTTTCAATCTAAGTATGGTTCGCCTCCATCTTAGTAATGTTTCGTCTGGTGCGAGGCGTTCGCACCATTGGTGTTTACCATCCGCACCATATGTGCTGGGCACCCGCATCATAATAGAAAAGGGTGTTATAATTAAAAAAATGCCGTTATAATTAGAAGTAAAAAGCTCTATCTTGATTGATTTGGGTTTTAAAAAAAAGGCTGAACCCCAATGAAGGATTTCAGCCTTTAGTCTTTATTATCAATAAGAGATGATAGCATGATTAGGTGTTTATGTCTTTTCCTGTATGATGAGGATAATGCTAAAATACTATGATTCAAGTATCTCATGCCTTCACAATCATACAAACTGCGTATGCTGCCATACCATCTTCACGACCAACGAAGCCCATGCGCTCGGAAGTGGTAGCTTTAATAGATACAGCATCGATATCGCAACCAATAATATCAGACAGACATTTGCACATAGCAGGGATATGTGGGTTTATCTTTGGACGCTCGGCACATACCGTAGCATCGATGTTTC
>ERZ772948.457-NODE-457-length-26536-cov-12.749405_pt1 | contig 26536 bp, 21 predicted proteins | sample MGYA00511945_ERZ772948 | MGnify/ENA primary metagenome ERZ772948 (study PRJEB29015, sample SAMEA2737927) | human oral metagenome | biome: human oral; feature: human-associated habitat; material: dental | place: China | collected 2141 ... | reverse complement strand
GAGGATCAGCGCCCACATGACCTGGTGCACGTCGAGGGCGCTGGGGGCGCCGGGGGAACTGATGAGGGCGCGGTGGTGGGCGCGGTGGGGCGCGAGGCCTGCGCGGCCCCGGACTGGGCGCCTGGCATGATGCCGTAGCCTGGCTGCGAGGTCATCGCGCCTCGCCTCCCTTCTTGAGACCGGAGGCGACGGCGGATTTCACGGTCTCGGCGCTCGAGCGCAGGCCCTCCTGGGGCGCCGGGACGTCGTCGCGGCCCTTCTTGAGGTGCTTGACGCCCAGGAGCGCCAGGATCGCGACGATGATGAACAGGACGGCCGCCACGATGAGGTAGCTGGCCCACAGCGGCAGCGCGAGCGCCAGCAGCCGCACGAGCCCGCCGAGGAGGATCCCGAAGGCGAACAGCGCGAGGACCCCGGCCGCGGCGAGCAGGACCGCGCCGACACCGAGATTGGTGACCATGCGCTTGCCCTTGGCCTTGGCCAGGTCGATCTCCCCCTGGATGAGCCCGGAGACATTCTCCGAGATCCGGGCGATGAGCTCGCCGATCGTTGGCTGGGGGCCGCGCGCGCTGCTCTGGCTGGCCTGGCCGTAGTGGCCGGAGGCGCCTGGCGGTGGCGGCGTGATGGGAGTCTCGCTCATGGTTGACCCTCCTGGTCGGATGCGCGGTCGGGCGCGGTGCGCGAATGCTCCCCACAGGATGTCACACCGCGCGGCGCGGTGCGCGACGTGTGCACGCATGGGCGCCGCGCTGCCGCCCCGAGGGGGAAAGGGTCCATCGTCCTTCACGTCCGGCTCCACGTCGCCCACAGGGAGGCGTACTCCCCGCCGAGCGCCACGAGCTCGTCATGCGTGCCCAGCTCGGTGATCCGCCCGTCCATGACCACGGCGATCCGGTCGGCGTCATGCGCCGTCGAGAGCCGGTGGGCGATCTCGATGACCGTGCGCCCCGCCAGCGCGGTGGACAGGGCGCGCTCCAGGCGCCGGGCCGCGCCGGGATCCAGCAGGGAGGTCGCCTCATCGAGGATGAGGGTGTGCGGGTCGAGCAGGACGAGGCGCGCCAGGGCGATCTCCTGGGCCTGGGCGGGGGTGAGCACCAGATTGCCCGAGCCGACGCGCGTGCCCATCCCCTCGGGCAGGCCGTCCACCCAGGCGTCGGCACCGATGGAGGCAAGCGCCTGGCGCAGGGTGGCGTCGTCGGCGTCCGGGCGCGCCAGGCGCAGGTTGTCCGCGATGGTCCCCACGAACACATGGTGCTCCTGCGTCACGAGGGCCACGTGGCCGCGCAGCTCGGTCTCGGTCAGGTCCGTCAGGCCCACCCCGCCCACGGTCACCGTGCCCGAGGTCGGCGGGTTGATGCCCGCCAGCATCCGCCCCAGCGTGGACTTGCCCGATCCGGACGGGCCGACGACGGCGAGGCGCTCCCCGGGCACGAGCTCCAGGGAGACGCCGTGCAGCACCTCGATGCCCTCGCGGTAGGCGAAGCGCACGTCGTCGAGCACGATCCGCTTGTCCCTGGGGGCCTCGCCGGTCGGGGCGCGGTCCGGCGGGACCTCCTCGACCCCCATGATCCGTGACAGCGCCGCCTGCGCCACCTGCAGCAGGTCGATCCAGAACATGAGCTGGCCGATGGGCTTGCGGATCTCCATGGCGTACAGCGCCACCGTAGTGATCTCTCCCAGCCCCACCCAGCCATGGGCCGCCAGGAAGCCGCCCCACAGCAGGACGACGACCACCGGCGCCCGCCAGGCGACGTCGAGGATGAGGAACATGAGCAGGCGCAGGCGAGCGGCGAGTTCCTCCAGGCTCCAGGCCTCGGCGATATCGGCGCGCAGCGCGGCCTCCCGGCGCGCCCCCAGGGCGAGGGCGTCGACGGTCTCGGCGTGCTCGACCGTCTCGGAGACCGTCCCGTTGAGCCGCGCGACGGCGGCCAGGTCCGCCCGGTAGACCGGCACCGCGCGGCGCAGGTACCAGCGCATGGTCATCCACACCGGCGGCGCGATAACGCCCAGGGCCAGGGCGAGCAGCCAGTCCGAGGCGAAGGCCGCCAGGAGGGTGAAGACGATCGTCACCACGCAGACCATGATCTGGGGGATCCCCACCCTCACGAGGAACTCGATGCGGGAGATGTCATTGGTGGTGCGCCCGACGAGGTCGCCGGTGCCAGCCGACTCCACGGCGGACAGAGGCAGGTGCACCACGCGCGTCATCATGCGCTCGCGCAGGTCCGCGAACACCGACTCGCCCAGGGTGCGCGCGTGCTTCTGCGCGTAGCGGTTGATGAGCGCCCCCACGAGCGTCACGACGACGATCGCCCCCACGATCCGGTCCACGTAGGAGGCGCTCGCGGTGCCCGCCGAGACGCGGGTGACGAGCCGTCCCAGCAGCTGCGGGGCGACGAGCGTGGCCAGGACCGCGGCGATCTGGAGGGCGAGGACGCCGGCGAAGCGCCAGCGGTAGGCGGCGATGATGCCCAGTGCCTTGCGCATAGCGACGCGGCCGGGGGCCAGGGGCAGTGCCATCAGCGATCCGCCCCCTCGCCGGCCTCGTCGTCGGCCTCGTCGTCGCCGGTGGCCCGGGCGACGATCCGCCGGTAGGCGATGGCCGTCTCATCCCCGGCCCTCGCGCGCGAGAGCATCTCACGGTGGGTGGCGCGGGCACGCTCGCGGCCGTCCTCGCCGAGTAGCACGACCTCGTCGCAGACCGACAGGACCAGGGGAGACTCGGTGACCACCACCGTCGTGCGCCCGGCGCGCGCCGAGCGGATCCTCTGCGCGACCCGCGCCTCGGTGTGGGAGTCGAGGGCGGAGGTGGGGGAGATGAGGACGAGCGCGGGGGCCTCGGTGAGCAGCGCGCGGGCCAGGGCGACCCTCTGGCGCTGCCCGCCGGACAGGGAGCGCCCCTTCTCGGTGATCATGCCGGCGAGCCCCGCGTCGAGGGAGGTGAGGACGTCCTTCGCGTCGGCGGCCTCGAGGGCGGCGAGGAGCCGGTTATCGCCGTCGGCCTGGCGCGGCTGCGGGCGGACCTGCTGGTCGATATCGGCCACTCCGGCCCGCCTGGCCTCCGCCGCGGCGAGCTCGGCGGGGCCCACGGGCACCGGGTCCGGGGCGGCCCTGCCGGCCAGGGCCTGGCGCAGCGTCCCGGTGAAGAGCTGGGCCTCCGCTCCGGCGACGACGATGCTCGCACGCGCCCGGGCCAGGCCCATCTCCCGCAGGTCGGTGCCGTCGAGCATGACGGGGGAGGCTCCGTCGTCGAATCTCCCCAGGCGCGTGGCCAGGGCGGCGGAGATGTCCGGGTCCGGGGCGACGATCGCCGTCATGAGCCCGGGGGAGAAGCGCGCCCCGGAGGCGGTGTCCTGGATCTGGCCGGTGATGGGCAGGGCGGTGCGCATGTCCTCCTCCAGGCGCTCACGCTCGGCGATGGTGCCGGCAGTGGGGGCGGTCTCCAGGAGGCGGCGCAGGCGGCGCACGCCCACCACGGCGCGCGTGTACTCCTGGACGGAGGAGGAGAAGACCATGAGCGGCCAGGACAGGTACGCGGTGAAGCCGTAGAAGGTGACGAGCTCGCCAGCGGTGATCTCGCCGGCGATGGCCAGGCGCGCGGCGGCCCAGACGACGGCGGCCACGAACAGCCCGGGCAGGAGGACCTGCAGGCTCATGAGGATCGACTGGGTGCCGGCGACCTGGACACCGCGTCGGCGCAGCTCTTGCGAGGCCTGGCGGTAGCGGGCGGCGAAGACGTCCTCGCCGCCGATGCCGCGCAGGATCCGCAGGCCGGCGACGGTGTCCGTGGTGATCGTCGTGACCTCGGACTGGGCCTCGCGCTGGAGCGACTGGCGGGACTGGAGGGGCTTGATGACGAGCGTGACGATCCAGGCCGTCAGCGGCATCCCGATGATGACGATCGTGCCGAGCAGCGGGGAGGTGCGCAGCATGAGCACGGCGACGACGGTGAAGGAGATCGCGGCGCCGATGAGCGGGACCGCGCGCTGGAAGAAGGTGCCGATGGAGTCCGAGTCCGAGGCGACGATCGAGGAGACCTCCCCCGAGGAGGTCTGGCGGCCCAGGGCGGCGCCGGTGGCCGTGACCTGGCGGCCCACGAGGCGGTCGATGTCGAAGGAGGTGCGCAGGCGAACGAGGGCGCCGAAGTAGGACAGCATCGTGTCCCCGACGGCGTAGACGCAGAACAGGGCGAGCAGGCCCAGGGCGAGCGCCCAGATGTGGGGGGTGAGGCCGTGCTCGATGCCCGAGTCGAGCGCGGCGCCGAGGAACGCCGGAACGATCGCCTGGATGACGTTGGCGACGATGGAGGCCGCGCAGGCGACGGCGATGGGCGCGGCGGCGCGCCGCAGCAGCCAGGCGAGGACGGCGCGGGTGGAGTGCGTGGGCGGCGTGGCCAGCGGCGCGTCCGGCACGGGCAGGAATCGCATGATCCCCCGAGCCTATCTGTCGCGCTGTCCTCAACCCCCGCCCTCCCCTCTGAGCGAGACCGGGCGATCAGCACGGCGAGACCGGGGGCGGGTTCAGGTGGTGGTTGCACCGTTGGCGACATTCTGCACCGCCGGTTGCGGTAAGCACCTCGGGTTGCGGTGAGAACGCACCCCAAGGTGCTGAACGCAACCAGCGGTGCTAACGGCACCCGTCGATGACGACACGATGCGGAAGAGGCGCGACGGTGCGGAAGCCTAAGAATTGGTACATGTTGTCGCTGATGAGCGCATCTAAAATGTCCCTCACCGGCGGCACTCCTCGTGCGCCGCCCGCGATTCTAGGAGGCAGCAGTGTCCCAGCTCCAGCAACTCAAGCAGCAGATCGTCGCCCTCGGAGCCTCCGCCAGGCAGACGGGGCAGAGCCTTGTGCAGTTCGACCAGACCTTCTCACGGCAGGCCGCGGACATTGAGGCTACGATCTCCGGTTCTTCGCAGGGCAAGGACAAGCAGATGATCTCCTCGATTGAGGACGCCAAGCGCAAGGTGCACGACGCGACAGCCGCCCTGGCCAAGGTCACCCAGGTGGCCAACCAGTACTCAGCTTCTTTGTGAGGGCCTTGTGGCCACTGAGTCGGCGCGCTTGCGCCACGAGCAGGAGATCGCGGAGGGGGAGGCGAAGCGTCTCAGGGCCAGGGCTCAGGAGATGGAGGGGATGGCCAGCGCGGCGGCGCGCCTGTCGGCGTCGACGTCGCGGGTGGTTGGAGGGAGCGCGACAGGCGTTGAGGCCCACTTGCAGGGGAGTATCGACCGCTTTTCCTCAGGGTTGAGAGAGGCGGCCAAGAGCACCCACGAGGCGGCGGGCCATGCCGAGGCCCTGGCCCGCAAGCTGGGGGAGAAGGCCGAGGCGGCCGCAACTGCCGAGCGTGAAGCTGCCGAGAACCGGCGAGGCTCATGAGCTCGCAATTGATGGCTCTGGCTCGGGCAGTGATAGCGCTCGGCGATCAGGGCAAGGGGACGCTGAGCAAGGTCGAGGGCTTCCGCGCGGAGATGTCGAGGAGCGAGTCCGCTCTGTCCGGAATCCAAACAAAGACAACGGAGGGCACCTCGGCGTTGCGGGCAGTGGCCGACTCCCGGCGGGAGTTGGAGCGCGCTCACGAGGCCCTCACGGAGTTCGCGCCACATGCCCACGCCTTCGCGAGATTCCTTGCCTCGGGCGGGGGCACTTCTGGGAAAGGCGCGGCGGGAAGCGCTGCGATGACTGCCACCGCCGTGGCGGCGGCAGCTGATGCTGACGGTACCGGCAATGCAGGGGTGACGGCCAATCTGGGCGAAGCGGCACGACGCGGCTTGGAGGCACACGTAAGAATAGCGAAGAAGGGAGAGCAGGAACTAGTATCTCTTGTTGAACGTCGAAATAATATTCGAGAGGATTACGCTCGGAAAGCGCTGGATATGTATTGCGAGGCAGCGGGCCCATATCTAAATGCGTACAATTTCATATCAAAAAAGATGGAGGTGAAAGGCTGGGCTGGGGTCGCTGGGCGCTTGGTGGGTAGACCATTGCATCCCATATTTTTTAAGCTCGCGATTCGTAAAATGGCAACGGCTTCGAAGGCGATCTCAAATTCAAAAGAGATGTCGAGACAGGTCGGTTCCGCAATCCATTTGGTAGAGCATCTGGGGGAACGTGGCGGTGAAATATATTTGTGGAAAAACAATTACTGGATTCCGCCGATGTTTCGCTCCAATGCTGATCGTGGGCCGGGAAGTTACCATATCGACGGGCTGGCTTTGAGTGCTGACGGGAGTCGGATTGTTGTTGCAGAGTACAAAGGAGGGAATGGGAAAATCGATAAAACAGAAAGGCCGCTATGGAAGCTAGGGGGGGCCCAAGGCGAAGCGGGAGGGCGTCACGGCGGCCCAGGCTACGCCCCGTTATGTCTTGGATCGCATGCTGTCAGATGAGAGGGTCGCGGCGTTCTTCAAAGAATCTCCTCTCTTGTGGAAGAAGGTGAAGGCTGGAGAGGTGAGACTGGGGGGTTGCCGTATATGAAACACCTTTCGACTTGGCGACGAAAGTGTCACATGAGGCGGATATCCCGATGGATGAGTGGTTTGTCAAGTTTGTCAATGGGATGGACGATTTAATCGGCGAACTCGAGGGTGGTAGGTAAAATTGAGCCAATCGTGAGTCCTCTTGGCTAGGCCAATGGAAAAAGAGGTGTGCTATGAGGGCGAATCCGGATCATAAGGGGAGTGACTGTGGACCCGGAGCGCATTCGGTGCTCCAGGCCCACAGCCAGGAATCGAGGGGGCCGCGTCACGGCCAGCCGGTGAAATCCTGTGACTCCTGGGCGCGGGGATCCGCGCCGACGCCAAGCGACACGTCCCCGACGCCGTCAGCTTCTGCGCCCTGTTCGGGCGCAGTATCGTCATCCAAGATGGTAGCGCCTGTCCCGATGCTCGAGCCCCTGCCGCGCGCGTCTTGCACGACGATGCGACGAGGCGCCCCGCCGTCCCTAAGGGAAGCGCCTGTCGCTGGGCGTCCCGCCGGGATAGCGCGCGTCTGCCCCCATGCCCTGATCTCTACGACATCATCGGGATTGGAGCGCGAGAAGGGCACAACACCTCTGAAGAGATCGCGGATGGTAGCGCCGTCCGGCAAGGAATGGCTGCGCCTGTTGTACATGGCCTCCGCGACCTCATTGACCACCGCATCGATGTCCGAGCCCGCGAACCCCTCCGTCATCGGAACCAGGTCGCTGAGGATGTCATGAGTGGGCTCCGTGCGGGTGTACTTGCGGAAGCACAAGCGCAGGATCTCCTCCCGCTCTTCATCAGTGGGAAGATCCACGAAGAACACCGCATCGAAGCGTCCCTTGCGGAGCAGCTCCGGGGGCAATGACGACACGTCATTAGATGTCGCCACGAGGAACACCTTCGACGTCGACTCCTGCATCCAGAACAAGAACTGCCCGATCATGCGCCGGGTGACGGAGTTGTCCGCTGGTCCGGACGCCAGGCCCTTCTCGATCTCGTCGACCCACAGTACGCAGGGGGCTGCGCGGTCGGCTGTGGCTAATGCCTCCCGCAGTCGAGACTCGGACTCGCCGACGAACTTTCCCATCACGGCCGCCATGTCGAGGCGGTAGAGAGGCAGTTCCCACTGCTGAGCAATCGCCTTAGCGGACAACGACTTGCCGCACCCGGGGACTCCACACAGAAGGACCCCTTTAGGGGGTTTGACGCCCCAGCCAGTCAGATCCCCGGTCATCAGCTGCTTCTTGTTGTCCAGCCACTCCTTGAGGTTCTCCAGACCACCGACCTGGTAGTCCTCATGGAGTCGGACTCTCTCCAGGCCAGCCAGTTCCCCGAAGATCCTGTCCTTGAACTGAGAGAGCTCGGCGAGGTCCTCGTTGCGCACCTCCTCCTTGGCCAATAGTGTGGCGATGACATTGACTGCCTCTCCCTCAGTGACGCCTGAGAGGATCTCCGCGGCGCGACGAACTTCCTCATCCTCCCACTCGATACTCACATGCGTGCCTCGGTAGGGGCTGATGGTTGTGGAGATCGTCTCATAGAGCTCGTCGAGCGTGGGAACATCGAGCGTGCTGGTCATCCCCAGGCGGCTTAGTCCGGACCACACGGGACGGTCCTCGATGATGATGATCGCACCACTGTTGCGCTCGGCCATACGAGCGAGCTGGGCGAAATGCCGAGAGGTCGTGGTGTCGCCCTCCAGGTCATCGAGGTCGGAGAACACGAAGTTGACATTCGAACGCCCTCGGAAGCTCTGCTGAGCCTGGTCTAAGGCGGCGGCCAGTGAGTAGTCCTCAGTGACCGCGCTCCCCGTGAGAAGCTCTCGCAGGCCCTCGGTCCGCGAGTAGGAGAAGAACGGCATCTGCCGGTACTCGGAGGCGACCTGCCTGATGATGTCCATCGCCCGAACTGGCTCGATGGTCTTGATGACGATCAAGGGGACGCGCGCCTTGATGAAGCGGCGAACCTCGTCCGTCGTCTGGCGGTAATCCATTCAGCTCTTCCTTCCAAGGCCAAAGCGGGACAGGAATCCGGGGCGGGTGCCCTGTACCTCGGGGCAGGGGATGCCGTCTGACACCGCCCGGTGGCTACCCGCGCCACTGGTAGCTGGAATCCCCACTGGACCGGGCGCGCTGGCGTTGTCGGCTAGCCCCAGTATCGCGGATCCGTCGACATAGCCCTCATCGAAGATCCGCATGAACGAGTTGCGGCGCACGATGGAGAGGAACTCCTCATTCGTCGTGGGGTCCGGGACAGCCTTGCCGTCGCGGGATGGCGTGAAAACCTCCTCGATCTGCGATTGAAGCGCTTCAATATCTTGGCGCATCGCATCCATGAGCGTACGGCGCATCTCCTCGGGGAGGGCTCTGTGAGAGCACAACCGAAGGCGTGGAAGCAGGAGGCGTCGCGCGTCGACCAGACACTTCTCAATGATGAGCCGGTCTCCGGTACCCACCGCGTGGGCCCACGACGACGTGAAGGCGTTCGTCCAGCCGTCCATCATCGTGGAGATCGCTGACGAAAGGTGGTCAGCGAGCCTCACATAGGTCTGCTCACCGAATGCGGAGTCCTCAAGCGGCGGTAGGCCGTCCAAGGATGTCGATGGCTCCTTGCTCCACATGCGCAGTGTCGTCACCCACGTCTTGTAGGTGCTCGCACCCGTCGCGGCAGAAGGCGGCGCTGTTCCCGTCATGACCTTGTTCCCGTAGGTTGTCGCTCGATGGTCTCGTTGGGGGGAAGCGGGCTCCACTCCGGGAAGTCGCAGGCGATCGTGCGGTCGGAGGACAACGTGGGATCGTTGGTCGTGTCTCGCGTGCGGGCCAGGAGGTCTCGCCGGTCGAGGATCTCCGACTTTCCCCGCGAGGGCGACGGGGTGAAGGTTGGCGTGCGACGAGCCCGGCGGATGACGAGCGGCGGCACATCCACACCTGCGGACGCGCTCTGTGGGAAGCCTGGTTGAGTGAACGCCACCGGCGCGGGGGCATAGCCCAACGATGGCGGAGGTGGTGCGGGTGCAGGGAGCTGCTCGGTCGTCGGCGGCGGAGGAGGCGGGGCGATGTCGGTCTCCTCCTCGGCGGTCCGTGGAGCGGGAGCGGGGGCTTCCTCCGACTCGGTCACCTGGACGCTGGCGTCCGCAGTGTCGATAGGCTCGATGTCCTCACTCATTTCCTGGTCTCCTGGCTGCTTAGTCTCCGGCATGGTCACTCGCCCTCCTGTGCGGTATCGCGGCCCGTGGGCCACACGTCAAGAACACGACGGAGCTCGGACTCATCGGCGTCGTGGTTCTCATAGAAGATCTCAAGATCGAGGAACTCGGCCCTCGCGTCGACCAACATCTGGCAGGAGATGGTGAATGCCTGCTCCTTCGCTGCGAGGGTGTTCATCACCTCAGCGCCAGCCTTCCTTTTAGCCTGGTCGATGACGTACCACGCGATACCACCTGTCAGAACAGCGGCGAGGAGCCCGAAGGCGGGGTGGAGGACGAACGCGAAGAGAGTGACGACGGCCGCGACGGCGATTGGCATGAACATCTGCTGGTTCTTGAAGGAGACCCTCTCGATATGGCTCGAGCAGGTCTGGTCCCACGCCGCTCGCAAACGGTTGACCATCTCGTTCTCGTCCTCGGCAGTGCTCGTGGAGAAACCAACGAACTGCATGTTGGATGCCAAGGGCTGGTGCGAGGCATCCAGTCGGAGAGTGACGTTATCGACGTGCTTGCGGCGGTAGTCCATCGTGTACTGGAAGATGGCCTGGCGGAAGTCCTTCCTGCCCACGCCTATGGCGACCTGCTGGGTGCGCACCGACACTCCCAGATTCTCGGGTTGGATCGCGGCGTTGGTCTGGAGGGTCACCGCGTCAGTGCGCTCGTCCAGCACGGCGATCATCTGGTCGGCCTTGGTCCGAGCGCGGCCGAGGTCCCCGTTCGTGTCGATGATGGCCTCCTGGTAGGAGACCTCGCGCCGCAGTGGGAGCTCCTCGGAGTCATACTCCGTGACCAGTTGGATGAGAAGGTCATCCAGGAGGGAGGAGATCGTTCCTGGGGAGGAGAACTCGGACTCCATGACCGCCCTGTACTTCTCCGCGCACACCTCCAGAGCTGTCGCTGCCTCGCACTGGTGCTTCACGAGCGCGAAGGAGGAAGGGGTCGTCAGCCGTTTGAGGGTGGAGCCCTCACCGGGGTCCATCTCCTTACGAGCGACAACCAACTCCTCGTGCCACTTGTCGATCTGCGCCCGGACCAGATCGGGGTTGTCGCGCAGTTCCTTCGCCCATGTGCCGAGTTGGGTGCGCACGAGGTTGGTGCCGTCCGGCCCGAACTGCCCCTGCGAGGCGGCCTCCAGGATGACAGCGAACTCGCGGGTCAAGCTCCTGGGGTCGCAGGAGGCGAAGTAGTGGCGGAGCCACCTGACCGACTCGGGGTTGCGCTGCTCCCGGCGCAGAACCAGGGCGAAGAAGAGGGCGGTCTTGGCTTGGCTGCGGTTGTAGGCCTCCGTGACGGCACGCGTCGAGATGGCCTTGTCATCTCGTGACCAAGCGGCCAGGGCCACGAGCGCTGGGGCGAGCCAGTACCGGGGCGTCTGGATCATCAACTCTTCGGAGATCTGGGAGGCGACGTCCTCCGAGACGATCCCCGCGTCGAAGGCCTGCAGCAACCCGACACTGGAACGGCGCACAACCTTGTAGTGGCCGTACTCGCGCTCCAGATCCGCCTTGAGGGTGCCGAGCTTGGTCTCGGCGCGCTGGACCGCCGCCGTGCGCTCCGCCTGCTCGACATAGGCGGTGAACTGCCTACGAAGCTCAGCGAGTTCCTCCTGAGTCGTGCGGACATCTCCCGTGACCTCCATGACGAGGTGGCCCACGTGGTCGACATCCCGACTGATCTGCGACATATCGTCTTGGATCTCATTCAGATGGCGCTGGAGCGGTGCGAGGTTGACTGATGCGGTCATGGATGGCGTCCTTTCAAGGCGTCGAGCTCACCGTGAGCCAGGAGGGAGATAGAATGCTCAGCCGGCAGCGCCGTCGTCCCGCACGGGGACGATCGCGCCGTCGGCATAGATCTCGATGTAGGCATAGGCAGGAGAACGGGCCAGGGTCCGAGCCTCCCGGTATGCGTCCGGAACACTGTCCGACGGTGTGTAGTGCTCCACAATCCCGCCCGCGACAGTCATCCGGTGGTCGATATAAGGCTCGCCCAGGTAACAGCGGCTGAATAGGCCCACCAGGATGCCGCCCATCCGGTCGGCGTAGGCGCTCTCAATCCACTCCAAGAGTTGGGCCCGGTAGATCGGGTCCTGCGTGTGATCGAGTCTGTGAACCGCCTCGATCAGTTCGGGTGAGCGTCTGTCCAGGCGTCGTTTCTGCTCATAAGGAGTCGTTTTCGCTGCCATCACCGTGTTGGCGGGCAGGCTCTGAGAAGTCAGTATCTGCGAAGCGGAGGTCGGTGTGGAGAGGATACGGCGTCGTTGCTGCTGCACTGGAAGACCTTGAGGACCATTGGGATCAACAGGCGCGGGGCGCGCCCTACATCATGAATTTGATGATCACAAAGATTATGACCACCGCGGCGGCAATCGCGAGTACAAGTTTTGAGAGGTGACCCCCGCCCGATGAGGGTGTAGTGGTGGGCGTTGTCGCGTGCTCGGTCGATTGCTGGGGAGTCAGCGGCTGGGTCTCAGGAAGACGGGGCGCGTGTTCTGAGGGGGCGGCATCGAGCGCCTTCCACTCCTGCTCCAGTGCCCGCAGATCGGCCTCCAGTCCCCTCAGGCACTTGTCGACCTCAGTCGCATCCCCCACGTCAGGGCATTCAGCCTCAGGGCCAGGATCCTCCACAGATACGTTCCTTCCCGCCAGGAGCCGACGGGCGGCCTGCTCGACATGCCCGGCGCGCGAGAGACGGCGCTCCCACTCTTTCTCACATCCACAGCGTGCCTGCGCCGCGTCCCGTAGTTGGGATCGGCCGTGCTCCTCGGCGTGACGTATCTGCGCCTCGAGTTCTTGGGGCAGTGAGCACAGAGCCGCGATCGCCGCGAGGTAGTCCTCATAGCTGCTGGGATCGGTCTGGGAAGCGCTCACCATGCCTCCTCAAGAATCTGGTCCTTGGGGGTCTCGAAGGGGACGACGACCCGCAGCCCGGCGTCGTCGGCGTGATCGAGCACGCCGATGCGCGGCCCGCTGCCGAAGGGCTTCGTGTGGGGTCCTGCCAGGTCTCGCAGATCGTCCAGGGGGAGCTTGAGAAGCACCCGGACGCGCACTCCTGGCAGGGCGAAGGAGCCGACGTCGCGCTCCATGGCGCGCCGGGAGCTCCACCAGCCCATGGCGAAGATCTTCTGCAGGCCCCCGCGCTCGAACACGCGCTGAAGCAACTGGGCGGGAGTGCTGGTTGTGGGAGCCGGGGTGAACAACGCTGACAGAGAGTCGTCGATGCCCCCGGCATCCGATTCACCTTCATCGTGGAAATCCTCAGCAAAGGTAGTCGTCGGCGGGGCGACGTCAGGAAACTGGTCCATACCGTTCACTCGCTGAAGGCCGACGCCGACCACGAGCATCGGATGATCGTGGCCGTCCTCCAGCAGCGGGGCGATGTCTCGCACCAGGACCTCGGGAACCTGCTCCCTGTCGACGACCCGCACGACGCGCCCATGCTCCCGCTGTGCGTCGATAACTCTCGCCAGGCCCGGGGGCAGCTGCTTCATTCCGTTGAGGACCATGAGCTCGCAGTCCTCTTCCATGGTCCGCAGCCCGGTGAGAGTCATGGATGACAGGGCGCAGTCGGCTAGGTCGTCCCCGGAGCCCACGAGGATGATCCCCTGGTCCGTGTCCGAGTCCAGCGTGAGGGCCACGGGGGCAGGGGTCACGGAGACCGGGCGGCCCAACCACATGGTCGGGCCATCCGCCTCCTCATCGATCTGAGGGCCGTGGGGAGGCCAGGAGGCGTTCTGGGTGGAGATGAAGACCATCGGGGGTTCATCGTGATCGAGTTCGAAGAGCCTGGCCTGGAGCCCGTCCAGCACCTCGGGGTCAGCCCATGCGGCCATCGCCCGAATGTTCGAGCCTTGTGGGTCCTGACCTGAGTTCCTATTGACGATCACCTCACCTCGATAGGTCAACTCGGAGGCGGCGCGGTTGTGCTGGGCGAGGATCGCCTCTGACTCCTGAGCGGTGTTCTTCAGCGACATTCGCAAGGGGAACTGGGCGAAGATCGCGTCGCCCTTGGCGCGCAGCCCGGAGATCCCGGAGATCGTCTGCGAGGACAACAGCAGGTGCACGCCGTAGGCGCGACCCTGTTTGGCGATATGGGTCAGGAGCGAGGCTGCTTCCTCGGCCAAGTCGTCGTCGCCCTCGAGGATCTCATGGAACTCGTCAACAATCAGCAGTAGGCGGGGCATGGCACGCCCGGTCTGGCGCCTGTAGGCGCCGATCGATGGGGTGCCTGCCTCCTTGAAGAGGTCCGAGCGCTGCGCCATCTCCTGCGCCACATGACGCAGGACGGCGACTCCGAACTCCTGATCTGACTCCAGTGACAGCACTTTGGCGTGAGGAAGCCAGTTGGCGCCCTGGGCGTCCGGGGCGAAGCGGTGGAACTCCAGGCCTCGCTTGTAGTCCAACAGGGCCAAGGACATCTCGTCAGGGGAGTAGCGGGCGGCCAGCGAGTAGATGATGTCGAGCAGGAGGTTCGACTTCCCCTGGCCAACAGCCCCGCCCACAAGCAGATTGGGATGCGGCGGGTTCTCCGAGCGCAGCGAGATGGTCAGAGGCTCGCGGCCCGCACGCCCGATCGTGGCATCCAGCGAGTCGAGTGAGGATGCGCTCCAAGGCGAGTCGATATCCGATCCGACCAAGTCGGCCAGCGGGATGGTTGGTCCTTGAGAGGACGTTGCCCGGTCCTTCGCGGAGCGCACCACTGCGTCGAGGGCCTCGCGGGGCAGTGCCTCCTCATGGGCGACCACGGCGCCTTCAGGGATGCCTGGAACCGTCCAGGTGCCTGACTCGTAGACCAGTGGGGTGAGCGTCCCAAGCCCGTGCGGCGTCTGGCCGTAGGCGGGGTCGTGCTGGATGACGAGATGGATGCCGTTCGCCGGGCTCATGGCAGCGAGTCGTGCGAGCACCTCATCGAGCCTCTCATTGCCGCCGTATGGATGGTCCAGGACGACGACGACCGTCAAGACACCGCTGGCCTCCCCTTCGTCATCCCATAAATCGATCAGGTCGCGCGCCCCGGCAACAGCTATGCGCTCGGCGTTGGAGGCTGCCTGCGTCATCGCGGCCCGGACGGCGTCGGCGAAGGCATCCGGATCGGACGAGGGCGGAGGGAAGGCCGCGCCCGAGGCGTCTCTCAGGGGCGCCAAACCGCCTAGAACGCCTGTGACCCGCGGGTCGAAGACGAGCAGCCTGAGGTGGGGGAGCGGTACTTGGGCGACCAATCGGGCAAGGGTGGAGACCACGAGCTCCTGGGCCTGGCGCGTCGAGCCCTCGACGCGCCAGTGCACGGAGCACGTCAAGGGCATCAGTGCCGGCGCTCCCCTGAGATCCTCTGGGGTGCTCAGGCTTCCCACCCGCGTCCAGCGGCTGGGTGTTGATAACGCAGGGGCCTCAGCGAGTCTGTGGGGCGATGCGCCTGCCGGACCGGGCGCGAGGCGGCCGATAAGGGCGGCGACGGCGTCTCGAGCCTGGCGTGTACGGCTCTTGGCATCCGCGACTGCCTGAACGTGTCGCTGGCGGCGCTCAATCTCGACTTGCTCTGTCAGGGCCGTGGACTCTCGATCGAGGGCGGCAAGATCGTGACGCATGAGGTCTCTTGCCCGCTCACCCAGGAGGCCCGCGCGGACGCTCACCTGAGAGGCGCGTTGCGCTATCTGAGCCTTCAGTTCCCGCAGCCTTCCGGACTCCATTGCCGCCTGGGACTGTGAGGACTGGGCGTCCTGCGAGACGGGCGGACGGTGTTCTGCGGTTGATGCGGATGAAGGAGAGGGAGGATGCGGCATAGGAACAGGCGCGTGGGGAACCTCCGAACCCGTAACGATGACACGACGTCGAGGAGAAGATGGGCTCATGCGCCTGTTCCTAGAACGAAAAAAGGAGAACGAGGACACCTCCGAACTCACCGCCATCGGTGAGGGACTTCGCAGGTGCGCCGTGCAGCATACACCTGTCAGCTGCCGACCATCCAGGCTATGATCAGGCAAGTTCGGGCTCTCGGAGGTATCTCTCGATGCCGCTGTCATGATGAGATTTCGGCCAGATTCAGGCGATCTGGTCCCCTTCGAGTGCGGTTGGCGGTACCGTCGGCAGGCCTCCAGGGAACCTCCGAAGGGCGCCATCTTCCTTCAAGGGACGCAGAGATATCTCGGCGTGAACTATGACAACTGCCTCAGAGCGGGAAGGCTGAAGAAGGAGCGCTTATGAGCGCCTGTGAGCACATCGTCATCGTTGATGACCACAAACTCATTGCCACCGGCTGCGAGGCTGAGTTCGCTCGAGCCGGTCTTGAATGGCGTGTGTCCTGGTACGCGCACTGTCGTGACGTTGTGCTGCCTGAAGTGGGGCCGGTTGTCGTTCTGCTCGATCTACGACTGAATGACGATAGCGAACCGACTCGGTTCATCGCTGAGATGGAGGCGCGACACGTTCCGGTGATCGTATATACCTCGGGCGAGGACCCCTACCTTCTTCGACGGTCGATCGCCGCCGGCGCATTGGCAGTCGTTAATAAAGGCGCGCCGCCGGAAGACCTGATATCTGCGGTGCGAGCGGCATTGGATGGTCGTGCGGTCGGGAGTCCGGACTGGGCGAGCGCGCTGGATACCGACGATGAACTCACTGTTCATTTCAATGCGGTTGAGATAGAGGTCCTGCGCTTGTATGCTGGCGGCCTCAAGGCGAGCGCGGTGGCGCGGAAACTTGGTAAGAGCGTAAATACGGTGAATACATATGTTGCTCGCATTCGAGAAAAGTATCGAATCGCCGGGCGCCTCCAGAACGATAATCGTGTCGGACTGTTTCAGGAGGCGGCGAAAGACGGGTTCGTTCCGTACTGTGAATGATGGAATTCTATGTGCAGCGCAGGCCGTTATTGGGATGGAATTCTCGCTTGGATCTTCTTGCCGCCTATTGAGCATGAGGGGCCTCAAGTCCGCCAACTAAGGCGCCTCGTAGCTATTGCGGCAGGCATTGCGGCATTGATTCTCATCCCTATTCTCGATGGTGCGATCGAGATGATAACTGAGCCGGTGGATAAAACGCGCTACTTGCTCCTATTGTCGGTTCTCATCCTTCCGCCGATCGTTGGAGGGGTGTCCGCCTGGTTCGCGAGGCATGACGATACGCCTATTGCGGACAAGGGTGCCAGGATGGCGATGATCGCCGAGTTGGCTGTCTTCGCCATCCTATGCGCGTGCATGCGCCTGTTCTCCGTCGCCGTCATTCGGGGAGGGATGGGTGATGTCTACTCGGAGGCGGGTGTTCTGGCGAACTACATGCTTTTGCTGGCGCTGGTTGCCTCCTCTGTCTTGCGCCCGCGCGCCGCATATGCCTATATCGTGATCGTTGGCCCCATTCTAGTGCTGGCATATCCTCCGGGGGTGGGAATGGGTGCCCGCCTCGAAGAGATGCTCGTCTATCAAACCAGCACCGCCGCCGAGCTGGCGCCACTCCTCTGGCTCCTCGTCCAGGCGCGATTGCTGGATGCTGCGAGTCTGGAGGAGAGGGAGCTCCTCGTCGACTTGAAGGTCCAACAAGCCTTGGCTCGGGCGAGAAACAACAGTAACAACCTCATTCATGATTGCATTCTCTCGGTTCTCAAGGTCGTCTCGACTGTTGAGTCCAACTCGCCGGATGTGCGTGATGCGGCTCGAGGGGCTATATCGGCGATCGAGGAGGCAGCTCGGCCGTGTCCGAAATCCTGCGGCGAGTTTGTTGATGCGTTGACGAAGAATATGGGCGATCTGCCGCACGGCAGGATGAGGCTTCTCAAGGAGGTAGAAGACGATGCGCAACTACCTCCTGAGGTTGCTGAGAACCTGCTCGGAGCGACGCTCGAAGCTGTGAAGAATTCATTGGCCCATGCCAGCCGCGGATCGGGTGAGCGTCACTCTTCGCTCACGCTCTCTATTCGGGGCGATGCTGGGGGCCTTCGAATTGTCGTCGCCGATGACGGGTGCGGCTTTGATCCCTCTCGTGTGGCTCTCGATCGCTTTGGCGTCCGTAGTTCTATCATTGAGGCTGTTCGGCGCGTGGGCGGTGAGGCTGAGATCGCTTCCTCACCCGGAGCGGGAACTACGATTGTTCTCGAATGGCGATCAGATCGACATCTGTCCGCCGGTTCTGATCGGGAGATCCGCTTGGCCTCTATTTCGCCGCTCACAATTGAGTCATGCCTTGAATCGCCAGTCGCGCGTATTGTCGCGGCCGGCTTCTGCTTATCGTATTTCTTCGTCGTCGCCCATGAAATCATGTCTGGGTCGTATCGAAATGGTCCTTTGGTGGTCGCCTCATTGGCTTTGGATATGCTGGCCGCCGCTCTACTCGTGCATCGTTGGGCCGGTTCTCGACTTCCTGATGGAATCGGTGTTTTAGTTGTTGTCCTGGGGGTTGGGGCCCATGCTCTCACCATGTCGCTCATTGCCTTCGAAGGCTGGCCCGGCTATGCGAGCTGGTCGTTCGGAGTCGCGACTACCTTGGCCTGCTGTCTCCTGGTGCGGCGCCGTCCTGGCTTCGCCTGGGCGCTGTTGCTGCTCTTGTCATTCGTCACCTTCTTCTGGGCCTGCGTTACCGGAAATGGGTTGTGGACTCCCATGTTGCTGCTGATCGACCAGTTCGTGACCTTGTGCATCTGGCATCTCATGGTCGCGGTGTCTCTCCGGCTGACCGCGCGTACCGCGCGAGCGCAGTCTGCGAGCGCTGCTATCTCCGCACGATGGCGTGCCCAGCGAGAGAGCCAGGACCTCCTGCGCGCAGTGATGGATTCCGTCCGGACACGAACTGCCCCCATCTTGAATGAGATTGCAGAAGGGGCCGCGCTAACGGAAGAACTCAGGGTTCGGGCCCGTCTCTTGGAGGCTGAGTTGCGCGACGAGCGCCGCGCTCCGTTCTTCTCAGGGACATCAGTCGTCGACGAGGCGCGAAGTGCCCGTGAGCGCGGTGTTGATGTCATGCTTCTTGATGACCGCGGTCCTGAGCCGCTCTCGCCGAGACTTGGAGATGCCGTGATCGAAGCCACGAGGGCCGCTCTCGCTCATGCATGCCGCGGGCGCGCGGTTATCAGGCTTCTCCCTCCGAATCGTTTTCCGGATCTATTGACTATCTCGACAGACGGAGATATTCGCATACTCTGCGCCGAGACTGGGCGATCAGCACGGCGAGACCGGGCGAACAGCACCGCGAGATCTGGAACTTTCCAGTAATTCGCAATCTCGCGGTGCTGTTCGCCCGGTCTCGGAAATAGGGGGAGGCTATGGATGTCCGGCGCCTACTCGGCGCCTACTCGGCGCCTACTCGGTGGCGATGGCCTCCAGGACGGGCATGCGCGAGGCCCGCAGCGCGGGCCACACGGCTGCGATGACGCCCACCACGGCGGCCACCACCATCATCGCCACGAGCTGGCCCCACGGGATGACGAGCTCGGTGAGCCCCTGCTTCTCCAGGGTCGCGCGCAGCGCCCCCGCCAGGAGCACTCCGGTGGCGCCGCCCAGGATTGTGCCGTAGAGCGCCGTGAGCACCGATTCGACGACGATCTCCGAGGCCAGCTGCGTCTTACCCAGGCCGATCGCCCGCATGAGCCCGATCTCGCGGGTCCTCTCGGCCACCGAGAGCACGAGCGTGTTGACGATGCCCAGGATCGCGATGACGATCGACAGGCCCAGCAGGGCGTAGAGGATGGCGAGCATCCGCGTGGCCTGCTGCCCGGCGGCGTCGGAGATCTCGTCGGCGTTCTGGACCTGGTAGACGTAGGTCGGCTTGACGATCTCCTTGATCTGGTCCTTGACCGCCGAGGCATCCGTCCCTTTCTCCAGAGTGACGAACATGCCGAAGGGGCTGGCCAGCACCTGGTCCGCCTGGGTCGGAGCCGGACTGGAGATGGACCCGACGGCGGCCGCCACCTCCGGTGTCGACCAGAGTGTTCCCGAGGTGCCCTGGGTGTTGGAGACGCCGGCGACCGTCACCTCGCGGCTGCCATTGCTCCCAGTGAGCGTCACCGTGTCCCCGACCTTGAAGCCGGAGCTCTCGAAGGCGATGACGTGGTCGGCGTCCATATCCGTGAAGGAGCCGCTGACCATGTTCGGGTCGTAGGCGGCCTGGTAGGCGGCGGGATCGACGACGTCGAGAAAGCCGGAGCCCTGCGTGCCGTCGGCCTTCGTGGTCTGCACGAGGTAGGCGGTGAAGCCGGTGGTCGAGGCCACGCCGTCGATGCCCTGGATCTGGGAGACCATCTCGGGGGAGAGATGGATGTCCGTCGACGACGAGGCGGGCTGCACCATGAAGTCGGCGTGCAGGGAGTCGTTGACGATCGAGGTGATGGAGTGACGCATCGAGGCGGCGATGGTGGCGCCAGCGCACACGAGGCTCATGCCGATGAGCAGGGCGGCGGAGGTCGCGGCCGTGCGGCGCGGGTTGTGCACGATGTTGCGCGCCGCCAGGCGCCCGCCGGGCCGGATGAGCCGAAGCGGCAGCCCGATGAGCGCCACGATGGGGCGCGAGAGCACCGGCGAGGCGATGAGCAGGCCGATGATCAGGGCCCCCGCGCCCGCCCCGAGCGCGGCGGTCCGGTGGGAGAGGCCAGCGGACGCCCATGCGGCGATGACGCCCGCCGCGCCCGCCGCTGCCAGGAGCATCCCGATCGAGCCGCGCAGCACGAGCGACTTCTCACGCGCGCCGGACACGCCCCGCATGGCCTCCACAGGCGCGACGAGGGCGGCCTCCCGGGCGGGCAGCAGGGCTCCGATGACGGTGACCAGCACGCCCACGATGATCGATGTGGTGATGACGCTGCTGGTCATCGGCACTCCGGCGGGCAGTGGCATGCCGACGGACTCCAGGAGCGCCACGATCCCCTTGGTCAGCCCTGCGCCGCCGAGCACTCCCAGCGCGGAGCCCACGACGCCGACGGCGAGCGCCTGGAGGATGACGATGCGGAAAACGGAGGCGGGCGAGGCCCCGATGGCGCGCATGAGCGCGAACTCCTTGATGCGCTGGCGCACGCTCATGGAGAAGGTGTTCATGATGATGAAGGAGCCGACGAACATCGCCAGGACCACGAAGACCATGAGGAAGGTCTGCACGTAGCCGAGGATCTTCTCGATGGAGGAGTTGATGTCGTCCAGGTACTCCGCGCGGGTCTGGACCCGGACGCCCTCGGGCATCTTCTCGGCGATGGCCTGCTTGACCGTGGCCGTGTCGGCGCCGTCGGCGAGGTGGGCCTCGATGGCGGTCGCCTTCCCATCGGGGGAGGCCAGGGGGGTGAGCCAGTCCGGGGACGCGGCGATGACGGTCGCCCCCGCCATGGAGGTCCCGTAGCTGATCTCGCCGACGACGGTCACCGTGTGCGGGGTGCCCGACAGGACGAGTGTCGTCGTGTCCCCCACGGCCAGGCCGGAGCGCTTGAGCGCGTTCGACTCCAGGGCGATCTCGCCCTCGGCAGAGGGACGGGTGCCGGAGACGAGGCGCACTCCGTCGTCGTCGGCGAACAGGGGGAAGACCACGGTGGGCGCGCCCGTGGAGGTGACGGGGGCGTCGTCGGAGCCCACGAGGACGCCGTTCATCGACACGGAGGCGTGTGCGGAGCGGACCCCGTCGACGCTGGCCACGGTCTGCTCGAGGGAGGCGTCGATGGGCTGGCTGAGCGACCCTGAGGAGCCCGATTGCGCGGCGACGCTCGGCCCGATGACATAGAGATCCGCTGTCGCGGTGGAGGAGGTCAGCGCGGAGAAGGTCTCGGAGAGGACCCCGCGCAACGCGAGGGTGCCGGACAGGAACGTGACCCCCAGGACGACCGCGAGGGCGGTGAGGATGAATTGCTTGGCATGGGCGCGGATGGAGCGCCAGGCGACACGGTTCATGGCTCAGGCCCCCGCAACGGTCGCGCCGGCCGACGGCGTGGCGCCGCTGGTGAGCTCGCGCAGAGCGTCGAGCACGCGGTCGCGATCCGGGTTGTCGAGCTGGGCGATGACCCTCCCGTCGCGCAGGAAGAGGACCGTGTCCGCCCAGGCGGCGGCCTCGGGCTCGTGGGTCACCATGACGACGCTCTGGCCGAGCTCGTCCACGGAGGTGCGCAGGATCTGCAGGACCTGCTCGGTGGACTGGGAGTCGAGATTGCCGGTCGGCTCGTCGGCGAAGACGACGGCGGGGTTCCCCACGAGCGCCCGCGCGCAGGCCACGCGCTGCACCTGGCCGCCGGAGAGCTCGGCGGGGCGGTGGCGGAGCCGGTCGGCCAGGCCGACGGCGCCGACGATCTGGTCGAAGCGGGCGCGGTCGACCCGGCGCCGGGCGATGTCCAGCGGCAGGGTGATGTTCTCCTCCGCGCTGAGGGTGGGGACGAGGTTGAAGGACTGGAAGATGAAGCCGATGCGCTCGCGGCGCAGGCGGGTCAGGCGGCGCTGACTCATCGAGGAGATCTCGTCGCCGTCGAGCATGATCCTTCCCGAGCTGACACGGTCGAGCCCGGCCAGGCAGTGCATGAGGGTTGACTTCCCGGAGCCCGAGGGGCCCATGATGGCGGTGAAGCGCGCCCGGGCGATATCGACGTCGACATTGTCCAGGGCGGTCACGGAGGCATCGCCCTTGCCGAAGATCTTTGTCAGGGAGCGGGCGGTGAGGACGGGATCTTCGGCGCGGCGGTGCTGGGTGAGGAGACCAGGGGTAGTCGAGAAGTATGTGCTCATGAGGCCCCAAGATACACGTCAGCAGAGCGCTGCGGGATCGGTGAGAACCCTGAATCGTCCCTGATCCGAGGGGCTGTGGCTCTGGGGAGGCTGTCCCCGCCCCGAGGCCGGGCTGGAAGCCCGCCATGGTCGCGAGCGTCTCACCGTTTCTTGGTGCGGCCGGGGAGGGCGTGGTTAGGATCGGGGCAGACTCGAGACCCGAGCACGACAGCGTGCGCGCTGGTTCTCGGGCGACCGTCCCTGACCGTGTTCCCTTGGGAGGCTCCCGTGGATCCCCGACACCCCGACGACGAGCCCGACGAGGCTCGTGAGGACTCTTCGGTCAGTCCGGCGAGCGCGGCGAGTGGCGCCGAGGAGACTGACGAGCCGGAGGGCACCGAGGAGGCTGAGGGCGCCGCCTTCGACGATGCTGGGGTGATCGACGGCGAGGAGTCCGAGGAGGCCGAGGGCGCGGACGAGCCGGAGGGCACCGAGCCTGAGGCGGACGTCGAGGACGGCGCGGAGGAGGCCGAGGAATCGGACGCTGCCGACTCCGACGGCGACGATGCCCCGGCAGGCTCTCAGGAGAGCGATTCCGAGGACGCCGACTCCACCGGGTCCGATCCCGAGGAGCCCGCGTCGGAGGGCGATGCGGATGACGACGATGCTGTCGACGACGTCGAGGAGCCTGCTGAGGACCACGGAGGGTCGTCGGCCGATCCCTCCGACGAGTCGACTGGTGGCACCGTCCACGAGGATGAGATCCCTGAGCCCGGTGACGAGGAGGCCTCGGACGAGGTGGCCCCTGATGAGGCCGACGCGGATCGCGCCGCGTCCGCGGATGAGGCGGCTGCCGATACTGATCCCCTCGCCGAGACCGACGGCGCCGATGGTGCCGATGGCCCCGGAACGAGCTATGTCGCCCCTCTGCCCCCGATGGACGACGCGGCCGCCTGGGCGGACACCCCCAGCCAGGCGCCCACGAGCTTCGCCGATCCCGCGCCGCAGATGGCCTACCCGAGATTCTCCGCCCCCTCCGCCTACAGCGCGCCGTCGGCCTACATGGCCCCGGCCCCGTACCAGCCGCTCTTCCCGTACCAGCCCCAGCCGCAACCGGCGCCGGTGGTCAAGGAGCCGCGCTCCTCCCAGCGGGGCCTCCTCGTCGTCGTCGTCATCCTGCTGCTCGTCATCGCCACGGGCGGCGGCCTGTGGTACGGAACCACGCGCAAGGGGAACGATGACTCGGGAACGGGCGCCGCAGCCATCGACGGCGCCGCTCAGGGAACGGCCCAGGGCTCCTCCCAGCTGCCGTCGGCCGAGCCCTCGGTGACGATGGACTCCACCATCAAGGCCTGCCAGACGGCGCCCACCTTCAGCCCCGCCTCGGTCACCGAGTCGAACGGGGAGTTCCAGGTGGTGGTGAGGGTGGCCTCGTCCTGCGACGACGGCGACTTCCTGTCCGGCAGTGTCGACCGCATCTACGTCAAGGCGCCGTCGGGGCAGGGTGGTGACGACGTGGTGGCCAACGGCCGCTTCGACTTCTCGACCACTCCGTTCTTCATCCCCTCCAGCGGTCGGACCCTCACCCTCAGGTTCGGGCAGGGCCACTACTTCCGCTCCGCGCAGGACCTGAATGTGTCGAGCATCAGCGTCGGGGCCGAGCCCGACCGGAGCGCCGGAAGCAGCCTGCCGGCCCAGGGCGTGGGGAGCGGCAGCGTCTCCGTGCTCGCGCGATCCGAGACCCATCCCGCCGACAACGCCATCGAGGACACCGCCGCCTCCAACGCGCTTCAGTGGCAGAAGGCGCATGACAAGACGACGGTGACCTCCACGCTCAAGGGCAAGTGGACGCCCCAGCTCTCCTCCAAGAAGCCGGGGCTCGTCGCCGAGGGGCGGACCTGGGACAGCCGCGCCATGCTCGAGGACTTCCAGACCACGCGCAACAGCGTGCCCACCGCCGTCCTCATCTACAGCGACGAGTGGCCGGTCTTCGACGCCGGCGGTGGCTGGTGGGTGACCCTGGCCGGGGTCGCCTACGACACCCCCGAGGAGGCCAATGCCTGGTGCGACACCCACGGCCTGGACGCCGACCACTGCTTCGCCAAGAAGATCGACACCTCCGGGACGCCGGACGGGACCACCAAGCTGCGCTGAGGCCCAGAGCCAGAGGTCTCGCGCTACGCCTGCTTCGCGCCCTTGAGCGCCATGACCCTTCGGGCGGACTCGTCGATGCGCGCCGCGAGGGCTGGATCGGACTGGGCCGCGGAGACGAGGGCCGTCGCCATATCGGCAGCGACGGAGGGATCGGCAGAGGCCAGGACGATATCGCAGCCCGCGCTCACCGCCTTCACGGCGCGCTCGCCCGCGGCCCAGTCCTGAACCTGGACGGCGGCGGCGACGTCGTCGGTGATGACGACGCCGGTGAAGCCCATCTCGGTGCGTAGCATGTCCGTGACGATCGTGGGGGAGAAGACGGCAGGAGCGCTGCCGTCGATCTGCGAGTAGTAGGCGGAGGAGACCATGATGACCTCGGCACCGCCCGTGATCGCATCGCCGAAGACGGCGACGGCGGGGTCCCCGGTGCGCGTGGTCACCGAGTCCGTGACGCCGGAGGCGGTGTCCGTGTTCTCCTTGACCCGGCCCAGCCCGGGGAAGTGCTTGAAGGTGGGGGTCACGCCCGCGGCGCGCATCCCTTCGGCGAAGGCGAGCGCTTGGGCGCTCACCGTGGAGGCGTCGTGGCCGTACTCGCGGTGGTACTTGCCGATGGGGGCGTTGGAGGTGGGGCCGGCGATGTCGACGAGGTCCGCCACCGGCGCCAGGTTCATCGTCACCCCGGCGCTCGCGAGCTCCTTGCCCCAGGTGGTGGCGGAGGCGACCAGTTGCTCGCGGGGCTGCCCCGCCTGCTCGGCGCCCGATGGGATGGAGGAGAAGCCGGAGCCCGTCAGGACCTGGACGTCCCCGCCCTCCTGGTCCGTGGCCACGAGCATGGCGGTGCCATGAGTGGACGACTCGGTGAGCCCGGTGAACGAGGCGACTGTCTGGCTGACCGCGTCGGCGGAGGCGGACGAGCGGCCGGACAGGAAGATATTGCCGACGTGGTGGGTGGTCACAGCGTCCTTGGAGGTCTGCGAGGGGGCGGCGACGTCGACGCCCACCATGAGGAGCTGGCCGACCTTCTCCTCCAGGGACCATCCCACGAGGGGGTCATCGGTGGCGGTGGTCGCCGACGGCGCGGCGGTCGGCTCCTGGATGGGCTCCGACGCCGTCCCGGCGGGGGAGGGGACCTCGGACGGGCTCTGCTCGGGCGCGGCTGTCCCGGCGTCGGACGACTCCGATCCGCAGGCGGCAAGGCCCGCTGCTCCCAGCAGGGCCGCCATGAGCAGGGGGCGCCGGCCCACGTGGCGCCCTCCGGCGCGGGGGGCGGCGGCCTCGGGGGCAGGGCGCGGATCGAGGGACGTCATGCCCAGCACCATAGAGGACGGGCCCCGGGCAGGGGAGCCGGTGGGGCGGCCTGCGGCGGGGCTCACTCCCAGCCGAGCTCGTGGAGGCGCTCGTCGGAGATGCCGAAGTGGTGGGCGATCTCGTGGATGACGGTCACCGCGATCTCCTCGATCAGCTCCTCGCGGCTGTCGCACCAGCGCTCCAGGGGGCCGGAGAAGATGAGGATCCGGTCCGGCAGCGCGCCGGACCAGCCGTCGTCGCGCTCGGTGAGGGGCACGCCGTCGTAATATCCCAGGAGCGTGGGCAGGCCGTCCGCGTCGTAGTCCTCGGGCGTGAGGATCTCGGCGTCGGGCTCGGCCTCGATGATGATGGCGGCGTTGTCGATCTGGTCGAGGAGGACATCGGGGATGAGGTCGAGGCTGGCGTCGACGGCCTCCTCGAACTCCTCAGCGGTCAGGTGGGCTGGTGCCATGGCGCCATTCTGCCGTGGTGAGGCGACTCACGCCCAGCCGATTTGCGCGCCCTCGTCGGCGCCCCCTAAGGTTCTATCTGGTTCGAGGCGCGGCGACGCCGAGGGCATCTAGGCCCCCATCGTCTAGCGGCCTAGGACCCCGCCCTTTCACGGCGGTAGCACGGGTTCGAATCCCGTTGGGGGTACGGACTCGTGCGAGTGGAAGACGACTCGTCCAGGAGTCCGGCTTCGTGCCGAGCGAGGCCTCGTGGCGCAGTTGGTTAGCGCGCCGCCCTGTCACGGCGGAGGTCGCGGGTTCAAGT
>ERZ772948.456-NODE-456-length-26581-cov-16.492309_pt1 | contig 26581 bp, 21 predicted proteins | sample MGYA00511945_ERZ772948 | MGnify/ENA primary metagenome ERZ772948 (study PRJEB29015, sample SAMEA2737927) | human oral metagenome | biome: human oral; feature: human-associated habitat; material: dental | place: China | collected 2141 ... | reverse complement strand
GGCGGCGGCCACGCCCGAGCCGCGGTCGTTGTGGTTGTGCAGGGACAGGCACACGGCGTCGCGGTGGGACAGGTGTCGGCTCATCCACTCGATCTGGTCGGCGTAGACGTTGGGGGTGGCCCGCTCAACGGTGGCAGGAAGGTTGAGGATGATCTCGCGGTCATCCTCGGGCTGCCACACGTCCATGACGGCCTCGCAGACCTCGAGGCTGTAGTCGAGCTCGGTGTCCACGAAGATCTCCGGGGAGTACTCGTAGCCGAAGACCGTGTCCTCGTCCAGGACCTTCTCGGCGCGGGCCATGATCTGGCGGGTGCCGTCGACGGCGAGCTCGCGGATCTGGTCGCGGTCCATGCGGAAGACGACGTTGCGGAACAGCGGCGACAGGGCGTTGTAGAGGTGGACGGTGGCCCGCGGGATGCCGACGCAGGCGTCCAGGGTGCGGTCGATGAGCTCACCGCGCGACTGGGTGAGCACGGAGATGGTGACATCCTCGGGGATCGCGCCGTCGTCCACCAGGGAGCGCACGAAGTCGAAGTCGGTCTGGGAGGCGGCGGGGAAGCCGATCTCGATCTCCTTGAAGCCCATGGAGACCAGGAGGTCGAAGATGGCGCGCTTGGCCTGGGGGCCCATGGGCTCGATGAGGGACTGGTTGCCGTCGCGCAGGTCGGTGCTCAGCCAACGGGGGGCGGTGGTGATGCGCTTGTCCGGCCAGGTGCGGTCGGGCAGATCGATGGTGGCGACGTCGAGGAAGGGCCGGTACTTGGCAAACGGCATACCGGAGGGCTGCTGGGGGGCGGGGCGGGCGTTACGCATCGGGGTTCTCCTGGGATCAGGTGCTTCGTGGTTCCGACGGCGGTTCCGGCGAGAGACCGGAAGGCTCCGGAGAGCTCTGGGGAAGCAGAGAGGCGCGGTCGGGAACGTGGCCGAGCAGGACGAGTCAGCCGCGGTCGGGGTGCCGGCCTGTCAGGCCCCGCCGCGGCGACTAAGCAGGAGGCTCGCCCGCTGCCAGGCCTGAGGCCGTGGAGTCGCTCGCACGGGGTAGACCCTACCCCATCGAGGTCTTGCCGTCAGGTGTCAGCACACTGACTAAGAGCATGATATGAGCGCAGGCATTGCTATAGAGACTCACGTCACTCCACCAACGTCAACAAAACTGGCGGCACCACACAATTTTTCAGAAGCAGGACGCTAAAATAAACGAGGCAAGCACCACACCCCCTCCGCCAAATACCCACCACACCAACACTTAAAACTCACCCAAGGAACCTTGTTATGACAGTAAATTTGACGGAACTGAACTATAAATTTCGGCACACTTCGACGAATTATGGAAAAGCATATCTTCTAGAATACGACAGCGCAGAAAAATATCAGTTATCGTGGACAAATGAGAGAAGACTTGACAACCTTACGCCTAAAAATATTACTGAACTACTATCATACAATAAAACCCTTCACCGCTTGACGATGCGTCCAAAAAAATTCGATGGGGTAGCCCTGGTAGATCAATACACTCAAATCAAAGAATTCATTATTGATTACAATAACAGCCCTTGGGGTTTCGACACACAAAATCCGCTATACAGAGGCATCGATAGGCAGGGGGAGAATGTCGTTTGCATACATGGAATGCCGGACTATTTCGGGAAAATCCCCGAGTTCGGACTAGGATTCCCTAGAAAATATCGCCGAATCATTAAGGCTATTGAGTCTGCCACAGAGTGCACTTCGGTAAAGTTCTGCAGTTGCGAGACCTCTTCCACCGATGGCGACGAGTTTACCTTGACATTCAATGACCTAAAATGCTTGATCACCATCATTAATCGTACATTCGATAGAGCATCTCGGGTCGGAACCAAGGTATGCGACAATAATGCCTATAACTTCATTAGAGCAATTCTAGGGGAGCCGTCAATTCCGGTTAGCCTTGGAAGAATCGCGGAAATTAGGATGATGACTAGAGAAGTCTCCGATTTGGCGCCGCCGTCATCCGACGACATCGAAGACATTGCAAACAGGCTAGGAAGTCACCATAAGCAAACACGAGACCTCCCGTCCCGTGACTCCATGATGCGACTAAAAGCAAGCATCGAAATCGCATCCCTAGATCAACTAGTTGATGCATACAAAGAAGCATTAGAATGTAATCGCAGCAAGAAAGAGGACTTCTGGCAGGAGTATTTTAAAGAAAATCATTTCATTTTGCAACAGCTACTTACTACACCATTAGAATACTATGCCGACCAGGTCCACGTCGGGGAAATCGACCTCACCGGCAGGGGAGATAGGATCGTCGACTTTATGTTGAGGAACCCCGTGTCTAGATTGGCGACGCTTGTGGAAATTAAGACGCCCAGCAGTCCACTTACACCCAGAAAACCATACAGAGGAAACGTAGGGTCGGAAGTATACGGCCCAAGTAAAGACCTGGGTGGCGGCATCGCCCAGTTGCAATCTCAAATTAACTCAGCTTACACCTCGCTAAAGCCGCGCATTCTGACCAGCCGCGAATCGAAAATAATCGACTTGCCACCTATCGATGGGATTCTGATCATCGGAAGGATAGATTCACTTGACGACAATCAAAAAAATTCATTCAACTCCTTTCGACACTTTCTGCATGGCATAACCATCATTACATTCGATGAAATTTTAGAACGCTTAACTCACATGCGGGATACCCTGAACGCCGGCACGCCGGACATAATTACAGACTTGCGTGAACATCAAAATTTTAGTTTGGCGTAAATACAATCCTATCGAAAAAGAATACCCTAACTTCAAATTTAGGTGGCAGTTAAGTAAAATATTTTTCTATCAAGAATCTCGACACCTCGAGCGCGGGGAGTACGCCCCCTCGCTGCACCTGGCCCTGCGCATCGCCCGTTACTTCGACGTGGCCGTGGAGTCAGTTTTCTCCCTCGAGGAGTTCCCCCGACTGACGTGAGACGCACCCCGCCCTCACGCTCTGACCGGGCCGTCACCCTGAGGTGCTATCGGCCTCGATCCCAGCGATGATCCGATCGAGGCCGTAGTCGAGCTCATACCCTTGTCCATCATCGAGGGCCCCGGCCTTGAGCACCTGCGCCATGGATGTCAGCCCGTCGGCTTCGAGACGGGTCAGGAGCCAGGTCGAGGACGCACTGCGGCGCGTAGTACCGTGCGCCGCAGTCGCCAGGGAGCGCTTCAGCGCGGCGACGGTGCGCACGTGGCCGTCAACGAGCAGCGCCGCATTGAGCCGCTCCTGCAGCTCGAGCCCCGCACCGGCGAGCACCTGGAGGACTGTCTCCATCCATCGCAGACGATGTGGCCCGGTTGGCATGCCGTGGACCGGGGCGTCCAGGAGCCAGGGATGCGCGTCATAGCGGGCGTGGACGGCGAGCGCCCAGCATCGTAGTCCGCCTGACCAGTCCTCGGAGCGGCCCGAAAGGACCGGAGGCGGCCCGAAGGCGACATCGACCATGGCGGCGATGACCTCATCGCGGGAGCTGATGTGCCGATACGCCGCCATGGTGCTCACGCTCAGGCGCTGGGCGAGCTTGCGAACCGACACGCCCTCCAGACCCTCATCGTCTGCGAGCGCGATACCCGCGCGGACGATCTTGCCGACGCCCAGGCCCTTGCCCCCCTCCCGCTCTTCGGCCGCCTCAGAGGCATCGACTTCCCACAGCCACCGCTCCCACTTGGGCGGGGTGTCTGAATCGGTGTGCATCGCTTTGTCTCCTCGCCATTGCATCGGGGATCGGATTGCGTCGACCACGACACATGCGTACAGTGTACTCATAACCAACGTGTACAGCGTACACATCTTGGAGCCGTGAGAGGACGGGAGCATGAAGAACGAGGAACGACCCCACCACCAGGTCACCGCAAGGTCACGCACCGTTGCCACCACTGTGCTCATGGTGGCGACGTTCATGGATCTCATGGACTCAACGATCACCAACGTCGCACTGCCCACGATCGGCAAGGACCTCAATGCGACGCCGGAGCAGCTGGAGTGGACTCTCGCCGGTTACGTCATCGCCTTCGCGACGCTACTCATCACGGGCGGTCGACTGGGCGATATCTTCGGGCACCGGCGCATCTTCGTGATCGGGATGGTGGGATTCACCCTCGCCTCCCTCGGGGCAGCGCTGTCCCAGACAGGCGACCTGCTCGTTGCGACCCGCGTGATTCAAGGCGGGTTCGCCGGGATCATGGTGCCCCAGGTGCTCTCCAGCGTGCAGGTGATGTTCGCACCGGAGGAGCGCGCTCCTGTCCTGGGCATTATTGGAGCGCTGAGCTCGCTGGGGGCCATCGGGGGACTGATCCTCGGTGGCTGGCTCGTCACGGCCGACCTTCTGGGTATGGGCTGGCGCAGCATCTTCCTCGTGAACGTGCCGGTCGGAGTCGTGCTTGTCGCTGCGGCGCTCCTGTTCGTACCGAGGAGTCGTTCGGAGCATCCACTCAGGCCCGATCTGGTCGGGGTGCTGCTGGGTGGTCTCGGTGTCTTCCTGGTCGTCTTCCCGCTCACCGACGGCCGCGCCGCGGGGTGGGCGTGGTGGATCTGGGCCATGCTGACAATGGCGCCCTTCATCATCGCCGCCTTCGTGTGGCAGCAAAGGCGCATGCTCAAGGCTCACGGATCCCCGCTGCTGCCGCTCCCGCTGTTTCGCGACCGAGGCTTTGCGAGCGGACAGCTGGTGCAGGTGCTCTCGTCGATCGGCAACGGCGGGTACGTGCTCATCCTGTTGTACTACGTTCAGAGCGCACTCGGCTTCACCGCATTGGCGGCAGGGCTCACGCTTCTGCCTTTCGCACTGGGCTCCATAGTGGCCACGCCGTTGGCGATCCTCGCGACGAAGCAGATCGGCAAGTGGGCCGTGCTGCTCGGCGGGATGGTGCAAGCGGCTGCACTGACCTGGGTCCTGTGGACGATCTGGACCGCCGGAACATCCCTGACCGGTTGGGACCTCACCGCCCCATTGGTACTGACGGGTGCCGGGCTGATGACCCTCATCATGCCGCTGACGAGTATCACGCTCGAGTCGGTGCCCACCCAGGACGCGGGAGCGGCATCCGGCACCCTGACCACCTTTGGCCAGGTCGGTATGGTGCTGGGAGTCGCTCTTGCCGGAACCATGTTCTTCGGGATCCTTCAGGACACGGCCGACGCTCGCGAGGCCGTCACAACCGCCCTGTGGGTACCTATCGTCGCGTACGGACTCGCCGGCCTCGCCTCAGTGACCATGCCTGGTCGCACCAAGACGTCACCACAGGACGCATGAGCCCTGTCCCCATCCCTTCCTCCCCGGTCCCTTGCAGTATGGAAGCCGGGTGGTGCCCTCCAATCGGGAGGGCACCACCCGGATGATCAGTCCTGTCACTCGGTCCCGCCGGGACGCTGCGACACCGCCCGGCCTACAGGAGGCCTTCAGCCAGGTCCAGCGGGGTGCCGAAGCGGTGGTTGGTGACGGCCACCGCCTGCTCGCGCAGGAAGGGCAGCAGCTCGGAGTGCGGGCAGGCTGTCACGGCGCCCGTGTACAGGGCGATGTCGGGGCTCCCACCGGTGACCCGGCTGGCGTGGCTCCAGCGGGCGGCCGAGGTCTCCTCACGCGGGCCGATGGCGCGCACGCGCGTACCCAGCCCGCCGGAGGCCGCCAGCTCGGCCAGGCGGGCGTCCCAGGCGCCCTGGTCCTCGACCGCCACCTGGACGCCGGCGGCCAGTAACGCGTTCTGCAGCGGCTGGGGCAGACGGTCCGCGACCGACAGGCTGATGAACCCGCCGGCACGCACCCCGGCCGCCATGACGCGAACGACGTCGGCCAGGGCGGTGCCCTGCCCGGCGCGCACGACGACGTCGACCTCCCGGTAGCGCAGGATGTTGCGCTCGCAGGCCAGGCCCGTCACGTCACGGTTGGCACCGTAGGCGGTCCGCCAGGCAGCGGCATCTGCCACCAGGGCGCGGCGCAGCTCGGCCAGGTCGGCGGCGTCCAGCTGACTGCTCACGGCGTCGCACAGGTTCGCCACGCGAGGGTCGAGGGCGGCGGTTCCCTGCTCAACCTTTCCGCCCTGACCGCGGGCGGGCTCGACCTCGCCGAGGCCCAGCAGGTAGGAGGGGCCACCCGCCTTGGTGGTCGAGCCGATGGCCGAGCGCTTCCAGCCGCCGAAGGGTTGGCGGCGCACGATGGCCCCGGTGATGCCGCGGTTGACGTAGAGGTTTCCTGCCTGAACGCCCTCGAGCCAGATCGCCAGCTCGGTGGCGTCCAGGGTCTGGATCCCGGAGGTGAGCCCGTAGTCGACGGCGTTGACCGCCTCGATGGCCTCCTGAAGCGTGTCCACGCGCATCACCCCGATAACGGGGGCGAAGTACTCGGTGAGGTGGAACTCGCTGCCGGGCACGACCCCGGCGCGGATGCCCGGGGTCCACAGGCCGTCACCGAGGTAGCGGGGCTTGAGGACCCAGTGCTCGCCGGATCCCAGGGTGGTCAGGCCGCGTACGGCCTTCTCGTCGTCGGGCACGACAACGGGCCCCATCTGGGAGTCCAGGGACAGCGGCAGGCGCACCCGCAGGGAGGCGGTCGCATCCACGAGCTGGCGGGCGATGCGCTCGGAGGTGCCGGCCGAGGAGACCAGGACCAGCAGCGAGGAGGCCGAGCACTTCTGGCCGGCGTGGGCGAAGGCCGAGTAGACGGCGTCGCGCACGGCGATGTCGGGGTCGGCCGAGGGGGTGACGATGATGGCGTTCTTGCCGCTGGTCTCCCCCAGCAGGTGCATGTCCGGCTTCCAGGAGCGGAAGAGGCGGGCGGTGTCGTAGGAACCGGTGAGGACCACGCGGTCGACGTCCTTGTGGGTCACCAGGTGTCGTGAGACGTCGCCGTCCTCCAGCGGGGCGAGCACCACGAGGTCCTCGGGGATCCCGGCGTCATGGAAGGCGCGCACGAGCTCGGCCGCGCAGCGCCGGGCCGGCGGAGCGGGCTTGAGGATGACGGCGCTGCCGGCCGCCAGAGCTGCGGCCACGCCCCCGGTGGGGATGGCCAACGGGAAGTTCCAGGGCGAGGCAACCACGGTGACGTCCACCGGGGTGAAGCGGGCCCCGACCATGTGCTCACTGTCGTGCAGGAGCAGTGAGGACTCGGCGTAGTGGTGGCAGAAGTCGATGGCCTCGCTGACCTCCGGGTCGGACTGGTCGATGGTCTTGCCGGCCTCGGAGCCGGCGACCTCGATGAGCTCGGCGCGCCGGGCGGCCAGGACGTCGCCGACCCGGTGCAGGGCGGCGGCCCGCTCGGCCGGGTCCAGGGACTGCCAGACGCCGGCGGCCTCGGCCGTGGCGGCCACGAGGGCGTCGACCTCGGCGTTCGTGGCCAGGCGGGCGGCTCCGGACTCCACCTCGGCCACGCCCCGTGTGGAGTCCGGGATGGCCGCGGCGATGTCCCGGGCCCACTGGCGGTTGGCGGCCAGGGCGGGGTCGGAGTCCGGCTCGGAGACGAAGGGCCTTCTGGAGCGCTCCTCCAGGGTGCCGGTCTCCTCCGGGACACCCGCGTCCCGCTCGGCCAGGCGGTCCTGGCGACGGTTGGGCTCGGGCACCGGGGCGTCCGGGTCGAGGTCGGACAGAGCGGCCAGGAAGCGGTCGCGCTCGCGGCCGAAGACCGCCTCGTCAGCGGCCAGGTCGAAGACGCCGGACATGAAGTTCTCCGGTGCCGCGTTCTCCTCCAGGCGGCGCACCAGGTAGGAGATGGCGACGTCGAACTCGTGGGGGTCGACGACGGGCACGTAGAGCAGCAGGTGGCCGGTGTCGCGGCGCACGACCTCCTGCAGACCGGTGGCCATCCCGGAGAGCATCTCGAACTCGACGCCGTCCTCGACGCCGCGAGCGGCGCGCAGCTCGTAGGCGAAGGCGATGTCGAACAGGTTCTGGCCCGCCACGCCCAGACGGATCGCGCGGGTGCGCTCCGGGGTCATCGCCCAGGAGAGCATGCGCTTGTAGTTGGTGTCGGTGGCCTGCTTGGAGGGCCAGGTGGTCAGCTCCCAGCCGTGGATCTCGGCGTCGACCTTCTCCATGGACAGGTTGGCGCCCTTGACGATGCGGACCTTGACGCGCGAGCCACCGGAGGCGACACGCTTGGCGGCCCACTCCTGGAGGCGCTGCATGGCGCCCAGGGAGTCGGGCAGGTAGGCCTGCAGGACGATGCCGGCCTCGTAGCCGTGCATATCCTCCTGGTCCAGGATCGCGGTGAAGACGGCGATCGTCAGGTCCAGGTCCTTGTAGTCCTCCATGTCCAGGTTGAGGAAGGTGCCGTTGTCGCGGGCCAGGCGGTAGAGGGGTAGGAGAGCCTGGACGCCGTGGGCGACGACCTCATCGAAGCCCCAGGGGTTGTGCGGGCCCGTCACGGCGGAGACCTTGACCGAGACGTAGTCGACGTCCTCGCGGGTCACCAGGCGGGAGACCTCGGCCAGGCGCCGAGCGGCCTCCTTCTCCCCCAGGACGGCCTCGCCCAGGAGGTTGACGTTGAGGCGGTTGCCGCCCTTGCGCAGGCGGGCGAGCGCCGGGCCGAGGCTCTTGTCGGTGGCATCGACGACGAGGTCGCCAACGATCTCGCGGAAGACCCGCCGGGCCACGGCGGTCACGGTGCGCGGGGCGAGGCGGGAGGCGGCCGAGCCCAGCCCCATGGCACCGGCCAGGGCGGGAGGGAGGAAGTCGGTGCGGCCCGAGGACAGGCGCTTGAGGGCGTCACCGGCGACGTCGAGGTCCGTGGGGCGCACGACGTCGTCGACGAAGCGCGTGGTGAAGGTCAGGCCGTCGGGGTCGGCGAGGATCCGGGACAGCAGCTTGGCCGAGCGCGGTACCGGCTCGGATGCCGACTCGTCAGCCCACCGGCGCGCTCGGGCGACGGCCTTCTCCCCTAGTGCCCACAGGTCATCGGGGCAACGGCGCCCTGCGTTACCTACGTTGGTGCGGGGCTGGCTGGGAACGACACTGTTCGTCATGCGTGGGCCTCCAGGCTCGGCTTGTGTGAGACACACATAGTGTGCGATACAACACCCCTGAAGCGCGACCGTTTCGCTGCACGAGTCCCCGGCGTTTCGCAAGACACCTTGGTCCTAGGCATCCCCCTAATGCTGGCCCCGCTGGCCCCGCGCCCTTCCCAGGCCTCGTCCCGGCCCTCATCGGACCGGGAAGGAGAGGCTAGAAACCGAGGCGGGCCAGGGCCTTGGGGTCGGACTGCCAGTCCTTGGCGGTGCGCACGTGGAGGTCGAGGTAGACCTTGCGTCGCAGGTAGTCCTCGATGCCGCGGCGCGCGCGCACGCCGATCTCCTTGAGGCGGGCCCCGCCCTTGCCGATGACGATGGCCTTCTGGGAGTCGCGCTCGACGACGAGACTGACGCGCACCTGCATGCGGTTCCCGGCGCCCTTGACGGGGCCGAGGCTGCCGGGGGTGGAACCGCGCGGGTCCATGACCTCGTCGACGATGACGGCCAGGGAGTGCGGGAGCTCGTCGCGCACGCCCTCCAGGGCGGCCTCGCGGACGAGCTCGGCGATCATGAGGTCGCGGGGCTCGTCGGTGATCTCGCCGGTGGGGTAGAGCGGCGGCGAGGGCGGCAGGTGGCTGGCGAGAACCTCGGTGAGGACGTCGATCTGCTCGCCGCGCGTGGCGGAGACGGGCACGATGTCCGCCCAGTCGCCGAGCTCGTTGACGGCGAGGAGCTGGGCGGCCAGCGCCTCCTTGCCGACGGTGTCCGCCTTGGTGACGACGGCGACGACGGGGGCGCGCAGCTCGGCGATGTCGCGGGCGATGAAGCGGTCCCCGGGGCCGATCTTCTCGTTGGCGGGGATGCAGAAGGCGATGACGTCGACGTCGGTGAGGGTCTCGCGGACGAGGTCGTTGAGGCGCTTGCCCAGGAGCGTCTTGGGGCGGTGCATGCCGGGGGTGTCGACGAGGACGATCTGGGAGTCCTCGCGGTGGACGACGCCGCGCACGTTGTGGCGGGTGGTCTGGGGGCGGTCGGACATGATGGCGACCTTGGTGCCGACGAGCGCGTTGGTGAGCGTGGACTTGCCTGCGTTGGGGCGCCCGATGAGGCAGGCGAAGCCGGCGCGGAAGCCCTCGGGGAACTCGGGCAGGGAGAGTCCCACGGCGACGTCGCCGATGGCGCCGGGAGCGGGGACCCCGCCGTCGTCGGTGAGGTCGGTGAGGTCAGCGAGATCGGTGCCGGCCAGGGCGTTCTCACCGGCCATGAGCTCGGCGTCGGAGGGGAAGCGGATGGGGGCGGGCTCTGTGTGCTCTGTGTTCTCGGTGCTCATGCTCGGTGGTTGCTCTCGTCGTCGGTGTCGGGGGTGCGGGTGGCCAGGAGGGTGGCGACCTGGCGGCGCCTGCCGGAGGCCTCTCCGGCGGTGAGGCGGACGCCCTGCCAGTCGCCGACGGCGCCGGGCAGGGGGACTCGGCCGATGGCCTTGGTGAGCAGGCCGATGGCGGTGTCGACGTCGTCGTCGTCGATCTCGAGGTCGAACAGCTCGCCGAGCTCGTCGAGGCCGAGGCGGGCGGGCACCCGGTAGGCGCCGCCGCCGAGGTCCTCGACCTCCGGCTCGGCGTGGTCGTGCTCGTCGGTGAGCTCTCCGACGACCTCCTCCAGCAGGTCCTCCATGGTGACCAGACCGGCGATGCCGCCGTACTCGTCGACGGCGAGGGCCATGTGGAAGCGCCCGGACTGCATGTCGCGCAAGAGGTCGTCGGCGGCCTTGGTCTCGGGGACGTAGACGGCCTCGCGGGTGAAGTCGACGACGGGGCGGGCCTCGTGCTCGGGGTGCTCGGCGAGGCGGCGCAGAACGTCCTTGAGGTAGAGGATGCCGCGCACGTCGTCGGCGTCATCCCCGATGATGGGGACGCGGGAGTAGCCGGAGCGGATGAACAGGCGCATGGCGGCGGCCATGGGCTCGCTCTCCTCCATGGTGACCATGTCGGGGCGGGGCACCATGACCTCGCGCACGAGGGTCTGGCCGAGCTCGACGACGCTGCGCATCATCTCGCGGTCCTCGTCCTCGATGGATTCGGATTCGCCGATCTCGTCGATCATCTCGCGCAGGTCCTGGGTGACGGCCTCGCGGGCCTCGGCCTCGGTGAGGGTGGAGGCGCGGCCGAATCGGGCCTCGCACCAGCGCCAGGGTGCGCCGACGGCGTCGACGCGGCGCAGGAGGCCGGCCAGGGCGAGGAGGGTGCCCTCGGGGTTGCGGCGCCCGAGGCGGCGCGGGGAGATGCCGACGACGAGCCCGAGGAGGACGGCGTTGACGCAGGAGGCGGCCAGGAGGACCTGCCACCAGGAGCTGAGGAGGCCTGCGACGGCGAGGGTGACGAGGACGGCGGCGAGCATGTCGACGCCGATACGCAGGGCGCCGATGGTGCCGAGCACCTCGCCGCGGCGCTCGGCCAGGGCGAGGACGCGGACGGCGCCCCGGCGGCCGTCCTCGACGAGGTCCTCGGCGGCGGCGCGGGTCATGCGGGCAAGGGCGGCCTCCCCGGCGGAGAGGGTGGCGCCCACGGCGAGGATGAGGACCGAGGCGGTGATGAGGAGGGCGACGGGTGTGCCGGTCATGCGCCCCTGCTCGCGAGGAAGGTGAGGAGGAGGGTGCGCTGGAGGTCGAACATCTCCTTCTTCTCCTCGGGCTCGGCGTGGTCGTAGCCGAGCAGGTGGAGGATGCCGTGGGTGGCGAGCAGCAGCATCTCCTCGACGGCGGAGTGGCCTGCGGCGATGGCCTGCTTGGCGGCCACCTGCGGGCAGATGACGATGTCGCCGAGGGTCCCGGCGGGGGCAGGGTTCTCCTCATCGCCTGGGCGCAGTTCGTCCATGGGGAAGCTCATGACGTCGGTGGGGCCGGGCAGGTCGAGCCAGCGGACGTGGAGCTCTTCCATGGGCTCGGGGTCGATGAAGAGGATGTTGAGCTCGGCGAGGGGGTTGACGTGCATGGCTGCCAGGACGTGGTCGGCCAGTGCGGCGAACTCGGCGCCGTCGATGGCGACCTCGGTCTCGTTGTTGATCTCGGTGGTCATGCGCGGCTCCTCGTGGGGGCGTGATGGGTGGGCCGGGCGGTGCGTTGGCCGCGCGAGCGGTGGGAGGAGGCGGCGGGGGCGCCGGCGCCGTCGGCGGGGTTGCCAGCGGGGTTGGCACCAGGGGCGCCGCGGCCCTCCCGGAGAGCCTGGGCGGCGGCGGTCTCGGCGTCGTAGGCGGCGTAGGCGTCGATGATGCGGCCGACGAGGCGGTGGCGGACGACGTCGGCGGCGCCGAGCTCGCAGAAGGAGATGCCGTCGACGCCGTCGAGGATGCGGCGCACGACGATGAGGCCGGAGGGGCGCGAGCCGGGCAGGTCGATCTGGGAGATGTCCCCGGTGACCACCATCTTCGAGCCGAATCCGAGGCGGGTGAGGAACATCTTCATCTGCTCGGGGGTGGTGTTCTGGGCCTCATCGAGGATGACGAAGGCGTCGTTGAGAGTGCGCCCGCGCATGTAGGCCAGTGGCGCGACCTCGATGGTGCCGGCGGCCATGAGCTTGGGCAGGGCCTCGGGCTCGAGCATGTCGTGGAGGGCGTCGTAGAGGGGGCGCAGGTAGGGGTCGATCTTGTCGGTGAGGGTGCCGGGCAGGAAACCGAGGTTCTCGCCTGCCTCGACGGCGGGGCGGGTGAGGATGATGCGGGAGACCTGGTGGCGGGCGAGGGCGTCAACGGCCTTGGCCATGGCGAGGTAGGTCTTGCCGGTCCCGGCCGGGCCGATGCCGAAGGTGATGGTGGCGTCCTCGATGGCGTCGACGTACTTCTTCTGGCCGAGCGACTTGGCGCGGATGGTGCGGCCCCGGGCCGTGAGGACGTCCTCAGCGAGGATGTCGGCGGGGTGGGTGGCGGCGGCGAGGAGGCCGATGGCGCGCTCGACGGCGTCGGCGGTGAGCGGTGTGCCTGCGCGGGCGACGTCGATGAGCTCGGAGAGCAGGAGGATGACGGTGTCGACGACGCCGGGCTCGCCGGTCACCCGGATCTCGGTCTCGCGCACGAGGATGTCCGCGGCGGGGAAGCCCTTCTCGATGGCGCGCAGGACCTCGTCGCGCACGCCGAGGAGGGAGACGAGGGCGAGGTCCGGCGGCAGGACGAGCGTGCGGGTGACCTCGGAGGGGGGCGGGGCGCTGGGTGAGGAGGCGGGGGCGGCGGAGTGCCGGCCGGGGGCGCGGGTGGCAGGGCTGGCGGAGCCTGGCGAGGTGGTCTGCGGCATGTGCGGGGCCGCTACTGGGTCGATGGGCGCGTTGGTCATCGCCTCTGATCCTACCGGGGCGGGCAAGATCCGCCCGACGGCGCCGAGCGGGCTGCCTATGTGTCCTCCCACCCGCCTGCCCGAGCCCTCCCGCCCGTCTGCCCGAGCCCTCCCGCCCGTCTGCCCGCCGAGATCGTCACTTTGGTGTCGACTTCGTACCCTTACCTTCAGATTTCGGCGTCAAAGGTACGAACTCGACGGCAGGGATGACGGGCCTGGTCAGCCCGCCCGAGAGGGCACGGCCCGGTGATACCCTCGCTGCGTTGCGCAGCGCCGCGAACCCCCGCGTCGCAGCAGGTAGGAGAACATCTGCGACGCATAGACGACACTCTCAAAGGAATAGCTTTGAAAGCCTAACAAACCAAGTCCACCTCACCCGCTATCGAATATGTTATTCACCACATTGCGGATCATAACAAAAGCACACAACCCTACACAATAGCGCAAGCAAAGCAAGGAACGCCATGAGAAAGTTTCGACAGAACCTCAACAGGCTGAGCGAATCCATTGACCGCGTCGACAAATTACACGATCGTATCGACAAAAAAATCGACACCTTGGAACAGACGCTGAGCCATAAAGGAAAGCCATCGCGACGAGAAACTATATTGTCAGGACTAGGGGCGCTTGGAGGGGTAGGCGCATTGACCGCCGGAGGCGTTGAAGTATACAAAACTTTCATACATGAAAAGCGCGCGCATACAAAAATCGATGACATAGTTGTATACAGCTCAAAAAAGACGAGAGACGGCAACATCGTTCCAGGAGGCGTTCAATTACGTCTTAGCAACACTCAAGGAGAACTGCCCACCGAACTTGTGCGAGGCATCATCACATATGAGGACTACGCCTACCTAGGCAGGTGCGTCTCCGAGGGTGCGGTGGAGCCAGGCATGTGTTACAAAGTGCGTTTAGCGGTCGACCCAACCCCAGGAGAACAACAAGAATTCCCTTTGTGCCACGAGGTACCTTCCAACGGAAGTGCTCTAATATAAATCATATTTTCCCCACCAGAAGATGCCGCCGAAGAAGATAGAGAATCCGGAATTCATGCTTACCGAATAAAATTATCACTCGTCGACTCCGAGGGAGTTGTCTATTCGCCATCACCTTCAAGAGTCGCCATTTTCACTCCTAGAGACAAGTTGGGACTCCAATTGTTCCCGAAACACGATCAATTGAAGCTAGTGGAGCCCCTGACTAGCGGGGACACGGCCAGGCGAGATCAAGCACTTGCGTGCTTCTCCACTAATAGCCAGGAATTTTTCAGGATTGTCGGCGTAACCGACGGGATTGAAGTCGCAAAATCACAACGGATCACCAAAAGCATTGACATAATCCAAAACGACAACCGCGATGGGGCAGAATGGTGGAACGAAATCGATGACGAGATCGTTGACTCTCCAGGTACCTGTGGCAGCGAAAGCGACTGTGAAAATTAGGTGGACAGAGGTTCGCCAGCGATAGAAGCAGCAGATGTGGGCCAAGCTGATGCCACTACAGCACCATCGCGAGGGTGCCGAGTGTCAGCAGGGCGAGGCCCGCGAGGTAGCGCCGGCTCAGGCGCTCGCGCAGGATGAGAACGGAGAACGCGACGGTCACGAGGATGCTCAGCTTGTCGATCGGAACGATGACACTGGCGGGGCCATCCTGCAGCGCCCTGTAGAAGCAGAGCCATGAGGCCCCGGTCGTCAAGCCTGAGGCAAGCACCAGCATGACCTCGCGCCGGGGCAGGGAGGGCAGCGGGCGCCGTCGTCCGCTGACGGCTACCATCGCCCAGGCCATCACCAGGACCACCGCTGTGCGGATCGCCGTCCCCAGGTTCGACTCGACGCCGACGATCCCGAGCTTGCCGAGGATCGCCGTCAGCGCCGCGAACACCGCTGACCCCAGCGCGTAGAGCAGCCATCCCCGGGAGCCGGCACGCCTAGGGGCGAGGGTCACGGCATCGGAACGGTCCAGCATGAGCAGCGTCCCCGCGACCATGAGGACCACGCCCACTCCCCCGATCACCGTTAACGACTCGCCCAGGAGAAGCACGGCGAGCAGCACCGTGAGCACCGTGCTCAGCTTGTCGATCGGCGCGACCTTCGAGGCCTCGCCGAGCTGGAGTGCCTTGAAGTAGCAGAGCCACGAGGCGCCTGTGGCCAGCCCCGAGGCGATGAGCCAGCCGAGGGTGGCGGCGTCAATGCTCGCGATCTGGGACTGCGAGCCCCGGATGAGCACCATGGCGCAGGCCGCCACCAGCACGACGGGCGTGCGCAGGGCGGTGGCCAGGGTGAAGTCGATCTCCCGGATGCCCGCCTTGGCGAGTACCGCCGTCAGCCCGGCGAACAGCGCCGACCCGCAGGCGAACACGATCCACATGCGCCCAGGCTAGCCTCCCCGATCCGCCGACAGCGCCACGCGTTCGTCCCTTTGATGCCGACTTCGTCCCCTTACCCACCGAAGTCGGCATCAAAGGGACGAAGTCGGCGACGGAAGCAAGTCCTTACGGCTCAATCTGCGGCGAGTCATCGGCGTCGCGAGCGGACTCTAAGCCCTCCCGGTAGGAAGGGCGAGCCTGTTCCGCGCGGAACGCGGCTGCGGTGAGCACTCCAGCGGTGGCGTCGAGGCCGCTGTCAACCGCGCGCCGCCCGCTCTCCACGGCGACGTTTTTAAGCTCTGCGGCCGCCTGAACGGCCTCCTGCCTCATGCCCCTGACGGCCTGCCTCCATGTCCTGGGCTCCATCAGCGCGTAATCCGCGTCGATGTCCATGCTGCGCAACGCGGCCTCGAAGACGTCAGCGACCCGATTGCGCATGTCGATCACTCGCTGTGCGGCCTTCGGATGTGCCACCACCGAGCGATCGCTCAGGCTCGCGACCGCGTCGAGGCGGCTGAGGAGCCCCTCGGCAGCATCCCTGACCTCATTGCGACGAGCGTCGCGAGCCAGGGCCAGAGCGCGGCGATGGTCCTCAACATCCTCGGGATGCGCCTCAAGAACGCGGTCGATCTCCAGCACGTCGCAGGCGTCCTGGAGCGCGGCGCACCTGGCGAGCACCACCAGCCACTCGCAGGCCTCCTTCTCAACGTCGGCGGCGATCTTGGCAACGTCAGCAACCTTCCCCTTCTTCTCCACCCTCTCGGTGAGAGCAGCCAGCCGGAGAAGGGCGAAGGCCTCGCCCGTGGCGATCGTCTGTGGCGCGTCGTCGATCTTCGACCATGTCACCGCCGCGACCTTGCCAACCTCCTCGCGGGCCATCAGGGCGTCACGGATGGTCTTGCCCACCCCGATCAACCCGGCCAGCGCGGCGTCCTTCTGCATCTGGATGAGGTCATCGACCTTCTCGTCGATCACCTTCAGGAACTCCTGGATGTCCTCAAGGATCTTCTGGATCGCCATCTGGGTCATGACGGCGCCGAGCCCCGCTACCGCGGCGGGGCTGAGCCGAGTCAGTGAGTCGGACTCGAACTGGAGATTCTTGGCGAAGCGGCCGCCCTCGCCGCGCAGTACGCCCATCGCCAGGCCAGTCTGGCTGTTCGTCACGAGCTCATGGCCCTTCCCCGCGAGAGCCTTCGCGGACTCCGCCGACAGCTTCACCCATCGCCCGGAGCTCTGCGCGATCACGCCGCCGGCCTGCACAGCCAATCCCAACTGGCCAAGCGCCGGGGCGATCCGGGACAGGTCCATCGGGCGGCCAGCCAGGCCCTTCTCGGTGAGGAAGCGGTCGACCGCTCCGGCGTCGCCGATCACCGCCAAGCCAGAACCGTCACTGATCAGTTGGAGCTCGTCACCGCTCATAGGGACTCCTTCGGAGGCAGCACCGCCCCCAAAGAAATGGGTAGGGAGCGCGGCGGTGGGGAGCCGTCTCGCGCACGCGCATCATCGCAGAGCCCGGCCCGGCAGAGGGTGCCAGGACCATGCTGCTCGACTCTCGTGACCGAACCGCAACACCAAGCCGGCCAGACCTGTCACGACGACGGCGGTGGTACCGGCCCAGAAATCACCGCGACGCTTATAGCGCGCGTAGAAGCGCGATCCCGAGCACTGCGAGGGTCCATGAGGTCATCGAACCGATGAGGAAGACTTCGGCAGCACGACCTCCCGGCTTGGAGATCTCGGGGAAGCGGACCACCCCTTTGGCAGCGACGATGACCGCTGCCGGAATCTCTGCACCAGCCATCGCCAGAAGTATGAGGAGAAGCCGCTCCAGCGCACCAATCCAGTGCCCACCACGCAGAGCATGATCAGCGCTTTAACCACTATCGCCAGCCCTCTCCCTCTTCCTCGGCGCCACCCCCTCAGATGCGGGCACCCCAGCCAGTACCAGGACGGCATTGACCACCTGGTTCGCTGGCTTTGTCATGAACAGGAGGACGCCTATCCACGCGACGGCGAGGGCGCCTCGGCCTTCCTCGCCATGCGGACCCATGACGCACAGCAGTGCCAGAGCGCCAATCCCGATGCCGCAGCGAGCCACATGAAGCACTGCCGTAGCCTGGGAGCGCCCAGGCCCGACCCGCTCAAGTACCTCCGATCCGATCCAGGCGGCCGGCAGGCATGCGCTGATGAGCACGCCCACCGCCCCCACATGGAGTGGGCGCGCAGCAAGCACGCACCCAGTCAGGATCACAAGGACGCGCAGGAGGATGCGGACAGCAGAAGTGCGACTACCCCTCACACGCCCGGCCAGTGACGAGACAATCGATGAGGCTCCAACGAGGAAGACGACCAGTGAGATCATCGCTCCGCCTCCACCGTCGCGGCTGCCACGACGAGCAACCGGTGCGCTGCGAGGAGGGCCGCCCCCTTCGACACCACAAACTGTGACACAGCGGCTTGACTCACCCCGATCTCGGCGGCCACCCGCGCCTGAGTCTGCCCCGAGGTGAGCCCCGCCAGCATCCGCCGCTGGCGTCCACCAAGGCCCGCTAAAGAGTGATCGCGCAACGTGAGCAGGGCATTCACCAGCGCTTGCTCCTCCTCATCGCTTCCACCGCGGTAGCAGGTGAGCAGGTACTCCGCCCCCGCATCCTGGACCTCATGGGCGTGGTCGATGGCCTCCCTCGCCCGCCACCACGCACTGCCGTCTTGCAACACGCGTGCGGCATCGCCCCCGATGTTCTGAATCTCCCCCTCACCAATCCCATAGCGCAGCATGAGGCCGTCCGGGAGCAGCAACTGAACCCGCTCCGTTAGAACAAGAGCTCCGCCGAGCGTTGGCGCGACCGACTGGAACTCGTCGCCAACCGAGGCATACGGCTTCGCCAGCAGGCCAAGCCCTTGAGAAGCCACGGCCAGGGTTTCCTCGATGCGCCGCTGCGCACCAACGCGGTCTGGCAGTTCACGAGAGCGAACGATGTCCATGAGGATGGCACAGGCGTGAAGCATGCTTAACTATATAACTTATATTTTCGTCAATACAAGCAACTTTGTCGCCAGCCCGCCTCAGCGGGTCTTGCGAGGCATGGTCAGCGGAGCGGCCGCCAGCACCACGAGGCCGATGGCCGCCAGCACCACCATGTCCATGACAAGGCCCTGCGTCACCGCCGATCCCGCCTGCACCTCGCCCACGGCGTTGACCGCCCAGCTCATCGGCATAACCAGGCTCGCCTCTTCGAGCCCTGAGGGCAGCTGGCTGCGGGGAACGAGCATCCCGCACAGGAAGATCTGCATACCGACGATAAGCGGCATGAACTGCACCGCCTGGAACTCCGTGCTCGACAGCGCCGAGATGAGCAGGCCGATCGCCACCCCCACGAAGGCGTCCAGCAGGGCCGTCAGGATGATCCACCCCCAGTTCCCGGCGATCGTCACCCCCAGCGCCCAGGCGCACACGGCCGAGAGCACGAGGGCCTGCCCCACGGCGACCAGGGTGAACGCCGTCGCGTAGCCCAAGACGAGGTCGGCGCGGCGCATCGGCGTCGTCCACAGGCGCTCCAGTGTCCCGCCCACCCGCTCCTTCAGCATGGTGATGCTCGTGATGAGGAACATGACGGACATCGGCAGGATCGCGATCATCTGCACGGCAACGCGGTCGAAGAGCACGTCCCCACCCGGATAGTCCTTGTAGACGAAGTACAGGAGCGTCACCAGCAACGCGGGGACCGCCATGATGAGAGCGATCGTGCGCTTGTCATTGAGCAACTGGAACAGGACGCGCTTGACAGTTGCGGCGTAGGTGCGCGGATTCATCAGTTCGTCTCCTTGCTCGCGGCGCTGGCGCTACTGGCCGGCCCAGCCTTCTCTGCCGACTCGGCCTCGCGGATGATGGTGAGGAAGGCGTCGTCGAGCGTCTCGACTCCAGTACTGGCCAGGAGCTCGGGCGCGGTGGTGTCAGCGAGGATGCGGCCCTCCCGCATGAGCAGCACGCCGTCACAGCGGAAGGCCTCATCCATGACGTGGCTGGAGACGAGGATCGTCGTGCCGCCCTCGGCGATGCGGCGGAAGGCCTCCCACAGGTCCTCGCGGGTCACCGGGTCGAGGCCGACCGTCGGCTCGTCGAGCACGAGGAGCTCCGGCGCGGCGACGAGCGCGCAGGCCAGCGAGACCCGGTTGCGCTGACCGCCGGAGAAGGTGCTCACCAGCCGCCCGGCGATATCGGCGACGCCGACCTCCTCCAGGACCTCGTCGACGCCCCTGGCGCGCGGCCCGGCGAGGCGGGCGAAGTAGGCGACGTTCTGGCGGGCGCTGAGGTCCGGGTAGACCGAGGCCTCCTGGGTGAGGTAGCCGATGCGGCCGCGCAGCGGTTTGCTGCCGGGGGTGCTCTCCAAGACCTGCAGGCTCCCCGAGTACCGCTGAACGCCGACGATCGACCGCATGAGCGTCGTCTTCCCGCAGCCCGACGGCCCGAGGAGGCCGGTGACCGAGCCGTGGGCCAGGTCGAGATCGATCCCGTGGAGGATCTCGTTGCCGCCGCGTGTGACCACAAGGCCGCTGGCGCGCACGGCGGGCCTGGGAGCCGGGGGCTCCGCGGGCCCCGACGCCGGCACCGGCATCGGCGCAGAGGCGACCTCGGCAGTGGGCGATACCGCCCCGGCTGGCGTCGCTCCCTGGACGCTCGATGCCGAACCCTCGGCGACAACATCGGTCTCGGAGTCCGCGCCATAGCGCTCGATCGTCACTGAGATCCGCTCGACCACCTGCTGGGGGTCGTCGGGAGCCTCTGACGAGGCATTCTCGTTTTTCATCATGTGATGAATATACGAGCGCGGCGCCGCCCCGTCAAGAGGTCGTGGTTCAGCGCTCGCCGTAACCCGTCAGTCGCCCGACCGGGGTAGCTCCCCGGTGGCGTAGCGCTGGATCGTCGGGCCGACGAGCGCCACTGCCTCTTCGATGTCGAGCTGGGCGATCCCCTCCATGCGGGCCATCCAGCGGGCCATCCCGAAACCGATGAGCTGGCTGGCGATGAGCTGGCCACGCAGCTCGGGCTGGTCGGGCGCCAGCTTGCCCACGATCCGCCCCAGGATTCCGGTGGTGACGAACTCGCGGAAGGGCGCCAGGCTCTCGTCACTGCTCATGGCGGCGCGGATGACGGCGGCGAAGCGGTCGGGCCCCATCCCGTCCCAGAGTCCCACGAAGGACCGGACGATCCCCTCCCCCAGCTCCTCGGGGGCGAGATGCGCGACAGCCTCGGCGCGCTCGGAGATATCGACGGCGCTCGCCCCTGCCGCTGAGGCGACGACGGCCTCGGCGAAGAGCTCGGCGCGGTCCTTGAAGTAGTGGTGGACGAGGGCGGGATCGACGCCGGCCTCCCGGGCGATGCCGCGCAGCGAGGTGTGGTAGCCGTCGCGCGCGAAGGCGTTGCGGGCCGCGACGAGGATCGCCTCGCGGGCATCCGGGCTGCCAGCGGGCCTGCGCCCGCGCGGGCTCATCGTCGACTCCTCGCAGGCCACGCCACCGTCATCAGCATGCCCGCAGTATGCCCCATCGACGCCGACCAGCGAGGCGCGGCGCCCTGGTCAATGACCGCAGTCCAAAATCGGCACGCTCAGGGCCCTCCGCGCTCGAGACCATCGTTGGAATCATGCGGATCGCTCCATCGCTGGATTTCTCCCGTGCGCATTCGGCGGGCAAATGCGCACGGGAGCTTCGGCCTCGCCGCCACGCCACCGTCATTGCAACGAAAAGTCGAGGTCGCTCGCCGATGAGCGTGCTACTAGGACCACAGGCCGGCGCGCTGGGCGAGGATGGCCAGGGCAACGGGGCCAGCCGAGGCCGTGCGCATGACATGCGGGCCGAGCCGCACCGTTACCGCGCCAGCCTCTTCCAGCGCCGAGACCTCCTCGGCGCTGATCCCGCCCTCAGGGCCGACGACGACGCCCACCACACCGGCGCTGGGCAACTCCACGCCGTTGATGGGAGCGGTCGCCTCCTCGTGCAGGACGAGCACCACTCCCCCATCGGCGCGCACCTCCCTCGCCCACGCTGCGAGGCCTGCTGTGCCGAGCGGCTCGGCCACCTCGGGCACGCGGGCGCGGCGCGCCTGCTTGGCGGCCTCCCGGGCCGTGGCCTCCCAGCGCACCCGCCCCTTGGCGACCTTCGGCCCCGACCACACCGAGATCGAGCGCTCCGCCTGCCACGGCACCACGAGGTCGACACCGACTTCCGTGGCCGTCTCCACGGCCTGCTCATCGCGACCGCCCTTGGCCAGCGCCTGGACGAGGGCGAGCCGCACCGGCGGCACCGCCTCATCCACGCGCTCACGGACGCGCACGGCCAGGCGGTCCTTCGCGCCGACCTCACCCGCGGCGGTCACCTCGCAGACCAGGCGCAGGCCCGTGCCATCGACGAGGTCCACGCGCTCACCCGCGCGCAGCCTTCGCACGGCCACAGCGTGGCGCGCCTCCGGGCCGGTGAGGACAAGCGCATCCCCGGGCCCTGCCGCAGCGGCGGCACCGGCGGGCTCAAGGGTGTCGGGACTCAGGATGAAAACGGGCGCGGTCACGCTCTAAGCCTACGGGGCACGGCCCCGCGCCCCGGTGCTAGCGTCCTGGCCATGACGCAGGACTCGCCCTCCACTCCCGACTCGCAGGCCTCCCCCACCGCCGGCAGCCCGCGCTTCACCACCGCGATCACGCCGGAGGATTTCGCCCACAACCTCGCCGCCGTCCGTGCGCGCCTCGAGGCGGCCGCCGAGCGCGCTGGCCGGGACACCTCAGAGATCCGCCTTCTGCCAGTCTCCAAGACCGTCCCCGAGGAGCGGCTGCGGGCCGCCGTCGCCGCGGGCATCACCGAGATGGGCGAGAACAAGGTGCAGGAGGCCAAGCGCAAGAGCGAGAACCTGGCGGACCTGCCCATCCACTGGGCGCTCATCGGCCACCTCCAGACCAACAAGGCGAAGGACGTCGCGGCCTTCGCCCACGAGTTCCAGGCACTGGACTCGCTACGCGTGGCCGAGGCCCTCGACCGCCGGCTCCAGTCGCTCGGCCGCTCCCTGGACGTCTACGTGCAGGTCAACTCCTCGGGTGAGGCGAGCAAGTTCGGCCTGGAGCCCGCGGACGTCCCCGCGTTCCTGGCAGCCCTTCCCGCCTACTCCGCCCTGCGGGTGCGCGGCCTCATGACCCTGGCCGCCCACACCGACGACGCCGCCCGCGTCCGCGACTGCTTCACCACCATGCGCCAGCTGCGCGACGCCGGCCTCCAGGCGGGAACGGTGGGCGACGGCCAGCTGTCGATGGGGATGAGCGGCGACTTCGAGCTCGCCATCGAGGGCGGCTCGACCTGCGTGCGCGTGGGCCAGGCGATCTTCGGGGCGCGCGCCACCCCGGACTCCCTGTACTGGCCAGGATCCCAGCAGGCCTGAGGGCATCCCCCGCCCCGCGCTCCGCTGGCACCCGCCGCACTACGCCCGGCGCGCCCGCTCAGCGCCCGGAGAACTTCTCCTTCAGGCGCCCCATGACGGACTCGTCGCGGTGGGACAGCTCCCCGTCCTCCCCGCGCAGCTCGGCGAGCTGGCGAAGCAGGTCGCGCTGGCGCTCGTCCAGGCGCGTCGGCGTCTCCACGACGATCTCCACGTTGAGGTCCCCGCGCCCGGAGCGGCGCAGGCGCCCCACGCCGAGGCCCTTGAGGGGCAGCACCTCGCCGGGCTGGGTGCCCGGCTTGACGACGACGTGCTTGTCGCCGTCGAGGGTGGAGATGTCGAACTCGGCGCCGAGCGCGGCGGCGGTCATGGGGATGCGCAGCTCGGTCCACAGGTCGTCGCCCTCGCGGCGCAGGGTCTCGTGCTCGACCTCGTGGAACTCCACGTAGAGGTCCCCCGCGGGGCCGCCCGCGGGCCCGGCCTCGCCGCGCCCGGACATGCGCATGCGCGTGCCGGTGGACACGCCCGCGGGGATGCGGATCTCGATGTCCTGGCGGGTGCGCTTGCGGCCCTCGCCGGAGCACTCGGGGCAGGGGGTGACGATGACGGTGCCGTAGCCGTGGCAGGTGGTGCACGGCGAGGTGGTCATGACGTTGCCGAGGAAGGATCGGGCCATGTGCTGCACGGAGCCGGAGCCGTTGCAGGTCGAGCAGGTGACCGGCGAGGTGCCGGGCGCGCAGCAGGAGCCCTCGCAGGCCTCGCAGGTGATGTAGGTCTCGAAGGGGACGGTGCGGGTGGCGCCGAAGGCGACGTCCTCCAGCTCCACGTCCACGGGCAGGAGCGCGTCCTGGCCCCGGCGCGCGCGGGAGGCGGGCCCGCGCGATCCGGCGGCGGCCCCGAAGAAGGAGCTGAAGATGTCGGCGAAGCCCCCGAAGTCGCCTCCGCCGAACCCGGCTCCGCCCCCGCGCACGGCGTCCTCCCCGCCGAGGTCGTAGAGCTCGCGCTTCTCGGGATCGGAGAGGGTCTCATAGGCGGTGGAGACGAGCTTGAACTCGTCCTCGTGCCCGGGGCCGGCGACGTCGGGGTGCAGGGTGCGGGCCTTCTTTCGGTAGGCCTTCTTGATCTCGTCGGCGCTGGCCCCGCGGCTCACGCCGAGCACCTCGTAGTAGTCGCTCACAGTCGGGTCTTCCTTCGATCAGTCGTCAGTCGGTGGTCAGTGGTGCGGTGGGCGCGACGGCCCGCTCAGTCCTGCGGCCCGGCGAGGAACCGGGACAGGTAGCGGGCGACGGCGCGCACGGCGGCCATGGTGGCCGGGTAGTCCATGCGGGTGGGGCCGATGACCCCCAGGTGGGCAACGGCGTCGCCGATGCCCGGGCCGTACCCGGCGGTGACGACGCTGGCCTCGGCCAGGGCGTCCTCGTGGTTCTCCGAGCCGATGCTCACGCGCATCCCGGAGGCGTCGGCGGGGTCCCCGGAGAGCAGGCGCAGGAGGACGACCTGCTCCTCGATGGCGTCTAGGAGGGGCCCCATGGTGGTGAAGTCGGGGGTGGCCCGGGCGAGGTTCGCGGTCCCGGCCACAGCGATGCGCTCCTCGGCGTCGGGGCGGAGGGCCGCGATGAGCTCGCCGGTGACGGCGGCCAGCAGGGCGCGCTCGTCGGCGGGGGCCTGCTCGGCCAGTCCCGCGAGGACGGGGACGACGGCGTCGGCGCGGCGCCCCACCAGCGAGGCGTTGAGGCGGACCTTGAGGCGCTCCAGGGCGATCGGGTCGATGACGCCGCTCGCGCCGTCGGATCCCTGGCCGGCATGGTCGCCCATGAGGGTGAGGGTGCGCTGCTCGACACGGCCGGTGTCCGTGATGATGACCATGAGCAGGCGCGTGGGCGCCAGGGCGACGAGCTCGAGGTGGCGCAGGGCGGTCAGCCGCAGGCTCGGGTACTCGACGACGGCGAGCTGCCCGGTGAGCTGGGCCAGGACGCGCACGGTGCGGGCCACCACCTGCTCCAGGTCCACCGCGCCGGTGAGCAGGGCGGAGATGGCGGCGCGCTCGGGGGCGGACAGGGGCTTGACGCGGGCGACCTCGTCGACGAAGAGCCGGTAGCCCTTCTCGGTGGGGACTCGACCGGCGCTCGTGTGGGGCTGGTGGATGTAGCCCTCGTCCTCCAGGGCGGCCATGTCGTTGCGGATGGTGGCCGGGGAGACGCCGAGGCGGTAGCGCTCGACGAGGGCGCGCGAGCCGACGGGCTCGCGGGTGCGCACGTAGTCCGTGACGATGGCGGACAGGACCTTGAGACGGCGGTCATCAGCCATGGTGTCGCCCTCCTCCCGGCTCAGGCCCTCTCGTGTTAGCACTCTCGGTCAGCGAGTGCCATCCTACGCCCGGCCCGGCGGGTCTCCCGTTCGCCCAGCGTGAGCCTCGCTACCGTGCCCGGCGTGACTCCAGCGATGCCCTACCGCCCCCAGGCCGTCCCCGGCGCGACGGCGGCCCGCCGCAAGGCCCTGCGCGAGCAGGGCGCCACCCGCGCCCAGCAGCACGAGGCGGCGGCCGCCAAGCCCGCGAGGACTGCGAAGACCGGCAACCGGTCGGCCTCCGGCGGCCGCGGGGCTCCTACTGCCCCCGCCGCGCCGTCGCTGACTGACCGCTATGGGGGCGATGTCCTCGCCGCGGACCCGCACCGGGTGGGCCCGCGCGCCATCCGACCGGAGTCGGTCCATGTGCCCGTCGAGCGGGGCATGGTGCTGGAGGACCGCGAGACCGGTTTCGTGGGGGCGGCGGTTGCCGTGGAGAAGTCCGGGGGCCGGCGGATCGTCGTCCTGGAGGACCGCCGCGGGGCGCGCCGCGGCTTCCCGCTGGGGCCGGGCTTCTGGATCGACGGTCGGCCCGTGGTCCTCGACCCGCCGCGGGCCGCGCCCGGGACCGGCGCCGGACCGGTCGGCCACGGCGGGCGCCGGGTGACGGCGTCGGGCTCCTACGCGGTCGAGGGCGAGGCGGCGAAGGTCGCCCGCGCCTCGCGCATCTGGGTCGAGGGCGGGCACGACGCCGAGCTGGTGGAGAAGGTCTGGGGCGACGACCTGCGCCACGAGGGCGTCGTGGTCCTCATGCTCGACGGCGTGGACAACCTCGAGGAGGTCATGGCGCAGTTCGGCCCGGCGCCGGAGCGGCGGGCGGGCGTGCTGGTCGACCACCTGGTGGCCGGCTCGAAGGAGTCGCGCATCGCCGAGCGGGTGGCGCGAATGCCCGGCGGCGAGAACGTGCTCGTCCTGGGCCACCCGTACGTGGACGTGTGGCAGGCGGTCAAGCCCGAGCGGGTGGGGCTGCGCTCCTGGCCGGAGGTGCCGCGGGGCACCGACATCAAGCACGGCACCCTTCAGGCGCTGGGCTGGCCGCACGCCACCCGGGCCGACGTCGCCCGCGGCTGGCGGCGGATCCTGGCGACGGTGCGCAACTACAAGGACCTGGAGCCCGCCCTGCTGGGCCGCATGGAGGAGCTCATCGACTTCGTCACCGCGCCGGGCGCCCGCTGAC
>ERZ772948.454-NODE-454-length-26702-cov-6.275341_pt1 | contig 26702 bp, 35 predicted proteins | sample MGYA00511945_ERZ772948 | MGnify/ENA primary metagenome ERZ772948 (study PRJEB29015, sample SAMEA2737927) | human oral metagenome | biome: human oral; feature: human-associated habitat; material: dental | place: China | collected 2141 ... | reverse complement strand
CGCTTTTCACAAGGATCGTGCGTTCCTTCACACCGCGCGCACGCGCCCCTATGACATACGGCTTCGCCAGCTCCTCCAAGACCACGGCACGAATCTGGCGCGTGTACTTTGCGCCCATGGCAATCGCCAAGGTCAGCGCAGGCAGGAGGACCGCACGCCCATCGCCCGCCTTCGCCAAGATCGGCAGCCACTCAAGTCGCACGGCAAAGACATAGATGAGCAAAAGCCCCACGAAAAAATTCGGCAGGGAGTTGCCAACAAAAGTGCCGATGCGAATGAGAACATCTACCCAATGATTCTGCCGTGCCGCCGCCAAGATACCGAGAGGCACGGCGAAAGCGAGCGTCATGAGAACGGAAGCAAGCATCAAGTATAGCGTCGCCGGCAGCTTTTCAAGGAAAGTTTCCCATACCGGCTTGCCCGAAATATACGATTTTCCCATATCTCCCGTGACAGCTCCCTTGAGCCATGCTCCGTACTGCACGAGGAATGGCTGATCAAGGCCCAGCTCCGCACGCTTCGCCGCCTTGACCTCCTCCGAGACGCCGCCCGACTTCTCATACATCAAGTCAACGGCGTCGTCGCCCGCCAACCGCATCGCGGCGAACGCCAAAAACGTGATGCACAAAAGCATCGGCACCATCTGCAGGAATCGTCCGATTACATAATTCTTCATCATTTTTCTACCATTCGCAAGGCCTCTCATCTTTCCTACACAAAACATTTCCATAGGAAATTTCCCGAAAAGATTAAGCTGCCTCTTTCATGTCATAACAAAAAAGCAAGGATGCGGAGTCCCGCCTTATAGGTGAGACTCCCGTTCCTTGCTTTCTTACTTTCAGCGGGTCTTCAGACAAGCTCCAAAAGTGCCATCGGCGCGGCATCGCCGCGACGGGGGCCAAGCTTCAGGATGCGCGTGTAACCGCCCGAACGCTCCGTATACTTTGCAGCGATATCGCTGAAAAGCTTGCGGACTGCTTCTTCATCGCCAATATCGGCAATCGCCTGACGACGGGCGGCAAGGTCGCCACGCTTTGCCAGCGTGATGAGCTTTTCCGCGAGGCTTCTGACTTCCTTCGCCTTCGCTTCCGTCGTCTCGATGCGCTCATGCTTGAAGAAGGAGGCCAAGATGCTGCGGAAGAGTGCCTTGCGGGCACTCGAATTACGCCCTAATTTTCTATAGCTCATGGTTTATCCCTCTCTTATTCTTCTTCTTTCTTCAATGTCAAGTCGTACTCTTCAAGCTTCTTCTTGACTTCTTCCAAGGATTTCCTGCCGAGGTTCCTGACCTTCATCATGTCTTCTTCCGTCTTCGAGACAAGATCTGCGACCGTATTGATGTTCGCGCGCTTCAAGCAGTTGAAAGAGCGAACAGAGAGGTCAAGATCGTCAATCGTCGTCTCAAGAACCTTGGAAGCGTCCGGCTCCTCAGGCTCGGGAGGAACAATCTCCTCCTCTTCCTCAATCTCTGGAATGCCCGCCATATTTTGGAAGAGCTTAAAGTGCGAGATGAGGATAGTCGCCGCGCGGCTCACGCCCTCTTCGGGGCGGATGGAGCCATCCGTCCACACTTCGAGGATGAGCTTGTCATAGTCGGTGACGTTGCCCACGCGCGTGTCCTGCACGGTGTAGTTGACGCGCTGAATCGGGGAAAAGATGGAGTCGATCGGAATGACGCCGATGACATGATCGGGCTTCTTATTTTTCTCCGCTGCCACATAGCCTTTGCCGCGTTCAACGGTCATTTCCATGTGCAGCTCTCCGTCCTCGTTAAGCGTCGCGATGTGAAGATCGGGGTTCAAGATCTCAACGTCGGGATCGGTGATGATGTCCGCCGCCGTGACTTCCTTCTCACCCTTGACATCGAGGCGAAGAACGCGCGGCTCTTCGCTGTACATCTTGAAGCAGAGCGACTTGAGGTTCAGCACGATGTTCGTCACATCATCGCGGACGCCCGGAATGGTGGAAAACTCGTGCAGTACGCCGTCGATGCGGATCGAAGTGATCGCAGCGCCCGGCAGGGATGACAAGAGGATGCGCCGCAAGCTGTTGCCGAGGGTCGTGCCGTAGCCACGCTCCAAAGGCTCGCAGACGAACTTCCCATAACGATTATCTTCGCTGATTTCCACTATCTCGATCTTTGGCTTTTCGATCTCGATCATCTGGGATAACCCTCCTCCATTGTTCTCATGCAGTCAATCATATTGAAAATACCGGCAAGAGATTATCTGGAGTACAGCTCGACGATCGCCTGCTCGTTGACGGGGACGTCGATCTCATCGCGGCTCGGATAGCGCGTGACCGTACCGCTGAGCTTCGCACCGTCGGCAGTGAGCCATGCGGGAAGGTTCAGAGGCTTGTAGTTCTCGGCGAGCGCCTTGAAGAACGCATTCGAGCGGCTCTTCTCATCGATCGTGATCTCATCTTCGGCACGAACGAGCGCGGACGGAATGTCGAGGCGCTTGCCGTTGACACGGATGTGACCGTGCGTCACGAGCTGGCGAGCCTGACGGCGCGTCTGCGCGAGACCGAGGCGGTATACGACGTTGTCGATGCGACGCTCCAAGAGACCGAGGAGGTTCTCACCCGTGACGCCCGGCATCGTCTTCGCCTTTTCATAGTACTTGCGGAACTGCTTTTCCAAAACGCCGTAGATGAACTTCGCTTTCTGCTTTTCCTTGAGCTGCATGCCATACTCGCTGACCTTGCGGGCCTGGCGGCGCGGCTGACGCTTGGACTGGCGGCTGATGCCGACCATGCCCGGCTCAATGCCGAGCGAACGGCACCGCTTGAGGGTTGCGGATCTATCAATAGCCATATTTCTTCTGCACCTCCATCAAACTCTTCTGCGCTTCGGCGGACGGCAGCCGTTGTGCGGAATCGGGGTGACGTCCTTGATCATGTTGACTTCAAGACCCGTCGCCTGCAGGGAGCGGATTGCGGCTTCACGGCCAGCGCCGGGGCCCTTGACATAGACCTCGACCTGCTTCAAGCCATGCTCCATCGCGGCCTTCGCCGCGACTTCCGCCGCCATCTGTGCAGCGAACGGCGTGCTCTTTCTGGAGCCGCGGAAGCCGAGGCCGCCCGCGCTCGCCCACGAGAGGGCATTGCCGCTCTTGTCCGTCAGCGTGACGATCGTGTTGTTGAAGGTGGAGCTGATATGCGCAACGCCATATTCAATGTTCTTGCGGTCTTTTTTCTTCGTCCGCGTCGTTTTCTTTACTGCCACTCAATGACCCTCCCTTTTATTTGTCCTTCTTCTTGCCTGCGATGGCCTTGCGGGGACCTTTCCTCGTGCGGGCGTTGTTCTTCGTGTTCTGTCCGCGCACGGGAAGTCCCAAGCGGTGACGGCGGCCGCGATAGCAGCCGATATCGACGAGACGCTTGATCGCCATCTGACGCTCACGGCGAAGATCGCCCTCGACGATCGCTTCCTTGTCGATGACGTCGCGCAGTTTCACGACTTCGTCTTCCGTCAAGTCGCGCGTGCGCGTGTCGGGGTTGACGCCTGCCAGCTTCAGAAGCTTCTGGGAGGTCGTCAGGCCGATCCCATAGATATATGTCAAAGCAATCTCGATTCTCTTGTCACGCGGTAAATCCACACCGGCGATACGTGCCATAGAAAAGCACCTCCTTAACCTTGTCTCTGCTTATGCTTCGGGTTTTCGCAAATGACCATGACGCGTCCCTTGCGCTTGATGATCTTGCATTTTTCGCAAATCCGTTTGACGGACGGCTTGACTTTCATTGACTTTGCCTCCTTCTGCGCTGCCTGCCGAATAGCGGCCGCGTCTACTTAAAACGATAGGTGATGCGGCCGCGCGTCAGGTCGTAAGGCGTAAGCTCAATCGTGACCTTGTCGCCGGGAAGGATGCGGATGAAATTCATACGGATCTTCCCCGAGACGTGCGCCAGGACGACGTGACCGTTTTCCAGCTCGACTTGAAACATCGCATTGGGCAGCGCTTCCAGCACTTTGCCCTCAACTTCGATTACATCTTGTTTTGACATGAGCTTCTCCCTCTCTGAAATTGGGTTGGGCGAAAGCTGTCCATCTTCCGTGAAAGGAGCGTTCCGCATCGGGAATTGCCCATGCCCAACATCGTATTTTCTCGGACGCCAAACCCGCGCCCGCCGTGACGCTCTCGCGTCTTTATCGTTCGGTGGCTCTCGGACACGCAGCTCAGTCCTTCAAGGCGGCGAGCATGGCGGCCTTGACATCGTCAATGGCCTGTCTGCCGTCGATCTCCTTGTAGACGCCTGCCTTCTCGTAATAGGCGATCAAGGGCTTCGTCTGCGCCTCGTAAACGGAGAGGCGATTCTTCATCGTCTCCTCGCTGTCATCTGCACGCTGGTAGAGGTCGCCCGCGCATGTGTCACAAACCCCCGCCTTCTGGGGCGGGTTGAACTTCACATGGTACGTCGCGCCGCAGGATTTGCAGATGCGGCGTCCGACAGCACGCTCGATGAGGTCCGCTGCCGGCACCGTGATGTTGAGGGCTGCGGTGAGGGATAGCCCCAGCTCTTTGAGGATGCCCGTAAGAGCATCCGCCTGCTCCACCGTGCGCGGAAAACCATCGAGGATGAAGCCCTTCTTGCAGTCGGGCTTCGCGAGCCGCTCCTTTACGATGCCGATCGTGACCTCGTCCGGCACGAGTTTGCCGGCGTCCATGCAGGCCTTCGCCTGTAGCCCAAGCTCCGTCCCCTCCTTCACGGCGGCGCGGAACATGTCGCCCGTCGAGATATGCGGAATGCCGAATTCTTTCACGAGATTGGCCGCCTGCGTACCTTTGCCGGCGCCCGGCGGACCCATTAACAGGATATGCATCAAAGGACTCCTCCTATTTCATGAAACCTTGGTAATGGCGCATGACCACCATGGATTCGATCTGCTTCATCGTGTTCAGCGCAACCCCGACGACGATGAGCAGTGCCGTGCCGCCGAAGTACACACCCTCGATGTGGGTCGCGCCCGCGACGAGGTTCGGCAGCACTGCGATGAATGCCAGGAAGAACGCGCCTGCCAGCGTGATGCGCGTCATGACAGTATCGAGATATTCTTCCGTCGGCTTGCCCGGACGTATGCCCGGGATGAAGCCACCGTATTTTTTCAGGTTCTCTGCCATATCCGATATCTTTACAGTAACCGCGGTATAAAAGTACGTGAAGAAGATGATGAGCAGCGCGTAGATGCTTGTCTGCAGCGGTGTGCCCCACGCAAAATAACCGGCGAGTGTGGTCACCCAGGGAACTTCAATAAACTGGGCGACGGTTACTGGAAACATCAGCACGGATGACGCAAAGATGATTGGGATGACTCCCGCATGATTGACCTTCAGCGGGATATGGCTGGAACTTCCGCCATACGTCTTTTTTCCGACGACCCGTTTCGCGTAGGAAATCGGGACTCTGCGGTTGCCCTCTTGGATGTAAATGACGAACACGATCATCAAGAGAGCGATGACGGCAAAGACGAATGCGTTGAAATAGCTGATCGTCCCCGCCTGCAAATAACTGTAGATCGTGCCGAGATTCTTCGGCAATGCTGCGACGATACCGGCAAAGATGATAAGCGATATGCCGTTTCCGACGCCGTTCGCCGTGATTTGCTCGCCGATCCACATGAGGAATATCGTGCCTCCCGTCAAGGTGATCGCGATGATCAGAATAGAGACGGGATTGGGATTCAAGATCGCCTGCTTCAGACCGATCGACATGCCGACAGCCTGGAAAAAGGCGAGCGCTACGGTCAAGTAGCGTGTGACCTTCGTCGTTTTCTTGTGCCCTTCCTGCCCTTCTTTGGACCATTGTTCCAAAGTCGGAATGACAACCGTGAGAAGCTGCATGATGATCGACGCGTTAATGTACGGCGTGATGCTCATCGCAAAGATGGAAAACTTGCTGAATGCACCGCCGGAAAAGAGATCCAACAGGCCGAACAGGTTGCCCGTGGCAAACAGCTGCTCAATGGCTGACGGATCAACGCCCGGCACAGGAATGTGCGTACCGAGCCGGAACACGGCGAACATGATGAGCGTGAAGATGACCTTCTGTCTTAGCTCCGGAATCTTGTAGATGTTCGCAAGGGCTGAAAACAATCAGATCACCTCGACTTGTCCGCCTGCCGCCTTGATCTTTTCTTCCGCCGACTTCGTGAAGCCGTTGGCTCGAACCGTGAGCTTCTTCGTGAGTTCGCCCTTGCCGAGGATGCGGATGCCGTCGCGGACGTTCTTCAGGATACCTTCTTCGACGAGTGCGACGGGATCGACAACAGCGCCGTCCTCAAAGCGGTTCAAGGTTTCGATGTTGACCTCCGCATAAATCTTGCGGAACACATTGTTGAAGCCGCGCTTCGGAAGCCTGCGGTAGATCGGCATCTGGCCGCCTTCGAAGCCCGTGCGGACGCCGCCGCCGCTCCTCGAATTCTGACCCTTGTGCCCGCGGCCTGCGGTCTTGCCGTTGCCGCTGCCGATGCCGCGCCCCACGCGGTTGCGCGTCTTTTTGGAGCCAGGCGCCGGGGACAATTCATGTAACTTCATACTGCTTGCACCTCCTTGTTCCTTCTTATATGTTCTCGACCTTCACGAGATGTTCGACCTTGTGGATCTGTCCCTTCAATGCGTCGTTCATCTCACGCTCCACCGACGAGTTGAGCTTACGAAGTCCGAGCGAACGAACGGTGGCTCTCTGCGTCTCGGGACGACCGATGAGGCTCCTCGTAAGAGTGATTTTAACCTTTGCCATCGAACTTCCTCCTTAACCTAAGAGTTCCTGCACCGTCTTGCCGCGCAGTTCAGCGACCGCTTCAGCACGCTTGAGCTGCTCGAGACCCTTGACCGTGGCGCGAACCATGTTGTTCGGATTCGACGAGCCAAGAGACTTCGTAAGGATGTCGCGAATGCCCGCAAGCTCCAAGACGGCGCGCGCAGGGCCGCCCGCGATGACGCCGGTACCTTTGGCGGCGGGCTTCAAGAGCACGCGGCCTGCACCGAAGATGCCGATCATCTCGTGCGGAATCGTCGTATCCTTCAAGGAAACCTCGATGAGGTTCTTCTTCGCGTCCTCGATGCCCTTTCGTATTGCCTCGGGCACTTCGCTCGCCTTGCCGAGGCCTGCGCCAACCTTGCCCTTCTTGTTGCCCACGACTACGAGGGCACTGAAGGAGAAACGGCGGCCGCCCTTGACGACTTTGGCGACGCGGTTGATGTAAACGACCTTCTCCTCAAATTCAGGAGTCTCGTTGTTTCTGTCCCGGTCCCTGTCATGGTTCCTGTCCATTCTAGCCATTCATTTACCTCCTTGCAAGTCAGAATTTGAGGCCTGCCTCGCGCGCTGCTTCTGCGAGCGCCGCGACGCGACCGTGGTAGATGTAGCCCCCGCGGTCAAAGACAACCTCGGTGATGCCCTTTTCAAGCGCACGCTTCGCGACAGCAGCGCCGACAGCCTTCGCGGCCTCGATGTTGCCGCCGTAGTTCGAGAATCCCTTGTCCTTCGAACTTGCCGAGACGAGCGTCACGCCCTTCTCGTCGTCAATCACCTGCGCGTAGATGTTCGCGAGGCTTCTGTATACGTTGAGGCGCGGACGCTCTGCCGTGCCCGAAACGTGGTTACGGACGCGCAGGTGGCGCTTCTGCCTTGCCTTGTTCTTGTCTGCCTTGATCAGCACTATGGTCACTCCTTTCCTTTAAGCTGCCTTATTTCTTCGCCTTGGCGCCGGCCTTACCGACCTTGCGGCGGATGTGCTCGCCCTCGTACTTGATACCCTTGCCCTTGTACGGTTCAGGCAGACGATAGCTGCGGATCTTTGCAGCGATGGCGCCGACAGCTTCCTTGTCGATGCCCGAAACGACGATGCTCGTCGCGCTGGGCGCGTCAAGCGTAATGCCTGCGGGCGGCTCGACAATAACGGGATGGGAAAAACCCAAGGAAAGGTTCAGATTCTTGCCCTGCTTCGCGGCACGGTAGCCGACGCCGTTGATTTCGAGCGTCTTCTTGAAGCCTTCCGTCACGCCGATGACCATGTTGTTGATGAGCGTGCGCGTAAGGCCGTGCAGGGAGCGGTGCTCCTTGTCGTCCGACGGGCGCGTGACCGTGAGGACATTGCCCTCGACCGCGATCTTCATGTCCGGATGAAGCTCGCGGAAAAGCTCGCCCTTCGGACCCTTTACTGTCACCTTGTTGACTTCCTCGATCTTGACGGTTACGCCAGCGGGAATCTCAATCGGTGCTCTGCCAATTCTCGACATCTTTTCACCTCCAGACATTTACCAGACATAGGCGACGACTTCGCCGCCAAGGCCGGCCTTGCGGGCTTCCTTGTCACTCATGATCCCCTTCGACGTGGAGATGATGGCGATGCCGAGTCCGCCGAGGACGCGCGGCAGTTCATCGTGCTTCGCATAAGCGCGAAGACCGGGCTTCGAGATGCGCTTGATGCCCGTGATGACCTTCTCGCGTGCGGGGCCATACTTGAGAAAAACCGTCAGCATGCCCTGCTTCGAGTCTGCCGTGAAGGTGTAATCCTTGATGAAGCCCTCTTCCTTCAAGACCTCGGCAATTGCCTTCTTGATCTTGGAGGCGGGAATCTCCACCTTGGAGTGGTAGACGGAGTTCGCGTTGCGAACGCGCGTCAGCATATCTGCAATAGGATCAGTCATTACCATGGAACCGATATCCTCCCTTTCATACGTTTCGTAGTTTACCAGCTGGCTTTCGTCACGCCGGGAATGGCGCCGTTGTAGCTCTGCTCGCGGAAGCAGATGCGGCACATGTCGAACTTCCTCATGTAGCCATGCGGACGACCGCAGATCTTGCAGCGGTTGTGCTGGCGCACCTTGAACTTCGGCTGCTGGCTCCACTTTTCGATCATCGATTTCTTAGCCACAGTTCATACCTCCTTCTTCAAGCCTTGAAGGGCATGCCCATGAGCTTCAAGAGCTCGCGCGCCTCTTCGTCTTTTTCTGCTGTCGTGACGATGACGATGTTCATGCCGCGCAGCTTGTCAATCTTGTCGTACTCGATCTCGGGGAAGATGAGCTGCTCCTTGAGACCGACCGCATAATTGCCGCGGCCGTCAAAAGCCGTGCTGCTCACGCCGCGGAAGTCGCGGACGCGCGGCAGGGCGACGTTGATGAACTTGTCGAGGAACTGGTACATGCGCGTGCCGCGCAACGTGACCTTCGTGCCGATCGGCATGCCTTCCCTGAGCTTCCAGGCGGCAAGCGACTTCTTCGCGCGCGTCAGGATGGGCTTCTGTCCCGCAATGATCGTCAGATCGTTGACCGCAGAGTCAAGAGCCTTGGGATTGCCGACGGCTTCGCCGACGCCCATGTTGATGATGACCTTCTCGATCTTCGGAAGCTGCATGATGTTCTTGTAGCCGAACTTCTTCGTGAGCTCAGGCACAACTTCGTTCTTGTACTTTTCCTGTAATCTATCCAAACCGTGCTCCTCCTTCCTCAATTATTTCGTCTGGTCGATGACTTCGCCGCACTTCTTGCAGGCGCGAACCATCTTGCCGTTGACTTCCTTCTTGCCCGTGCGCGTCGCCTTCTTGCAGGCAGGGCATACGAGCATGACCTTGCAGGCGTTCAGAGGGGCTTCCTTCTGGATGATGCCGCCCTGCGGGTACTTCTGGCTCGGCTTCGTATGGCGCTTCACCTTGTTCACGCCCTCGACGACGACCTTGCCCTTCTTCGGCAGAGCCTCGACGATCTTGCCCTCTTTGCCCTTGTCCTTGCCTGCGAGGACGACGACCGTGTCGCCTTTCTTTACGTGCAGTTTCACCTGTGACAAAATAGCGCCTCCTATCAAAGAACTTCAGGAGCCAAGGAAACGATCTTCATGAAATCCTTCTCGCGCAGCTCCCTGGCCACGGGGCCAAAAATACGGGTTCCTCTCGGCGTCTTGTCTTCCTTGATGAGCACGGCGGCGTTCTCGTCGAAGCGGATGTAAGAGCCGTCCCGACGACGGATGCCCTTGACGCTTCGAACGACGACAGCCTTGACGACATCGCCCTTCTTGACCGTGCCGCCGGGGGCCGCTGCCTTGACGGCAGCCACGATAACATCACCGATGTTGGCATACTTGCGGTACGAGCCGCCGAGCACGCGGATGCACATGATCTCTTTCGCGCCCGTATTGTCGCCAACATTCAGCATGGTCTGCTGTTGAATCAATGTATGAACCTCCCTTTCGAGATCGTGGCGAAATTATTTCGCCCTCTCGACGATTTTCACGACTCTCCAGCGCTTGTGCTTCGAGAGCGGGCGGGTCTCCATCAGAGCCACCGTATCGCCAACATGCGCCTCGTTGTTCTCGTCGTGCGCTTGGAACTTCACCGTCTTCTTGACGGCCTTCTTATAGAGCTTGTGCTGCTCAATGTCGACAACGGCGACGACGACGGTCTTGTCCATCTTGTCGCTTACGACCTTGCCGACTCTCGTCTTGCGTTCATTTCTCTCGCTCATCAAAGAGCCTCCTTCCTCTGCATATCAATCAATTCTTCGCCAAGCAAACGTCCTGATTCTCAAGTTCGCGCTGCACCGTCTTGACGCGCGCGATCGACTTCTTGACTTCCTTGATACGCATCGGATTCTCCAGCTGGCCGGTAGCGTGCTGGAAACGGAGGTTAAACAGCTCCTGTTTGAGCGAAGCGAGCTTTTCAACAAGCTCCCCGGCATTCAAGTCGCGTATCTCATTAACCTTCATTTACTTCACCGCCCTCTGCTGCTTTCAGTGACTCCTCGCGCGTGACGAACTTCGTGCGGATCGGCAGCTTGTGGCCTGCAAGGCGCATGGCCTCCATGGCGACTTCCTTCGACACGCCGTCCATCTCGAAGAGCACACGACCGGGCTTGACGACGCACACCCAGTACTCGGGCGAGCCCTTGCCGCTGCCCATGCGGGTCTCGGCCGGCTTCGCCGTGACCGGCTTGTCGGGGAAAATCTTGATCCAGACCTTGCCGCCGCGCTTGATGTAGCGCGTCATGGCGATACGGGCGGCTTCGATCTGACGATTCGTGATCCAAGCCGGCTCCAGAGCCACAAGGCCGAACTCACCGTGGCTGACCGTGTTGCCGCGCTGTGCCTTGCCCTTCATGCGTCCGCGAAACTGCTTGCGGTATTTGACTCTCTTCGGTAATAACATTAAGCTTCGCTCCCTTCAGCGGCAGCCCTCTTGGACTGCTTCTTCTCTGGAAGGATTTCGCCCTTGAAGATCCAGACCTTGACGCCGATGCGTCCGTACGTCGTGCGGGCTTCCGCTGTGCCGTAGTCGATGTCGGCACGCAGCGTGTGCAGCGGAATGCTGCCCTCGCGATACGCCTCGCTTCGAGCGATTTCCGCGCCGCCCAAACGACCCGAAACCTTGACCTTGATGCCCTTGGCGCCGAGGCGCATCGTACGGCCGACCGACTGCTTCATGGCACGGCGGAACGCGATGCGGCGCTCAAGCTGCTGCGCGATGTTCTCGGCGACGAGCGTCGCGTCGAGATCAGGCTGACGAATCTCGGAGATGTTGATGTCGACCGTCTTTTCCGTCTTGCCCTTGAGGCCTTCCTTGATCTGCTCGATGCCCGAGCCGCCGCGGCCGATGACCATGCCGGGCTTCGCCGTATGGATCGTGAGCTTCAGACGATTCTTCGAGCGCTCCGTCTCGATCTTCGAGACGCCGGCAGCGCCGAGGCTGTCTTTCAAATACTTGCGGATCTTGATATCTTCATGCAGGTTGTCTGCAAAGTCCTTATCTGCGTACCATTTTGCATCCCAATCCTTGACGATGCCGATGCGGATGCCGTTCGGATTTACTTTCTGACCCAAACCTTTTCCCTCCTCCTCATCTTTCTTCCACGGCGACGGTAACATGGGACGTGCGCTTCAAAATCTTGAACGCCTGCCCACGAGAACGCGGGTGGATGCGCTTGAGTGTCGGGCCCTGATCGACATAAGCCGTCTTGATGTAGAGCTTGTCGACATTCATGTCGAAGTTGTTCTCGGCATTGGAAACGGCGGATTTCAATACCTTCTCTATGACGTCCGCACCGATTTTCGGCGTGAACTTCAAGATTGCGAAAGCTTCGGCGATGTTCTTGCCACGGATGAGATCCATGACGACACGCACCTTGCGCGGCGCAATCCGTACATACTTGGCTGTAGCTTTTGCTTCCAAAGGGGAAATGCCTCCTTTCGCTCTTATCTCAGCGAAGTCTTGCGCTCTTCGCCGGCATGGCCCTTGAACGTGCGCGTCGGAGCGAACTCTCCGAGCTTGTGTCCGACCATATCTTCCGTCACATATACAGGAACGTGCTTGCGGCCGTCGTGCACGGCGATCGTGTGACCCACGAAATCCGGCAGGATCGTGGAACTCCTCGACCACGTCTTCACGACCTTCTTGTCGTTCGCCGCATTGAGCGCGTCAATTTTCTTCACGAGACTTTCTTGTACGAAAGGCCCCTTCTTGACTGATCTCGACAAAATATATCCTCCTTCCGCTCAGGCAGCCTGAGCTGCCTTCCCCCACGAATTACTTGCGGCCACGCACGATGAGCTTGTCCGACGCCTTCTTGCGGCGCGTCTTGGCGCCCATCGCGCACTTGCCCCACTTCGTGACCGGATGCTTGCGGCCGACCGGGCTGCGCCCCTCGCCGCCGCCGTGCGGATGGTCATTCGGGTTCATCGCTACGCCGCGGTTCTCCGGACGCTTGCCGAGCCAGCGGTTGCGCCCCGCCTTACCGATCGTGATATTCTCATGCTCGAGGTTGCCGACCTGGCCGATCGTCGCGCGGCAGTTGATGTGCACCTTGCGAAGCTCGCCCGAGGGAAGACGCAGGAGCGCGTAGTCGTTCTCCTTCGCCATGAGCTGCACGGCGCTGCCGGCGCTTCTTGCGAGCTGTGCGCCCTTGCCGATCTTCAGCTCGATGTTGTGGATCATCGTGCCGACAGGAATGTTCTTGATGGGAAGCGCGTTGCCGACCTTGATGTCAGCCTCTGCGCCCGACTCCACCTTGTCGCCGACCTTGAGGCCGTTCGGTGCGAGGATGTAGCGCTTCTCGCCGTCCGCGTAGTTCAGAAGAGCGATGCGTGCGCTGCGGTTCGGATCGTACTCGATCGTCGCGACGCGGGCGGGGATGCCGTCCTTCGTGCGCTTGAAGTCGATGATGCGGTAGCGGCGCTTGTGACCGCCGCCCTGATGGCGAACCGTCATGCGGCCCTGCTGATTGCGTCCGCCATGACTCTTGAGGCTCTCGACGAGGGATTTCTCCGGCTTGTCCGTCGTAATTTCGTCAAACGACGCAACCGTCATGAACCTGCGGCCTGCGGAATAAGGTTTGAAACTTTTGATTGCCACTTCTTTTTACCTCCTTTGCTCGATTTTATGCCTGGAAGAACTCGATCGTCTCGCCCGGAGCGAGCTTCACAATCGCCTTCTTGTAGTCCGAGCGCTTGCCGACGAAGCGACCCATGCGCTTCATCTTGCCGCTGACGTTGACCGTGTTCACGTTTGCGACCTTCACGTTGAAGACCTCAGCGACCGCCTTGGCGATCTCGATCTTGTTCGCTTTCTTGGCGACGACGAAGACATACTTGCCTTCCTCCATGAGCTGGGTGCTTTTCTCTGTGATCAGCGGGCGGATGAGGATATCGCGTGCGTCCATTATGCGAGCACCTCCTCAATCTTTTCTATCGCAGCCTTCGTGATGAAGAGCTTCGTGTGGTTCAGGATGTCGTAGACGTTGAGGCCCATCGTGTTGATCGCCTTGACGCCGGGGATGTTGCGCGAAGAAAGCTCGACGTTCTCGTTCTCATCGAGCGTGATGATGAGGCTCTTCGCATCGACGCCGAAATCGCCGAGCATCTTGACGACGCTCTTCGTCTTCGGGGCATCGAACTGAAGGTCGTCGAGGACGATGAAATCACCGCTCGCCACCTTGTCCGAGAGCGCGCACTTGATCGCGAGGCGGCGCTGCTTCTTCGGCATGCGGAAAGCATACGAGCGCGGCTGCGGGCCGAAGACCGTGCCGCCGCCGACCCACAGCGGCGAGCGCGTCGAGCCGCTTCTCGCACGACCCGTGCCCTTCTGTCTCCACGGCTTCCTTCCGCCGCCCCTCACGAGGCCGCGCGTCTTCGTCGCATGCGTGCCGAGACGGCGCGATGCGAGCTGCATGACGACGGCCTGATGCACGAGACCGGCATTCATCTCCACGCCGAAGACGCTGTCATTCAATTCGATATCGCCAACCTGCTGGTTTGCGCTATTATAAACTGCTACTTTTGGCATAAGTTAGCAATCCTCCTTCCAGATTATTTTTCCGCCTTTTTCGGCTTGTCCGGCTTGACCGTGGCACGAACCACGACAAGACCCTTCTTCGGGCCCGGGATTGCGCCCTTGATGAGGATGAGGTTGCGCTCCGCGTCCACACGGACGACGGAAAGACGCTGCACCGTGACCCTCGCATGACCCATCTGGCCAGGAAGCTTCTTACCCTTCAAAACGCGGCCGCCATGACCGCTGATCATCGCGCCCGTCGAGCCGGGTTCTCTGTGCGACTTCGAACCGTGCCCCATGGGGCCGCGCGCGAAGTTGTGGCGCTTGATCGTACCAGCGAAACCTTTACCCTTCGAGGTGCCCGTCACATCGACGAGGTCGCCGGCAGCAAATATGTCAACGCCGATGGTGTCACCGACGTTATATTCCGAAGCATCAGTAAGACGCATCTCGCGGATGAAGCGCACAGGCGCGACTCCCGCCTTGGCGAAGTGACCTTTCAGAGGCTTCGTGACCCTCTTCTCCTTGACTTCGCCGAAGCCGATCTGGACAGCGTTGTAGCCGTCGTTCTCCACGGTCTTGTTCATGATGACAACATTGTTGCCTGACTCGACGACCGTGACAGGGACGACAGTGCCCTCTTCCGTAAAGATCTGCGTCATGCCAAGTTTTCTTCCCAAAATAGCTTTCGACATAAATTCCACCTCCCCTTACAGCTTGATCTCGATGTCCACCCCGGCCGGCAGGTCAAGGCGCATCAGTGCGTCCACCGTCTTGTTGGAAGGATCGAGGATGTCGATGAGGCGCTTGTGCGTGCGCATCTCGAACTGCTCGCGCGAATCCTTGTTGACGTGTGGGGAGCGCAGGATCGTGTAGATGTTCTTCTCCGTGGGGAGCGGAATCGGACCCGACACACGAGCACCCGTCCTCTTCGCGGTATCGACAATCTTAACCGCGCTCTGGTCGAGAGCCTTGTGATCGTAGGCCTTCAAACGAATACGGATTTTCTGCTGTTTCGACAATGTTTTTTCCTCCTTGTCGTCCGGACTCCATGGCCCAAACATTTCTCCGCAACAGTTCCCTCGGCTCTGCCGAGCCATCTGCCGCGTCATCGCATGGGAGCAATAAGGAAGCGCTGAACTTGTCAGTGATTCCGGAAATGAGATAAATACACAAAGCCTTTATAAAGGGCTGCGAGACCGCAGCCCTTATAAAAGCCTTTATGATGTTGGAAACCTTTACCTTAGCCCTCGATCTCCGTCACGCGGCCGGCGCCGACCGTATGGCCGCCCTCGCGGATCGCGAAGCGCAGGCCCTTCTCGATGGCGATCGGCGTGATGAGCTCAACTTCCATCTCGACATTATCGCCAGGCATGACCATCTCCGTGCCCTCGGGCAGGCGGACAACGCCCGTGACGTCCGTCGTGCGGAAGTAGAACTGAGGACGATAGTTCGTGAAGAACGGCGTATGACGGCCGCCCTCTTCCTTCTTGAGGACGTAGACCTGAGCCTTGAACTTCGTGTGCGGGTTGATCGAGCCGGGCTTCGCGAGAACCTGGCCGCGGACGATGTCCTTGCGATCGACACCGCGCAAGAGAGCGCCGATGTTGTCGCCGGCGACAGCCGTGTCGAGCATCTTGCGGAACATCTCGATGCCCGTAACAACCGTCTGCTTCGTCTTATCTTCGAGACCGACGATCTCAACCGTATCGTTGAGCTTCAGCTCACCGCGCTCGACGCGGCCCGTTGCGACCGTGCCGCGGCCCGTGATCGTGAAGACGTCCTCAACCGGCATGAGGAAGGGCTTCTCCGTATCGCGCGTCGGCGTCGGAATGTACTCATCGACAGCATCCATGAGTTCGAGAATCTTCTTCTCCTGCTCCGCATCGTCCTCAAGAGCCTTGAGCGCAGAACCTGCAATGACCGGAATATCGTCGCCGGGGAACTCATAAGCCGTGAGGAGGTCGCGGACTTCCATCTCGACAAGCTCAAGAAGCTCAGGATCATCAACCTGGTCAACCTTGTTGAGGAAGACGACGATCGCCGGAACGCCGACCTGGCGAGCCAAGAGAATGTGTTCGCGCGTCTGCGGCATCGGGCCGTCGGCGGCGCTGACGACGAGGATCGCGCCGTCCATCTGAGCAGCGCCCGTGATCATGTTCTTGACGTAGTCGGCGTGGCCCGGGCAATCGACGTGCGCGTAATGGCGCTTGTCCGTCTCGTACTCGACGTGCGCCGTGTTGATCGTGATGCCGCGCTCCCTCTCCTCCGGAGCCTTGTCGATGTCCGCGTAGTCCTCGAACTGCGCCATGCCCTTCTTGGACAGAACCTTCGTGATTGCTGCCGTCAGCGTCGTCTTGCCGTGATCGACGTGGCCGATCGTACCGATGTTGACATGCGGCTTGGTTCTCTCAAACTTCTGCTTTGCCATATTGTTTTTTCCTCCCTCGTTACTCGCCCTTGTTCTTGGCGATGATAGCCTCGGCTATATTCTTAGGAACTTCATCATAGTAAGAAACTTCCATGGAGTAGTTCCCTCGACCCTGTGTCTTGGAGCGCAGATCCGTCGAATATCCGAACATCTCGGACAGCGGCACCTGCGCCTTGACGACACGGACGCCGTGCTGCTCGTCCATCGACGAGATCGCGCCGCGGCGGGAGTTGAGGTCGCCGATGACGTCGCCCATGTACTCCTCGGGCGTGCGGACCTCGACGGCCATGATCGGCTCGAGCAGCGTGGGGCTCGCCTTCTTGGCGGCCTCCTTCAGGGCCATGGAGCCGGCCACCTTGAACGCCATCTCAGAGGAGTCGACCTCGTGGTAGGCGCCGTCGAGCAGCGTGGCCTTGATGTCCACCATCGGGTAGCCCGCGAGCACGCCCGACTGCATGGCATCGCGGATGCCGTGGTCGACCGACGGGATGTACTCGCGGGGGACGCGGCCACCGGTGACCTTGTCCTCGAACTCGTACTCCTCCTCGGAACCCGCCGGAAGCGGCTCGAGCGCGATGATGACGCGCGCGAACTGACCGGAGCCGCCGGTCTGCTTCTTGTGCGTGTACTCGTACTTGTCGACCTTCTTGCGGATGGTCTCGCGGTAGGCGACCATCGGGTTGCCGACGTTCGCCTCGACCTTGAACTCGCGGCGCATGCGGTCCACGATGATGTCGAGGTGCAGCTCGCCCATGCCGCCGATGATGGTCTGGCCGGTCTCCGGGTCCAGCTCGACGGTGAAGGTCGGGTCCTCCTCGGCGAGCTTCTGGATGGCCACGCCCATCTTCTCCTGGTCGGCCTTCGACTTGGGCTCGACGGCGACCTGGATGACGGGGGCCGGGAAGGTCATGGACTCCAGGACGATCGGCTTGTCCATGGCGCACAGCGTGTCGCCGGTCGTCGTGTCCTTGAGGCCGATGACGGCGTAGATGTGGCCGGCGTGCGCCTGGTCGACGGGGTTCTCCTTGTTGGAGTGCATCTGGAAGATCTTCCCGATGCGCTCCTTCTTGCCCTTCGTCGAATTCATCACCTGGGCGCCGGCGTCGACCTTGCCCGAGTAGACGCGCACGAAGGTGAGCTTGCCGTAGAACGGGTGGGCCGCGATCTTGAAGGCCAGGGCCGCGAAGGGCTCGGACTCGGAGGGCTTGCGGGACTCCGTCTCCTCCTCGGTGTCGCTTCCGGGCTTGAAGCCGCGGACCTCGCCGATGTCGAGGGGGGACGGCAGGAAGTCGATGACCGCGTCGAGCACGGGCTGGACGCCCATGTTGCGCAGCGCCGTGCCGCAGTAGACGGGGAAGGCCCGGCCGGCGACCGTCAGGGCGCGGATGCCCTCCTTGATCTGCTCGACGGTCAGCTCGCCGTTCTCCAGGTAGAGCTCGGTGAGCTCGTCAGTGCCCTCGGCGGCGGCCTCGACGAGCGCCTCGCGGTACTCCTCCGCCTTCTCCTGGTACTCCTCGGGGATCGGGCCGCGCACGACCAGGGCGCCGAGGGTGTCATTGCCCTTGTCGTCCTTGGCCGGGTAGGTCAGGGCCTCCATGGTGACGAGGTCGATGTTCCCGACGAAATCGGACTCGGCGCCCATGGGCAGCTGCATGACGATGGGGGTCGCGTGGAGGCGGTCCTTGATGGTGGAGACCGAGAAGTAGAAGTCGGCGCCCATCTTGTCCATCTTGTTGATGAAGCAGATGCGGGGGACCTCGTACTTGTCGGCCTGGCGCCACACGGTCTCGGACTGGGGCTCCACGCCCTCCTTGCCGTCGAAGACCGCGACGGCGCCGTCCAGGACGCGCAGGGAGCGCTCCACCTCGACCGTGAAGTCGACGTGGCCGGGGGTGTCGATGATGTTGATCTGGTTGCCGTTCCAGAAGGAGGTGACGGCGGCAGAGGTGATCGTGATGCCGCGCTCCTTCTCCTGCTCCATCCAGTCGGTCGTCGAGGCGCCGTCGTGCGTCTCACCGATCTTGTAGTTGATGCCCGTGTAGAACAGGATTCGCTCCGTCACGGTCGTCTTGCCGGCATCGATGTGAGCCATGATGCCAATGTTGCGGACCTTCTTGAGATCCGTCAGCACCTCTAGTGCCACGAGTGCAGTTCCTTCGTTCGAAGTTATGGGTGACGATGGCGCTGGCGCCAGCGACGGGGCCGGTCAGCCCCGGCCCCGTCGGTGGTTCACCAGCGGTAGTGCGCGAACGCGCGGTTGGACTCGGCCATCTTGTGCATGTCCTCGCGGCGCTTGACAGCGGCCCCCAGGCCGTTGGAGGCGTCGAGGATCTCGTTGGCGAGGCGCTCGGTCATGGTCTTCTCGCGGCGCTGCCGGGAGAAGTCGACCAGCCAGCGCAGGGCGAGCGTCGTGGCGCGGGCGGGGCGGACCTCGACGGGGACCTGGTAGGTGGCGCCGCCGACGCGGCGGGAGCGGACCTCCAGGGCGGGGCGGATGTTGTCGAGGGCGCGCTTGAGCACGGAGACGGGCTCCTGCTCGGTGCGCTCGCGCACGGACTCGAGCGCGCCGTAGACGATGCGCTCGGCGACGGTCTTCTTCCCGTCGAGCAGGACGCGGTTCACCAGCTGGGTGACCACCTTGGAGCCGTAAACCGGGTCGTCGACCAGGGGGCGCTTGGGAGCGGGGCCTTTACGGGGCATTACTTCTTCTCCTTCTTCGCGCCGTAGCGGGAGCGGGCCTGCTGGCGGCCGCGCACGCCCTGGGTGTCCAGCGAACCGCGGACGATGCGGTAGCGCACGCCCGGGAGGTCCCTGACGCGGCCACCGCGCACGAGCACGATCGAGTGCTCCTGCAGGTTGTGGCCCTCGCCGGGGATGTAGGCGGTGACCTCGACGCCCGACGACAGGCGCACGCGGGCGACCTTTCGCAGGGCCGAGTTCGGCTTCTTGGGGGTGGTCGTGTACACGCGGGTGCACACGCCGCGGCGCTGGGGCGACCCCTTGAGCGCGCGGGTCTTCACCTTCGCGCGCTTCGACACACGCCCCTTGCGGACGAGCTGCTGAATGGTAGGCACTGGGACTCCAGTTTCTTTCCGTCGGAGGCCCCTTGGCGGGGCACTGGTGGTGAGTCTGCCGCGACTACGATCCCCCCTTCGGGCGCACGGAAGTCCGTCAGGGGCCGGTGCGCCATGATGACGGGGCCGTGGCCGGGTCAGAGGATGACGCCCGGAGCTCCGACGGACGGAGCCCGCTGCCAGCGCGGAGCCGGCACAGGGAACCCGCAGGCGCGGGAACCGCCCTCTAGGATACGGCGCTGGCCGCTTACCCGTCAAAGGTTCTCCGTGTGCTCTCGCCCTCAGCGCACGAGGCGGGGGCCGGGCTGCGCGGGAAGGCCCGCGGGCTGTCGCCTGCGGGCCCCGGGTTCTCGCATTGGGGCAGGCAACGGGGCATTGGGGCAGGCAATCCGCCTGCCCCAATGCGTGGTTCCCTACCCCAATAGGCGGTTACCTACCCCAATGCGGCCGCTGCGGGTCGGCTACTCGGCGCCACCGCCTCGCGTCCCGTCCCCCTCGCCCGTGTCACGGGTGGGCGGCGCGGACTCCGCTCCTGCTGCAGCGCGCGCCCGGTAGCGGCGGAGGGCCACCACCTCAAGGCCCAGCAGCGCCAGGATCAGCGCTCCGGCGACCACCCACGTGATGTACTCCCACGTGTTGCGCTCCACCTCGGGCTGCCCGTTCTCGTACATCCACGAGTTCGCCACCGTGTAGAGGATGTTGTGCGAGGCGCGGCGCATCTGGGCCAGCCCCGCGTCGGACTGGGTGTTGACCTTCGCGATGTCGATGTCGAGCGTGGCGAGCATGAAGTCGCCGCCGTTGCGCACGATCTGGTCGGCGTTCTGGTAGCCGTACCCGGCGAAGTAGTCGGTGAGGACCATGCCCTGGAACCCCCATTCCTCGCGCAGCACCGTGTTGAGCAGCTCCGGGTGGGCGCCGGCGTAGGTGGTGCCGATGTAGTTGAAGGCGCTCATCACGGCGTGCGCCCCGCCCTGCTTGACGCCGATCTCGAAGGGCCTCAGGTACACCTCGCGCAGGGCCTGCTCGTTCGTCCAGGTCGACAGCATGTGCGTGCGGTTGGTCTCCTGGTCGTTGAGGGCGAAGTGCTTGATGAAGGCGTACACGCCCTTGGCCTGGGCGCCCTGGATCTCCTCGGCGACCTGCGCTCCGGCCAGCAGCGGGTCCTCCGAGAAGTACTCGAAGTTGCGGCCCGCGTAGGCGTAGCGGTGGGTGTTCGTCGCGGGCGCGTACCAGCCCGAGACCTGCATGTCGTGCGCCATGGTGCCGATGGCGTCGCCGAAGGAGCGCGCCAGCTCCTTGTTGAAGGTCGCCGCGACCGACACGGCCGACGGCAGGCCGATGGACCCCACGCCCGTGAAGTTGTTGTTCAACGAGGCGGGGCCGTCCACGTCGGAAACGCGCAGTTTGCCCACCGACGACACCGCCGGGGAGCCGTAGCCGCCCTTGGAGATCAGGGAGTTCATGTCATCGACCGAGAGCTGGTCGAGCAACTGGTCCCACTTCGGGTCGTCGTAGGCGAGCCCGTGCAGGTCCCCCAGCACCAGGCCGTTGCGGGCGTCCGTCGTCGGACGGCGCACCGACAGGCCCGCCTCGTCGGAGTCAGGGTCGTAGTTCGACGTGGCCAGGAACTCGGCCTTGTGCTCGGCGGACATCTCGAAGCCGGTGGGGGCGGCCGTCGCCTCGGCGAGGTTGGCGAAATGCCCGGCGCGCGACAGGTACGCGACATCGCCGGCGGCGTCGTCGAAGTGGTTCGTCGCGACGACGAGGTCGCCGTCGTGGGTGTCCTCCGCGGAGTCGTAGACGGTGGTCTCCGCCACAGGGAACGACTGCTCGGCCAGGATCTCGTGGGAGTTCGACCGGATCGAGATGCGGTAGTCGCCCGCCTCGAGGACGTAGGCCTTGGCGTCCTTGGCGTCGTAGGAGGCCAGGGAGTCCCGCGACCACGTCACCGGCACGGTCTGCGACTCGCCGGGCTGGAGCAGCTTCGTCTTCTCGTAGGCGATCAGGTTCGCCGCCGGCTTCTCAATGCCGCCGTCGGTGTAGGGCGGGTTCGAGTAGACCTGGACGACGTCCTTGCCCGCGACCTGGCCGGTGTTCGTCACCGTCACCTCTGCGCTCAGCACCCCGTCGGCGCTCTCCCGCAGCTCCGACATCTCCTGGGTGAAACTCGTGTAGGACAGGCCGTGGCCGAAGGGGTAGACGACTTCGCTCGCGTACTCGATGACGCCCTCAGCGGCGGCGGTCTCGTACCAGCGGTAGCCCACGTAGATGGAGTCCGTGTAGTTGACGAACGAAGGCTGGGTGAACGTGCCCTTGTTGAAGGGGTCCTCCTGGGCGAACTCAGTCATGTTCGTGTACTGGAAGTCGCCGAAGTTGTTGGCGGCGGGGCCCGCCTTGATGATCCGGGGGAAGGTGTCGGGGGTCTTGGCCGACGGGTTGACCTCGCCGTCCAGGATGCGGCCCAGGGCGTTGAAGCCCACCTGCCCGCCCGGGATCGCCCAGACGATCGCGTCGATATCCGGGTCGTCCTGCAGCTCGCCGAGCTGGAAGACGTTCGCGGCGTTGACGACGACGATGGTCTTCTCGGAGTTCTGCTTGGCCAGCGCGATCATGTCCCGCTCGGGGCGGGTGAGCTCCAAGTAGCCCTGCCCGTCCTGGAAGTCCGTGTACTCGGTGGAGTTGTCCGTGTACGAGAAGTAGGGGTTCTCGCGGGTCTCCTTGTTGACGTCGCGGGGCAGGTCGAAGCCCTCGCCGCCGCTGCGGGCGATGGCGACGACCGAGGTGTCGGAGAAGGTCCTCACGCCGCTGAGCAGGTCGTCGGAGTACATGTCCTGGGTCGGCTCGGGCAGCGACCAGTCGGCCTTGAACATGCCGACCTCGGGGCGCTCGGCGCGGTAGCCGGTGTACAGCGCCGACAGGTCGGAGTTCGTCGAGAAGCCCGCGTTCGCCAGGCCGTCCAGCAGGGAGGTCGTCGGGTTGTCGGCGGACAGGGATCCCGAGCCCGTCCCGCCGTAGATGGGGTTCGTCGAGCCCCACCCCCACACGTTGACCGCGGACCCCTTCTGCAGGGGCAGCGCGCCGTCCGTGTTCTTCAGCAGGACCATCCCCTCGTCGGAGATGTCGTTGCCCAGCCCCTCCACCTGGGCCTTCGAGGCGTCGGTGAGGGCCCCCTTCCCGGAGGCGAGGTCGAGGACGGTGCGGAAGCCGCCGTACATCATCGACACGACGGCGACGACGACGGCCACGAAGGCGGCGACCCACACGGTCGACCGCGTGAGTTTGCGCGCGGGACGGTTCATTCTGATGACGGCGATGGAGACGACGACGGCGAGCGCCAGCGCGACGCCGATGACGATCAAGGGGATCTTGATCGTCTCAACCATCTTCCACACGTCATCCCAGTTGATGGAAAGCATTGTTGATGTCCTCTTTCAGTTCCGAAACCCTGCATCCCAGAGCCAGATCAGCCCCCACCTCGTCCCCGTTGTGTCTCCATAGACATGGGTCACCGCAGACCAGAGGGCAGATGGGAACCGCCACCACCTATTCAACCGCACGGTTGGCACCATGTGGTGGGGCCTCGTGCGTTCTGTCGGATTGGGCGCACAATCTGTCAGGATGGACATCCTGGTGGCCCGCAGGCTTCGCCGCCTACGCGGAAAGCGACTCTCCCCGCCACCGACGAGGATAACCACAGGGGATGCGCGAGGGCCCGGCCCCCTCGCGGGGACCGGGCCCTGTACCGTTATCGACCGGATCTCCGATCAGCGTGCGCGGCGCCTCGCCACCACGAGGCCGACGCCGGCGACGCCTAGCAGGCCGATAATCGCGATGGCAACGCCGGTGTTTGCGCCGGTGCTGGCCAGCTTGTTGCCTTCAGTGCTCGTGCCGCCCGCAGGCTGGGACTGCTCGGCAGTCGGCTGCGGCTGCTCAGCGGTGGGCTGCGGCTGCTCGACAGTCGGCTGGGGCTGCTCGGGAGTCGGCTGGGGCTGCTCGGGAGTCGGCTGGGGCTGATCGGGCTTCGGGAGCTCGGGGAAATCGCACGTCGAAGACTGCGAGGTATCGGACTCGGTGATGGCTGCGCCACTCGTCGTCGTCCCCGAGATCTTCACGAGCGGCGTAACCTCAGCGCTGCCGGTGATAAGGAACGAGAACTTCACCGAGCCGTTGGCGGGAAGCACGAGATCCTTGAAGGTAAGCACCTTGCCCGCGACCGTCGGCTCGGGGGCGCCGCTGGCCGACTGGGGAACGTAGGTGGCGTCGTCCGACAGTGTCGCAATGACCGTCTGAACCGACTTGACATCACGGTTCGGGTTCGTGATCGTCACTCCGATGGTGCGCGTCGCGGTGGAGTCGGCGCCCGGCTGGGCGACGGCGCATGTCGCGGAGGACAGCGCGACCTGGCCCTTCGGCGAGAAGGAGGTGATGAGCGAGTAGTCGGCCGTCGTATTCGGCTCGAGCGTACGAGTCCAGCTCAGCGCCATGGCGTTATCCTCGTCGAAATCTGCGCGCTCGAGCTTATTGGGCAGCGGCGCACGGTCCTTGAGCTTACCCCAGACCTCGCCATAGGAACTGTAGTAGTAGTTCGAACCGGCGGTCGTCGGGACGAACTGCTCGACTCGACCACGATCCGTATGCTCGCCGGTTTCCGAATCCTTCGCTCGGCAGATGACCGTCCCCGTATTCGCGTCGTACTCGCCGAAGCCGTGATCGTCGTCCTGGAGGTAGCAATCCGCCGCGTGGTAGAGAGTAAAGTCCTGAGCGGCATCCGAAATGTTCTTCACCGACGAGGTCGTCGCGTAGAATTCATTCCCCGTTGAGTAGGTGTCCGTCTGCGTAATCTCGAATCCGCCGCCGCGAACGACAGTCGTGAGGACCCACGGATCGGCTTGAGTGCCCGTTCCTGACTTGGATTGCGAGACCGGCGTCCAGGCGATCGCCCCCATCGACGCCGCAGCACTCGAATTCAGCTCCCCCGGACCGAAGAGCTCAGATCCCACAGCGAGGAAGGTTCCACAGTCGGCTGGATCCGTCGCGGATCGAGAGTTATAGAACTCGTTGTACCTATCGCCCTTGTAGTTGATCGAGCAGTTGAGCGTGTCGGAGATGGCGATCCGAACGAGCGGTCCGTCCGTATCCTCAATCGTGGGACCAGCTGCAAGGGCCGCCAACGGGTTGAGAACGAGGGTCGCGGAGCCGAGCGCCGCAATAACCAGTTTCTTCGATGGGCGCATGAGGAGACATCCTTACACGTTGATGGTTGGCGTGCGACTATTCTAGCATTCGCCCGGCAGCTATCCAAGATCTCTCGTTTGTCACGTTCGATTGTCAACAGCTGACGCTCGGCGTGCGCCGCGTCGATTCGCGCCCGGCGTCTCAGGGCGAGCGAACACGCACACAAGGAACCCCGGCCTCGTCGCATTGTCACGGACGAGGCCGGGGCCCTCACGGGTGAACCGTCCCGATTACTCGTGGAAGCTCATGCCGAAATCGATCGAGCCGAGCGTGTCGAGGAAGTCCTCGGACACCTGCCCGTCCTGGAAGTCCACCTCCGAGTAGTTGGAGTTGGCCAGGGCCTCCGGCGTGGGCTCGACGATGACGTCGTTGTAACGGGCCAGGCCCGTGCCCGCGGGGATGAGCTTGCCGAGGATCACGTTCTCCTTCAAGCCGACCAGCGCGTCCGACTTGCCGTTCATGGCGGCCTCGGTGAGGACCTTCGTCGTCTCCTGGAAGGAGGCGGCGGACAGCCACGAGTCCGTGGCCAGTGACGCCTTCGTGATGCCCATGAGCATCTGGCGGCCCGAGGCCGGCTGCCCGCCCTCAGCCGCGACGCGGCGGTTCTGCGTCAGGTACGCCATGCGGTCCACCAGCTCGCCGGGCATGAACGAGGTGTCCCCCGGCTCCAGGATGGTCACGCGGCGCAGCATCTGGCGGACGATGACCTCGATGTGCTTCGCGTGGATGCCCACGCCCTGGTCGCGGTACACCTTCTGGACCTCGTCCACCAGCATCTTCTGGGCCACGTTGCGGCCCATGATGCGCAGGATCTCCTTGGGGTCCAGCTGCCCCTCGGTCAGGGGCGTCCCCGCGTCGATGTGCTGGCCCTCGGCCACCAGCAGCTTCTGGCGGCGCGACACCTCGACGACCAAGTCCTCCTTGGCGTCGTCGCGGGTGATGACCACGCGGCGCACCGAGGGGTCCTCGTCGTCGATGTGGACGCGGCCGGCGGCCTCGTTCATCTTCGCCTCGACCTTGGGCGCGCGCGCCTCGAAGAGCTCCTGCACGCGGGGCAGGCCCTGCGTGATGTCCGCCGCGGAGGCGGCGCCACCGGTGTGGAAGGTGCGCATCGTCAGCTGCGTGCCGGGCTCGCCGATGGACTGGGCGGCGATGATGCCGACGGCCTCGCCGATGTCCACTTGCTTGCCGGTCGCCAGGGAGCGCCCGTAGCAGGCCGCGCACGTGCCGACCTGCGACTCGCAGGTGAGCACGGAACGGCACGTGATCTCGCCGACGCCGGCGGCCACCAGCTCGGCGAGCTGGTCGTCGCCCAGGTCGGTGCCGGCCGGCATGACGACCTCCCCGGCCTCGTTCACCGCGTCGCGGGCAAGGTTGCGGGCGTAGGCGGTCGTCTCGATGAGCTCCGAGGGCTCCCACTGGCCGGCGTCGTTCTTCTGGGCGATGCGGATCTTCAGGCCCGCGCGCGTGCCGCAGTCGGCCTCGCGGACGATGACGTCCTGGGAGACGTCGACGAGGCGCCGCGTGAGGTAGCCGGACTCGGCGGTGCGCAGGGCCGTGTCGACCAGGCCCTTACGGGCGCCGTGCGTGGCGATGAAGTACTCGAGGACGGTGAGGCCCTCGCGGTAGTTCGCCTTGATGGGCTGCTCGATGAGCTTCTGCTTCGGGTCGGACACGAGGCCGCGCATGCCGGCGA
>ERZ772948.450-NODE-450-length-26756-cov-22.000037_pt1 | contig 26756 bp, 17 predicted proteins | sample MGYA00511945_ERZ772948 | MGnify/ENA primary metagenome ERZ772948 (study PRJEB29015, sample SAMEA2737927) | human oral metagenome | biome: human oral; feature: human-associated habitat; material: dental | place: China | collected 2141 ... | reverse complement strand
ATGACCTCAACACCGCCATCGCACAGATGAAGGCGTCGATGGATGAGGTGCTGGGAGTACAGTGAACGGATGAAACATGGGGCTGCTGCACGAAGATGTTGGATTCATGCAGCAGTCCTTTTGCGTGGAGACTTATTTTTGCCGATTGAACGCGAGGGATATTCCGTGCTATAATAACAGCATTAAAGTTCGTGCAAAGGGAGGTGCGGCAATGGCGCTGGATGAGTTTGCGTGGCGCGTGCGTCTGGCACGCCGGCGCAAAGCGCGTCAGCGTAAATTTCGTGTGGCGGCGGGGGTGATCGCTCTGACGATCACGATTCTCGGTTGGTATCTCGGCTACTATATTCAGCGCCCCTCCTATGCGCTTGAGCAGGCTGCGGCAGCGCTTGCCGCACATGATGTGCAGGCCTTTCAGCGCCGTGTCGATATCGCATCGATGACGGCATCGGGCTATGATGATCTCACTTATGTGCTCTTCTCGGGGGATACGCATCTGAAGGCAAAGGAACGCAGCGCCTCGGGGAAATTCTACGAGAAGATCAAGGATAGTGTTGCGGCAGGGATCGTGGACAGTATTGAGACGGCTGTCGGGAGCGGAACGTGGCCGTCCCCGGAGGGGGTGGATCCTCTGAAGGGGCGTCAGCTTGGTATCGATTTTGAGTATCTCATGGAGTACAGTCACCTGCGTGATACGACACTCCTGCACATTGACAGCGTAGAGCGGGATGGGAGTGCCGCGACGGCGAACATCACCGTGCGTGACGAGGGGACAGCGCTGGAGTTTCCCCTCCAGCTGCGCATGGAGCGCGGCGATACGGGCTGGCGGGTCGTACGCGTGACGAATTACCGCGCCTATCTCGAGGCCGTGCAGAAGGCTGCGGCAAGCAATCTGGGACGTTACATCGATGCAACGCGTCCTATTGTGGATCGCTATAATGGTGTATTTCGCTCGAAGCAGCGGGAGTTCCGCAATCTGACCGAGACGGGACGCAGTACCTATACGACGGTGTACCGCAAGTCGCTGACACATCTCCTGCAGGAGGATATGATTCCCCTGCTCAAGAAGTATCAGAAGGAGCTGGACGGCGTAGATGTTCCCCACGGCGCACAGTATCTTGCTGCACAGCGCAAGGCGGCGACGGAGGCGTTTATCGGCGCGTATGAGAGCTTTGTGAAGGGGCTGAACGGAGGCACGACCGAGGACTTCGCTCGAGCAGAGACCCTGCACAAGATGGCGCTCTCCTATGATCTGCGTGTCGGCGACATGATCCGCCGCGGTGCGGTAAGTGCGGAGACGCCCGCAACACCATAAATATGAATGAAAGAAGGGGTGTTGTACGAAGCTGAACGCTTCGTACAACACCCCTTTTGTGCCCCTTCCACCGCTTACGCGGTCCCCCTTCCCCGTGATAACGGGGAAGGCTTTGTATAACGGCATAGCAGCGCGTCGATGAGGCTAGATTCCTTTGCTCTTACGATCAGAACGCGGGGACAATCGCGCCCTTGTACTTATCGTTGATGAAGTTCTTGACCGTCTCAGAGTGGAGGGCCTTGACGAGCGCCTGAATCTCGGGGCGGTTCTCATCGCCCTGGCGGACGACGAGGATGTTGACGTACGGCGAGGTCTTGTCCTCCATGATGAGGGCGTCGCGCGTCGGCACGAGATCTGCCTGCATTGCCCAGTTCGTGTTGATGACGGAGATATCGACGTCATCCAGCGTGCGCGGCAGCTGCGGCGCCTCGATCTCCTGGATTTTGAGGTGCTTCGGGTTGTCGACGATGTCCTGTACCGTCGCCGTCGTACCGGCACCATCCTTCAGCTTGATGAGGTTCGCACGCGCGAGGAGCAGCAGCGCACGGCCGCCGTTCGTCGGATCGCTCGGGATGGAGACGGATGCGCCGTCCTTCAGCTCGTCGAGCTTCTTGATCTTGTGCGAGTAGACGCCCATCGGCTCGATGTGGACACCGAGAACGTTCACGAGCTTCAGCTCGGGGTGCTCCTCAACAAAATTCTTCAGGTATGGCTCGTGCTGGAAGAAGTTCGCGTCGATCTCCTTATCGTTCGTGGCGATGTTCGGCTGAACATAGTCGTTGAATTCGACGATCTCGAGCTTTACGCCTTCCTTTTCGAGCTCGGGGCGGATCGCCTCGAGGATCTCCGCGTGGGGAACGGGCGATGCACCGACCTTGACAACCTTCTCCGCCTTGGCGTTGTCGGCGGGCTTGTCTGCGCTGCCGCCGCAGCCGGCGAGGGCAAATGCGGTGACGGCAAGCACAAGAGCGAGCAGTTTTTTCATAAAATACCTCCTTAAAAAATTTATCTCTTATTCAGCCGCGCAGCGAGGGTGTTGCCCACGAACTGCACGAGCTGGACGAGAACGATGAGAATGACGACGGTCGCGAGCATGATGTCGGGACGGAATCGCTGATAGCCGTAGCGGATCGCGAGATCACCAAGACCGCCGCCGCCGATCGCACCGGCCATGGCGGACTCGCCGACGAGTGCGATGACGACCGTCGTGAGCTGGCTGACGATGCCGGGCATGGACTCCGGCAGGAGCACGCGCGTCACAATCTGCAGCGGCGTCGCCCCCATGGAGAGCGCCGCTTCGATGAGACCGTGCGGCACCTCGCGCAGCGAGGTCTCCACCTGCCGTCCGATGAACGGGACCGAGGCGATGACGAGCGGCACCATCGCCGCCGTCGTGCCGATCGCCGAGCCGACGATGAGACGGGTCAGCGGGATGATTGCCACCATCAGGATGATGAACGGGATGGAGCGGATCGCGTTGACCACCGCGCCGATCGAGCGGTTCACCGCCGGCGCATCGAGGATCTCGCCCCGCGCTGTCACGTGCAGGAGCACGCCGAGCGGGATGCCGAGCGCACTCGAGATGACCATACTGACCGCGACCATGTAGACCGTCTCTCCGAGTGCCTTAGTCAGCAGGGGAATCATTTCGGCGGACATAGCCGATCACCTCCTGTTTCAAATGCTGTTCCGAGAGATAGTCGATGGCGCGCTGTATCTCCTCCGGTGCGCCGCGCATCCCGATGATCATACGCCCGAACGGCAGCTCCTTGATCTGGTCGAGTGTACCGAAGAGCATCGTCACCTCAATGGTTGGGAAGCGGCGGATCATCTCCGCGAGCACGGGATCGTCCGCGCGCTCGCCGAGGAATGTAAGGCGCAGGAGCATATAGCTCCCCTCGCTCGGCGCTTCTTCGATGGAATTTCCGCGAAATGCCGTCGGCAGTTCGTTCGATAGGAGCACGCTGATGAACTCCTTCGTGATCGGCTGCTGCGGTGCGGTGAACACATCCACCACATCGCCCTCCTCGGCGATGATGCCGCCGTCGAGGACGGCAACGCGGTCACAGATATCCTTGATGACCTGCATTTCATGCGTGATGACGACGACGGTCAGTCCCATACGGCGGTTGATGTCGCGGATGAGCGCGAGGATGGACTTCGTTGTCTGCGGGTCGAGTGCCGAGGTTGCCTCGTCACAGAGCAGTACCTTCGGATCTCCTGCGAGTGCGCGCGCGATGCCGACGCGCTGCTTCTGCCCGCCCGAGAGATGGCTCGGGTAGGCATTTGCCTTGTCGCCGAGCCCGACCAGCGTGAGCAGCTCCGTCACCTTGGGGCGGAGCTCCTCGGCAGACTTCCCTGCGAGCCGCAGTGGGAATGCCACGTTGTCGTAGACCGTCGCAGAGGACAGCAGATTAAAGTGCTGAAAAATCATGCCGATGTGCCGCCGCTCCTCACGCAGATCACTCTCTGAGACCTGCATGAGATCGCGTCCGTCCACGAGAACGGCGCCGCTCGTCGGGCGCTCGAGCATATTGATGCAGCGGATGAGCGTGGACTTTCCCGCGCCCGACAGCCCGATGATGCCGTAGATGCTGCCGCGCTCAATCGTGAGATCGATGCCGCGCAGAGCGTGCACATCGCCTGCGTATGTTTTGACAATATTCTTTAGCTGTATCATTTGTAGCCTTTCTTTATCGATACCGATTAAACGTAGCATAGACGCGCCGCTTTGTCAATGACTTCGCTGTTTGATGGAGGTCGTGTCGGTACGCTATTGCCTGTGCTCCTACCGGAAAATGCAAAAATAGAAAAATCCCCCCCTTGACACGGTATCTCCGATGTAGTATCATACAATGACCTATTGACGTAAGTATGGGATTTGTGCGCCTTTTTTCAGGGGAGGACGCCGCGCAGTATGCTGTGCGGTTAGAAAGGACAAGAGAGCAAGGTACTCACATGGCTGCCTTGTTCTTTTTGTGTCTGTTCAATTCTGAGAGCGGCGCTCAGATGCCAGAAGATATTCCAGCGAAAGGGTGACAGCGTTCATGTTCAATCCTGTGTCGGTCGGCCGTCGAACCCGCTACAGCTACGCGCGGATCAAAGAAGTGATGGAGATGCCGCATCTTCTTGACATCCAGCGCGAGAGCTATCGGTGGTTTCTCGAGGTGGGGCTTGCGGAGATTTTCCGCGACATCTCGCCCATTCAGGATTTCTCCGGGAATCTCATCCTTTCCTTTGAGTCGTTTGCGCTCGGTGAGCCGAAGTACGATCTCGATGAGTGCAAGGAGCGCGATGTGACGTATGCCGCGCCCCTGCGCGTCAACGTGCGCCTCGTGAACCGTGAGACGGGCGAGATCAAGGAGCAGGAGGTCTTCATGGGCGATTTCCCGCTCATGACGGATACGGGGACGTTCATCATCAACGGCGCAGAGCGCGTCATCGTCAGTCAGCTCGTCCGCTCGCCCGGTACGTACTACGGTGTGGAAATCGATACGACGGGCAAGGAGCTCTACAACGCGACGATGATCCCGAATCGCGGCGCGTGGATCGAGCTGGAGACGGATGCAAACGACATCGTCTCCGTGCGTATCGATCGTACGCGCAAGATGCCCGTGACCTATCTCATCCGCGCCCTCGGCTACGAGACGGACGCGGAGATTCGTGCGCTCTTCGGCGACGATCCGCGCATGCTCGCAACGATCGAGCGCGATACGGACGAAGTCAAGACGCGCAGCCGCGCGGTCATCGAGATCTACCGCCGTCTGCGTCCGGGTGAGCCCGCGAACGAGGACAATGCGCGTCAGCTTCTCGAGACGCTGTTCTTTGACCCGCGCCGCTACGACCTCGCGACGGTCGGCCGCTACAAGCTGACGAAGAAGCTCGGCTGGCGTCGCCGCCTCCTTGGCAAGGTGCTCGCCGAGCCCGTTGTGGACGTGGAGACGGGCGAGATCGTCTTCCCGAAGGGCGAGCCGATCACGCCTGCGATGGTGGATGCGGTCAGCGAGGAGCGCGAGACGGCGCTCTTCGGCGACGGCGAGCTCATCGCATTTCAGGTACAGAAGCCCGACGGCGATATCTATCGGATGCTCTGCGCACCGACGCGCGACTATCAGTACCGCACGGTGACGCGCGAAGACATCATGGCGGCGATCAGCTACCTCCTCGGCCTCATGGACAGCTTTGGCAATACGGACGACATCGACCATCTCGGCAACCGCCGCGTGCGTGCCGTGGGCGAGCTGCTGCAGAACCAGTTCCGCATCGGCCTCTCGCGCATGGAGCGCGTCGTGCGCGAGCGCATGTCGATCCAGGAGACGGAGAGCATCACGCCGCAGGGGCTCATCAATATCCGCCCCGTCGTGGCGGCGGTAAAGGAGTTCTTCGGCTCCTCGCAGCTCTCGCAGTTCATGGATCAGCACAACCCTCTCTCCGAGCTGACGCATAAGCGCCGCCTCTCGGCACTCGGCCCCGGCGGTCTCTCGCGCGAGCGCGCGGGCTTTGAGGTGCGCGACGTTCACAACTCGCACTACGGCCGCATGTGCCCGGTCGAGTCGCCGGAAGGTCCGAACATCGGCCTCATCGGCTCGCTCGCCAATTATGCGCGTGTGAACCGTTTCGGCTTTATGGAGACGCCGTATCGCCGCGTGGACAAGGAACATCACCGCGTGACGGAGGATGTGCGCTACCTCACGGCGGACGAGGAGGACGATCTCATCATCGCGCAGGCGAATGAGCCGCTCGATGCGAATGAGTACTTTGTCAACGAGCGCGTGACGGCACGTTTCCACGAGGAGACGGGACTGCATCCGCGCGAGCGTGTGGACTATATGGACGTGTCGCCGCGCCAGGTCTTCTCCATCGCAACGGCGATGATCCCGTTCCTCGAAAACGACGATGCGAACCGTGCCCTCATGGGTGCGAACATGCAGCGTCAGGCGGTGCCGCTCCTGCGGACGCAGGCGCCGCTCGTCGGTACGGGCATGGAGTACAAGGCGGCGTGCGACTCGGGCGTTATGGTGCTCGCAAAGCACGCCGGCGAGGTCACGGACGTTACAGCAGATGCGATCACCGTCCGCTCGGACGAGGGCGCATTTGATACCTATAAACTGCAGAAGTTCATCCGCTCGAACCAGGCGACCTGCATCAACCAGAAGCCGCTCGTCTACGCGGGCGACCGCGTGACGGAGGGGCAGCCCATCGCCGACGGTCCCTCGACGGACAACGGCGAGCTCGCCCTTGGCTACAATATTATTGTTGCCTATATGCCGTGGGAGGGCTACAACTACGAGGACGCCATCCTCCTCAGCGAGAATCTCGTCAAGCGCGATCTCTACACCTCGATCCACATCGAGGAGTATGAGTGCGATGCGCGCGACACGAAGCTCGGCCCCGAGGAGATCACGCGCGACATCCCGAATGTGGCGGAGGAAGCGCTCAAGGATCTCGACGAGGACGGCATCATCTCCATTGGTGCGGACGTGCGCCCCGGCGATATCCTCGTCGGCAAGGTCACCCCCAAGGGCGAGACGGAGCTGACGGCAGAGGAGCGCCTGCTGCGCGCGATCTTCGGCGAGAAAGCACGCGAGGTGCGCGATACCTCGCTGCGCGTGCCGCACGGCGAGGCGGGCAAGATCATCGACGTGAAGATCTTTACCCGTGAGAACAACGATGAACTGCCGCCCGGCGTCAACCGCCTCGTGCGCGTCTATATTGCACAGAAGCGCAAGATCTCGGTCGGCGACAAGATGTCCGGCCGTCACGGGAACAAGGGTGTCGTCTCGCGCATCATGCGCCAGGAGGACATGCCGTTCCTGCCGGACGGCACGCCGGTCGATATCGTGCTGAACCCGCTCGGCGTTCCGTCGCGTATGAACATCGGTCAGGTCTTGGAGACGCATCTCGGCATGGCGTGCCGCGTCCTCGGACAGCGCATCAAGGACGGCGATCCGACGGTGGAGGGCGATCTCCGCGCGGCGGGCTATGATTTCGATAAAAACGGGATGCCCGTGCCCGACGTGGCCGGAATCCACATCGCGACCCCGGTCTTTGACGGCGCGGGCGACGACGACGTATTCGGCACGATCCGCGCGGCGAGACTTCCCTCCGACGGCAAGACCGTGCTCTACGACGGCCGCACGGGCGAGCCGTTCGAGAACCGCGTCACGGTCGGCTGCGTCTACATGCTGAAGCTGCATCATCTGGTTGACGACAAGATTCATGCGCGCTCCACGGGGCCGTACTCGCTCGTCACGCAGCAGCCGCTCGGCGGCAAGGCGCAGTTCGGCGGACAGCGTTTCGGCGAGATGGAGGTCTGGGCACTCGAGGCATACGGCGCGGCGTACACCCTGCAGGAGATCCTGACGGTGAAGTCCGACGACGTGGTCGGCCGTGTCAAGGCATACGAATCCATCGTCAAGGGGGACAACATCCCCGAGCCGGGCGTACCCGAGTCGTTCAAGGTGCTCATCAAGGAGCTGCAGGCGATCGGCCTCGACATCAAGGTACTCAATGAGGACGCGAAGGAAATCGCGATCCGCGACGAGGAGGACGAGGACATCAACGAAAAGGCACGTTCTCTCGACCTCGATGTGGAGGGCGTGGACGAGAACGGTGCCGCACCGCCTCCTCCTGCGGATGACTACGAGGAGAACGTGGAGGCTGAGGAGTCTGCGGATGAGGATCTCATCGCTGACCTCGGCACCGACGAGGATCTCGCGGCGGACGACATGGATGCGATTCTCCATGGCGGACTGGACGACATCGACAATCCTCATGAGGACGATCTATAAGGAAGGGAGTGGCAGCTGTTGCTGGATGTAAACAATTTTGACTCGATGCGGATCGGACTCGCTTCTCCCGATAAAATTCGTGCATGGTCGCACGGCGAGGTAAAAAAGCCGGAGACCATCAACTACCGTACCTTGAAGCCCGAGCGTGACGGCCTCTTCTGCGAGCGCATCTTTGGACCGACACGCGACTGGGAGTGCCACTGCGGAAAGTACAAGCGCATCCGCTACAAAGGCGTTGTCTGCGACCGCTGCGGCGTCGAGGTGACGCGCGCAAAGGTGCGCCGAGAGCGCATGGGGCATATCGAGCTCGCCGCACCCGTCTCACATATCTGGTACTTCAAGGGCATTCCGAGCCGCATGGGACTCATCCTCGATGTCTCCCCGCGCTCGCTTGAAAAGGTGCTCTACTTCGCCTACTACATCGTCCTTGATGCGGGCGAAACCGATCTGAAGAAAAAGGAGCTGCTCTCCGAGCGCGAATATCACGATGCGCTCGAAAAGTACGGCAATACCTTCCGTGTCGGCATGGGTGCGGAGGCGATCAAGGAGCTCCTCGAGGAGCTGGATCTTGAGCAGATGAGCGCACAGCTGAAAAACGACGTGCGGACGACCTCCGGACAGAAGAAGGTGCGTGCCATCCGCCGCCTTGAGGTGGTTGAGGCATTCCGCAAGTCCGGCAATCAGCCTTCGTGGATGATCATGGACGTCGTGCCCGTCATTCCGCCTGACCTGCGCCCCATGGTGCAGCTCGACGGCGGACGCTTCGCGACCTCTGATCTCAACGACCTCTACCGCCGCGTCATCAACCGCAACAACCGCCTGCGCCGTCTGCTCGACCTCGGTGCGCCCGACATCATCGTGCGCAACGAGAAGCGCATGCTGCAGGAGGCGGTGGACGCGCTCATCGACAACGGCCGCCGCGGCCGCCCCGTCACGGGACCCGGCAACCGCGCGCTGAAGTCCCTCTCGGATATGCTCAAGGGCAAGCAAGGGCGCTTCCGTCAGAACCTCCTCGGCAAGCGTGTCGACTACTCGGGACGCTCCGTTATCGTCGTCGGCCCGGAGCTGAAGCTCCATCAGTGCGGCCTGCCGAAGGAGATGGCGCTCGAGCTCTTCAAGCCCTTTGTCATGAAAAAACTGCAGGCGGACGGCGCTGCCCACAACATCAAGTCGGCAAAGCGCATGGTCGAGCGCGCACGCCCCGAGGTCTGGGACGTGCTCGAGGATGTCATCAAGGAGCATCCCGTGCTCCTCAACCGTGCACCGACACTGCACCGTCTGGGTATCCAGGCCTTTGAGCCGGTGCTCACCGAGGGGCGTGCCCTGAAGCTGCATCCGCTCGCGTGTACGGCGTACAACGCGGACTTTGACGGCGACCAGATGGCCATCCATCTGCCGCTCTCGGCGGAGGCGCAGACCGAGGCACGTGTCCTCATGCTCGCCGCAAACCACATCCTCGCGCCGAAGGACGGCAAGCCCATCATCGTCCCCTCGCAGGATATGGTGCTCGGCTCGTACTATCTCACGAAGCTGAGACCCGGCGCGAAGGGCGAGGGCAAGGTGTTCACCGGCATCGCCGAGGCACTCCTCGCGTATCAGGAAAAAGTGCTCGACCTGCAGGCGGAGATCCGCGTGCAGATCGCGGGCTACGGCCTCGTCCGCAGCTCGCTCGGCCGCCTCATCTTCAACGAGATCCTGCCCGAGGAGCTGCGCCACTACGCGCAGGATGCGGAGACCGGCGAGTGGCGCCTCGGCGTCCTCATGAACAAGAAGGAGCTCGGCAAGCTCGTCGCGAACTGCTACGACCACTTCGGCGCGACCAAGACCGCTGAGGTCATCGACAACGTGAAGAACCTCGGCTACCACTACGCCTGCATCGCGGGCATGACGGTCGCCGTCTCCGACGTCATCGTGCCGCCGAAGAAAAAGGAAATCATCGCGGACACGCAGGCGAAGGTCAACAAGGTTGAGCGTCAGTTCTCGCGCGGTCTCATCACCGAGGACGAGCGCTACAAGAAGGTCGTTCAGCTCTGGACACAGGCGACGGACGACGTTGCGGACGCCATGATGGACAACATGGATCCCTTTAACCCCATCTTCATGATGGCGGACTCGGGCGCCCGAGGCAACAAGCAGCAGATGCGTCAGCTCGCGGGTATGCGCGGACTGATGGCTGACCCGTCCGGTAAGATCATCGACCTGCCGATCACGGCGAACTTCCGTGAGGGACTGTCCGTTTCCGACTACTTCATCTCCTCGCATGGTGCGCGCAAGGGTCTTGCCGATACGGCACTCCGTACGGCGGACTCGGGCTACCTCACGCGCCGTCTCGTCGACGTGGCACAGGATGTCATCGTCCGCGAGGAGGACTGTGACGTCTCTGCGATCAACCTCCTGCAGGTGCGTGCGCGCATGGCAGAGTCTGCGTTTGACGCACTCGAACTCCTCGTCGACAGCCTCATGGGACGCCTCCTCGCGGCGGCGATCTACGATCCCGAGACGAAGGAGATCCTCTACCCACAGGATACGACGCTCGACGACGAGGTCCTCGAGACCATCGGCGAACGCGACATCCGCGAGATCATGGTGCGCGGTTCCTCCGTCAACGCGGAGGGGGCGGTCAGCAACGCCATGGTTACGGAGAGCATCACACTCGGCGAGCCGGATGCGAGAAAGCGCAAGAAGGCACACGCTGCCATCGTGCGCGAGCTCAGCGGAAAGGAAGTCGTGCGTGAGGCTGTCCTCGACGACGGCACCGTTCTCGCAGAGGAGGGCGCGATCCTCACTGACAAAATGGTCGAGGCGATCCTCTCCTCCGAGCTCCACGAGATCCACATCCGCAACAACAATGTGCGCGGCATCGAAGTCGAGGCCATCATGGAGGGCGCGGGCGTCATCGAGTCGCTCGCCGACCGCATCGTCGGCCGCGTGCTCGCCGAGGACATCGTGGATGAGGCGACGGGTGAAACCATTGCCCACATCAACGACTCCGTCGATGAGGCACTTGCCAAACGTATCGAGGGCGTCCGAAAACGCGTTTCCATCCGCAGCGTCCTCACATGCAAGTCGCAGTTCGGCGTCTGCATGAAGTGCTACGGCCGCGACCTCGCCAACCAGGCGGAGGTCGAGATCGGCGAGGCGGTCGGCATCATTGCCGCACAGTCCATCGGCGAGCCGGGCACACAGCTCACCATGCGTACCTTCCACTCGGGCGGTGTCGCAGGTGACGACATCACACAGGGTCTTCCGCGCGTCGAGGAGCTCTTCGAGGCACGCAAGCCCAAGCACAACGCCATCATCGCAGAGAACGAAGGTGTCGTCGCCATCGACGATACGGGCAAGGGGATGCGCACAGTCACGATTACGCCCGAGGGCGGCGTGCCGCGCGAGTACTCTGTGCCGTTCGGTGCGCGCATGGCCGCGCGTGACGGCATGGTCATGAAGCCCGGTGACAAGATTACCGAGGGCTCCGTGAACCCGCACGACATCCTGCGCGTCTGCGGCCTGCAGGCGACCCAGCGCTACCTCGTCTACGAGGTACAGAAGGTCTACAAATCGCAGGGCGTTGAGATCAACGACAAGCACATCGAGGTCATGGTACGGCAGATGCTGCACAAGGTCAAGATCGAGGAGGCCGGAACCACCGACTTCCTCCCGGGCGAGTACATCGAGATCAACGCATTCGAGGCGGCGAACACCAAGGCGATCGAGGAGGACGGCGAGCCCGCTGTGGCAAAGCCCATCCTGCTCGGCATCACGAAGGCATCGCTCGCCACGGATTCATTCCTCTCGGCGGCGTCCTTCCAGGAGACCACGCGCGTCCTCACCGACGCCGCGATCAAGGGCAAGATCGACCCGCTCGTCGGCCTCAAGGAAAACGTCATCATCGGCAAACTCATCCCGGCCGGTACGGGCATGAACCGTTACCGCCACCTCGAGATCGTCGACCATGCACCGCAGCCGGTGCCTGAGCCGCCCGAATCCGAGGCGCCCGCCGAGGAGCCCGTCGAAGAAGTCGACCTCTCACGGCTGGAGAAGCTGAGCAGCTGAATGATAGATACATGAACGTACCGCACAGAGACTGTACTCTGTGCGGTATTTTTTATCCTTTCGAATGATAAATATATATCATTTATTGAACAAAATATGACAATATAATTGCTTTTTCGTTTTTCCTGTGATAGAATGTCGATAAAAGATGGTTGGATAGGATCTTCTTTTTCCAGAAAGGCAGGGGCAGTATGGGGGAGACCATCAAGGAACAGCATATTTGGATCGGCGTGGATGTCGGGACGACAGGCGTGCGCGCGATCGCATACGAGGCATCTGGCGTAAGCCGCGCATCGGCAGAGGCGTTTTATCCGCTGCGTACGCCACATCCGGACTGGGCGGAGGAACGCCCCGCCGAGATCCGTGCTGCGACGGAGCAGGTTGTCCGTGAGACAGTGGATGCCCTGCGTTATCAGGGGCTCAGAGTATCCGGGATCGCATTGAGCACAGTCATGCACAGCCTGATCCCGATGGATGCGGAGAAAGAGCCCCTCACGGATATGCAGACGTGGGCGGACAGCCGCAGCGCAGGTATTGTACGCGAACTTAAGGAAAGCGATCCTGCCCTATGCCGTGCCTTCTATGAGCGTACGGGTTGTCCCATGCATGCCTGCTATCCGCTGGCAAAGATCCTCTGGCTCAGGCGCAGCCGCCCCGAGCTCCTCGCACGGACGAAGTACATTGGTTCGATCAAGGATTATCTTTTTCACACGTTTACGGGTGAGTTTCTCATTGACCGTTCCACGGCGAGTACGACGGCCCTTTACAATGCACGGGAGCTTGCGTGGGATCAGGAGATCCTGACCTTCATCGGCATTACGGAGGATATGCTGCCGCCTGTCATCTCGACGACGGAGTCACGGCCACTTACGGCAGAGGTAGCAGAGCGGATGCATCTGCCTGCTGGGCTCCCCGTGGTGATCGGTGCGACGGATGGGGTGCTCGTCAACGTCGGTATTGGTGCGGTCTCGGCGGGGCAGCTGAGTGCAACCATCGGGACGAGCGGTGCCGTACGCATGCTTGTCGGCGAGCCGCGTGTCGATGAAAAGATGCGCACATGGTGCTATAACCTCGTGGATGATCTCTGGGTCGCGGGTGGTGCGATCAACAACGGCGGCATGATCCTGCGCTGGATGCGCGACAAGATTTGTCATTTCAGTGAAGCGCGCATGGAAGGGCTGGACGTCGATGCCTACGACCTCATGACGATGAAAGCGTCTAAGATTCCTGCGGGCTCGGATGGACTGATTCTCCTGCCGTTCTTCACGGGGGAGCGCGCTCCCTACTGGAACTCTGATCTACGCGGACTCTTCTTTGGACTCTCCCTGAACCACAGCCGCTCCCACATGATCCGTGCGGTGATGGAGGGGATCTGTTACGGCGTGCGCAACGTATTTGAGGCATTGCAGGAGTTCGGCACGGTGCGCGACATCCGCGCGAGCGGGAGCTTTACGAAGTCACCGCTCTGGATGCAGATCCTTGCGGATGTGCTCGGAGAGCCCCTTGTTCTGCCTGACAACAGCGAGGGCGCGGCGTATGGTGCAGCCGTATTGGGCTTTATCTCAGCAGGAGAGATGAAGAGTATTGCAGATACGGCGGATCTCGTACACGCGAAGAAAATCTACACGCCCGACCCCGCAAATACAAAGACCTATGCGAAGCTCGCGGATATCAGTGATCGTCTCTATCACAATCTGCAGCGAGAGTTTGCAGAGATCTCAGAGTACCAGGCTGGAATTTGAGGAAGCACTGATAAATTCGGTACAACCATCTTGACGCATCTTTTTTGCCCGCACTTCGGCGGAAAATCCTCCACAGAGCACCACTCTGCGTCCGGTTTTCCACCTCGTTCGGACGAAAAAATCTACGCCAATCTGGCAGACCTCATTTTATCAGGGATTCCTTGAAATTGACAGGATAATGGAGGAAAATCATGGCAGAGAAAATAACTGGACAGATGGATATCGGCGTCTATGGCATGGCGGTCATGGGCAGCAATCTTGCGCTGAACATGGCGGATCATGGTTTTAAGGTCGCCGCCTACAACCGCACGGGAGATCTGACCGAAAAGGTCGTGAAAGATCATCCTCACGAGAACATGACCCCTTTTTACGCATTGGAGGACTTCATCCATGCGCTCAAGAAGCCGCGTCGCGTTGTTCTGATGGTACAGGCGGGAAAACCGGTGGACATGGTGATTGACTCCCTGCTGAAGGTGATGGAGCCGGGGGATGTCATCATCGACGGCGGCAACTCCTTCTTTAAGGATACGATCCGTCGTACGAAGCTCGTCGAGGAGCATCAGCTCCACTACTTTGGCATGGGCGTTTCGGGCGGTGAGAAGGGCGCACGGTTCGGCCCTGCGCTGATGCCGGGCGGCAGTGCAGCACTCTACGAATCCATCCGCCCCATTCTCGAATCGATCGCGGCACATGTGGATGGCGAGCCATGCTGCACCTATATCGGTACGGACGGCGCAGGACACTACGTGAAGATGGTGCACAACGGCATCGAGTACGCCGATATGCAGCTCATTGCGGAGTCCTACCTCCTGCTGAAGTATCTGGGCGGCAAGACGAATGAAGAGTTGTCGAAGATCTACCATGAGTGGGATGGCGGCGAGCTAAAGAGCTACCTCATCGGCATCACCGCCGATATCTTTGCCGAACAGGATTCCGCCGGTGGCATGGTCGTGGATTACATTGTCGACAGCGCCGGGCAGAAAGGAACGGGCCGCTGGACAAGCATCCAAGCGCTCGAACAGGGCGTGAATACGGCGATGATCACCTCTGCCTGCAACGCGCGCGTCATGAGTAACCTCCTGGCAGAGCGCGAGAAGTTTGCTGGGCTCATTCCGTCGCCGAAGCAGTCCCCATCGGTGGGGGACATCGTAGAGGATGTGCGCCGCAGCCTCTATACGGCGAAGATCGTGGCGTATGCCCAGGGCTTTGCCCTCTATCGTGCGGCGGGACGTGATTTCGGCTGGGATCTCGATCTCGGACGTATTGCTGCCATCTTCCGCGGCGGTTGCATCATCCAGGCAGAGTTCCTTGGCAAGATCACTGAGGCATACCGTTCACAGCCGAATCTTGAGAATCTGATGGAGGCGGAGTTCTTCCTGACGAAGATCAACGCAAACCTCGAGAGCCTGCGCCGCATCGTGGCGGCTGCTGCAGGCGCTGGCATTCCTGTGCCTGCCATGATGAATGCGCTCGCCTACATCGATGCGAGCCGTGCCACGCACCTTGGCGCGAACCTCATCCAGGCGCAGCGCGACTACTTTGGAGCACACACCTTCCTCCGCACGGACAAGGAGGGCTCGTTCCATCACGAGTGGCAGGAGCACTACGGGAAATAAAAATACCGTGTTTTTGAGAGCTGTCGCACGAGGATATTTCTTCGTGCACAGCTCTTTTTATACTCAAAAAAGAAAATAAGTAAACAAAATAAACTTAAATAAATGAAAAGGTATTTACAAATGACGCGATAGCATCTATAATAATATCAACAATTGTTATGGAACTTGCTATTTAGTCAAACGATGGCAAGGCAATGAAGTGTCTGTATCTATGAAAGGGGAGAAATCCTATGCCGCTCATTATTCTTGCAGTGGGCATCCTGCTGTTGTTCTTCCTCATCGTCCGCGTGAAGTTGAACAGTTTCATCTCACTGCTCATCGTTGCAGGTGTCGTCGGCTATGCCGAAGGTCTGCCCGTCACACAGATCATCCCCGTGATTCAGAAGGGGCTCGGCGGAACGCTTGGCGGTCTCGCGATCGTCGTCTCGTTCGGCGCGATACTCGGCAAACTGATGGCAGAGAGCGGTGGTGCACAGCGCATCGCCATGACCCTCATCAATATGTTCGGTCGGGAAAAGGTTAAGTGGGCCGTCTGCTTGACGGGTTTTATCGTCGGCATCGCACTCTTCTATGAAATCGGTTTTGTCCTCCTCATCCCGCTTGTCTTTACGATTGCGGCATCCGCACAGATCCGTCTTCTTGAAGTCGGTATCCCAATGGCGGCAGCGCTCTCCGTCACTCATGGTTTCCTGCCTCCGCATCCCGGTCCCACGGCGATCTCGGTGATCTACAATGCGGACATCGGGCTGACACTGGTGTACGGTGCGATTCTCGCCGCTCCGATTGCCATTATCGCTGGCCCTGTGTTCTACAATTTTGTCAAGGATCTCAATCCCGCGATTCCGCAGGGACTCTATAACCCGAAGGTGTTCAAGGATGAGGAGATGCCGAGCTTCGGTATCAGCGTATTCACAGCACTCGTTCCCGTTATTCTCATGGCGGGTGCAGCCATTGCGAAGATGACTCTTCCTGCCGGCTCGCACGCACTGGCCATCATGACCTTCCTCGGCTCGCCGGATATGGCACTCACGATTTCCATCTTTATCGCGTTCTACACATTCGGCATTGCACGCGGCAAGAGTATCCCTGAGATCATGAAGATCTGTGAGAATGCGATTCTCGCTATAGCCATGATCCTTCTCATCGTGGGCGGCGGTGGAGCGCTCAAGCAGATTCTCATCGACAGCGGTGTTGGCCGCTATATCGGCGACCTCCTCATGGGCTCGGATCTCTCTCCTCTTGTCCTCGCTTGGTCGATTGCCGCCGTCATCCGCATTGCCTGCGGCAGTGCAACGGTTGCGGCACTTACGGCAGGCGGCATCGCGGCTCCTGTGGTCGCACTTACGGGCGTCAGTCCCGAGCTGATGGTGCTCGCAACCGGAGCGGGCAGTCTCATCATTTCCCCGCCGAACGATCCGGGGTTCTGGCTCTTTAAGGAATTCTTTGGACTTACCGTCAAGGAAACCGTCCGTACGTGGTGCACAATGGAGACGATCATCTCGGTGCTCGGCCTTGCGGGTGTTCTGATTCTCAACATGTTCGTCGGCTGATCAGGCTGATGCATCGAATTTTGCATCCGAGAGGGAGTGAAGACCATGGGCTATCTTCTTGGGATTGATGCGGGGTCGACGAATTACAAGGCAATCGCGTGTGATGCGGCAGGACAGTTCCTTGCCTCTGCCCGTCGCCCTGCCAATACCAAGTACCATGAAAATGGATGGGCAGAGACCTCCCCAGAACAGATCTGGGAGGGCGTTGCCGCTTGCATCGCAGATGTGGCAGCACAGCTCCCCGGGGAAACATGTGACGGTATCGCCGTCGCAAGCACGGGGGAAGATGTCCTACTCGACGGTGATGCGCAGTCCGTGCATCCTGCGATTCGTTGGTTTGACACGCGGACAGAGGCCATCGCCTCCGCGTGGGAACCATTCGGACGGGAGTATGTCTATCAGATCACAGGAATCAATCCAAATCCTGTGGCAAGCATTACGAAGATGCAGTGGATCAAACGCTATGTGCCTGAGGCATGGGCTCGTGCTCGTCTCTGGATCCCAATCGCAGGGTTCCTCAGCCTGAAACTGACGGGGCAAGCACGTGCTCCTTGGACGAATGCCTGTCGCACGATGGCTTTTGATCTACGGCAGCGTGACTGGTCGGAGGAGATTCTCGCAGAGGCGGGGATTGACCGATCCATGCTCGCGGAGCCGATCCGTCCCGGTGCTCAGATTGGCAGCCTCACGACCGCCGCGGCTACAGCGACCGGACTTAAGGAGGGAACGCCTGTTTTTGCGGGTGGGGTGGACTATGCCTGTGGTACGTTTGCAACGGGAATCATCCGTCCCGGCCAAATGCTCGACTCGACCGGAACGAGCGAGCAGCCGCTTGCCATCCTCGACGCTCCCGAGAGCAGCACTGCCTGCATGGAGAAAAACTTCACTTCCGTCGCCTACGTGGTGAATGATGCCTACTATATCATGGGGATGATCGTGGCGTCGGGTGGAATTTTCGAATGGTTCAAGAATACCTTTGTGTGTGAGTCTTTCGATCAGCTGGTGGAGGAGGCGTCGCGCGAGCCAATCGGAGCGCGCGGATGTATGATGCTTCCATATTTTTCTGGGCGCCATACCATGGGCAGCGATCCTGCTGCGCGCGGTGCTTTTCTGGGGCTCACGCGTGGGACGACGCGTGGTGCATTCGTTCGTGCCATTCTCGAGGGGCTCTGCTACGAAATGTATAGTATTGTTGAAGCGATGCAGGAACTTTCGGGGCAGCGTGTCGAATCTATCTATACCATCGGTGGTGCGGCGAAGAGTGCGTTCTGGATGCAGATGAAGGCAGATGTCACAGGGGTTCCTGTCCGCAGCAAGAACGTTCCCGAAGCGGCTGCCCTTGGTGCGGCGATGTTGGCGGGGCTTGGCGCCGGGATCTATACGAGCCCGGAGAATGCCGTGGCACGTGTGCAGTTTGATGAATATCGCTATGCGCCGGATGCAGAGCGTCATGGGCAGTACATGGAACTGTATGAGACGCTGAATCGTCTGATCTATCCTGCGCTGCGAGAGTTCAATGCGGCAGTGACACATGCCCAAGGGACGAATGAAGTGAAGTGAAACGGAGGAGATATGCGATGAAGTATGAAGTAACAGTCACGGGGATTGGGGATTTTGTCCTTCCTTTTATGCAGACGCGCGAGTCTGTCATCCTCTTTAACAAGGATGTGCCCTATGAGTATGAGAATATGGTTGTGTCACATACCAAGGCAGCCCTGACGGAAGATGTCGCGGTGGGGGATACGCTCCGCCTCGCGGACCGCAGCTATACCGTGACGGCAGTAGGCGATGAGGCGATGAAGACCCTCCGCGAGAATGGACACTGTACCATTGTCTTTACGGGAAAGGATGCCGTCGAACAGCCGGGACAGATCATGGTCAAGGGCGATGGAGTGCCGCGCTTCATGGTCGGGGATGTCATACGTTTTGAATGAGGTGGACAATATGAAGGCTTTGGTGATTGGGGATCCGTTGCTCTCGTCGGAGCGCTTGGAGACTGCTGTCAAGAAAATCATGGGGGACGTAGAGGTCGCACGCGTGGATTGGAAACCTGCGAGTGATGAGGAGTTCTGGTTTCTGCGCAGCGAGGTGGAGAAGAAAGGTCCGTCTGCTGGAAGACCGCCGAAAGAGATTTTCGACCACGTCGGTGATGTCGAGCTGATCATTACCCATCATACGCCGATCAATGCAGAGATTGTGGCGGCTGCGAAGAAATGCCGCATCATCGGGGCGTGTCGTGCGGGCGTGGAGAACGTGGATGTCGCGGCGGCGTCGAAGCAGGGGATCGCCGTATTCCACACGATGGGGCGCAATGCCCATGCCGTATCGGACTATGCGATCGGCCTCATGCTTGCCGAGATGCGCAATATTGCTCGTGCCCATGCGGAACTGAAACAGGGGCACTGGAAGAAGCAGTATTCGAATGCCGCTTTCGTCGGTGATATGCTTGAGAAGAAGATCGGGCTCGTTGGCTTCGGCTATATCGGGCATCTCGTCGCAAAAAAGCTGAAGGGCTTCGACGTGGAAATTCTCGTCTACGATCCGTATGCGAAGGCTGCCGATGTTGAGGCAGCGGGTGCACGTCTCGTCTCGTTGGAGGAGCTCTGCAAAGAAGCGGACTTCATCAGTATGCATGCGCGTCTCTCGGAGGCGACACAGGGGCTCATGGGAGAGAAGGAGTTTGCGCTGATGAAGCCGACGGCGTACGTCATCAATACGGCACGCGCAGGCCTCATTGATGAACAGGCACTTATCAACGCTCTGCGTGAGAAGCGCATCGGCGGCGCTGCGATCGATGTGTTCTGGACAGAGCCACCGCCGGCGGATCACCCGTTTATGACGCTCGAGAATGTAACAATCACACCGCATCTCGCGGGCTCGACGCGCGACGCCTTTAACCGTACGCCGTATCTCCTGCTGGAGGAGATCAAGGGGACGATCGCGGGCGGTACGCCACGCTGGGTCGTCAATGCAGATGCAGTTTCGACGGATTTCTCGGGACTCGCATAAGAGGAGAAGCGTATGAAAGCAGCGATATATCACGGCACGGCAGACGTGCGCGTGGAGGAGGTCGCAAAACCTGTGATCGGTGCGGGGGAGCTCCTCGTCAAGGTCAAGGCATGTGCGATCTGCGGCGGCGATCTTCGGACCTTCCGCCACGGGCATAAGGCGATCCATCCGCCCATTATTCTGGGGCATGAGATCTCAGGTGTGATTGAGGAGGTGGGTGCGGGCATTGAGCGTTACCATGTTGGGGATCGCGTTATTGTGGCACCTGGCATCGGCTGCGGTGCATGCTCCTACTGCCTTTCGGGACGGCAGCATCTGTGCTATACGCGCGAAACCATTGCGCATCACTATGACGGCGGCTTTGCGGAGTATGTGCGCATCCCTGCAAACGCCGTCCGCGCGGGCAACGTCAATTTTATCCCCGATGAGGTTGACTACCTCGCCGCATCGCTCTCAGAGCCCCTCGCCTGTGTCATCAACGGGCAGGAGGCAATGGATATTCAGCTTGGCGATACGGTGGCGGTCATTGGTGCCGGGCCGATCGGCATCATGCATGCAGAGCTTGCACGTGCGCGCGGCGCAGGGAAGATCTTCCTGCTGAACCGCAGTAAAAACCGTCTGGACGCGGCACGTGATCTAAACTATGATGCCTATATCGAGACGGGGGCGGATGGCGGCGTGCAGGCCGTGCTTGACGCGACGAATGGGTTGGGGGCGAATGTCGTCATCGTGACGGCCGGAAGTGCCGCAGCACAGCGCACAGGAATTGAAATGACGGGGAAGATGGGGAAGGTCTGCCTCTTTGCGGGATTGCCGAAGGATACGCCAGAGCTGACCTTTGATGTCAATTTTGTCCACTACCGCCAGATTACGCTGTATGGGACATTCTCCTCTGCTCCGCGTCACAACGCACTTGCCGTGGAGCTGATCCGTAGCGGAAAGATCAACGCAGACCGTATTCTCACCCATGCGGTCTCACTCGATGATATTGTGCATGGTTTTGATCTGGTGGAGCATCGGGCAGGGATGCGCGTTGCCGTTGTGCCGCACATAGAGGAACTCGCAGAGGATCTTGCACGACATCCGGATCTTGTCGTCTCAAAGGGATGATTTTTATGCAGGCTGCTGTACGCTTTTCGTGCGGCAGCTTTGTTTTATTTGTGTATGATGTGTGTATTGTGTATGGAAGGGTGGAACATCTATGTCGATGGAGAGCCTGTATGCGAAGGAATCTGCAGGGCTGTATGATGTCTGTACGCGTCGAGAGGGACCTCAGGGACAGCTGCCGCTGACAGACGAAATGCTGCGTATGTCACCGAGCGGGAACATCTTTGGCATGACCATCAATGCCGGAATGGGGTGGAATCCCGACGACCTCGCGGACGGGGATGTCCTGATCATTAGTACGCAGGGCGGCATCCGCCGCGATGATGGAACGACGGTGGCTGTGGGGCTTCACAACGGCCATTTCGAGCTCGGGGGATTGATGCGCTCGGCGGCAGAGGAACTCAAGGCGGAGGGCTATGTTCCTCACGCGGCGTTTGTCACCGATCCCTGTGACGGACGCTGCCAGGGGACCGTCGGTATGTTCGACTCCCTGCCATACCGCAATGATGCGGCGATGGTTATGCGACGTCTGATGCGTTCGCTGCCGACACGCAGAGCGGTCATCGGTGTGGCGACCTGCGATAAGGGGCTTCCTGCAATGATGATGGCACTTGCGGGCATGCATGATACACCGGTGATTCTGATACCCGGCGGAGCGACCCTATCCCCCATCGATAGCGAGGATCTCGGTACGGTGCAGACGCTCGGTGTACGCTATGCCAATGACGAGGTTACTCTTGACTATGCACGACGGACAGGATGCAGCTCCTGTGCCTCGCCGGGCGGCGGCTGTCAGTTCCTCGGCACGGCGGGGACATCACAGGTGGTCGGAGAGGGGCTTGGACTCACACTGACCCATGCGGCACTCGCTCCATCGGGCGAAGAGATCTGGCGGGAAATTGGACGTGCGTCGGCACGCGCTGTGATGGAACTCGCTGCGCGCGGCATTACGGCACAGGACATCCTGACGGACAAGGCAATCGAGAACGCAATGGCGGTGCATGCGGCCTTCGGTGGATCGACCAATCTTCTGCTACATCTCCCCGCGATTGCTCATGCAGCAGGCTGCCATATACCGACGGTTGCCGACTGGTCTCGCATCAACCAGGAAGTACCGCGCCTGGTGAGCGTTCTGCCGATCGGTCCTGTCAACTATCCGACAGTCTTTGCCTTCATGGCGGGCGGTGTGCCAGAGGTAATGCTCCATCTCCGCAAACGAGGACTTCTGCATGAGGATGTGCTGACGGTGACGGGGACGACCCTCGGCGAGAATCTTGACTGGTGGGAGAACTCCGAGCGGCGGCGCCGGTTGCGACGGCATCTTGAGGAAATCGAGGGGATCTCTCCGGATGAGGTGATCTTCACTCCGGACGAGGCAAAACGGCGCGGCATCGGCTCGACGGTGACGTTCCCTACAGGTAATATTGCCCCCGAGGGCTCGGTGGTGAAGTCCACGGCAATCGATCCTTCGGTGATCGGCGCAGACAAGGTGTTTCGTCATACGGGGAAGGTCAAGACGTTTGTTTCGGAGAAGGCGGCGATCGCCGCACTCAAAGAACCAGGGCGTATTGTGGCAGGCGATATCATGATCGTCATGGGCGGTGGGCCGAAGGGCACGGGCATGGAGGAGACCTATCAGCTCACCTCGGCGCTCAAGACGCTGCCGTTTGGCAAGCATGTCTCCCTCATTACCGACGCGCGTTTTTCGGGGGTTTCGACGGGCGCATGCTTCGGGCATGTGGGCCCTGAGGCGCTCTCCGGCGGTCCGATTGGCAAGCTGCGTGATGGGGATGTCGTTGAGATCATCGTCGATACGGTGCATCTCGAAGGACGTTTAAACTTCATTGGCAGCGAGGAGCACCCTCTGAGTTATGAGGATGGGGCGTGCGTCCTCGCCCAGCGGCCCATGCATGAGGGAGTCGGCCCGGATGCGGATCTCCCCGCAGATACGCGCCTCTGGGCAGCACTGCAGGAGGTGAGCGGCGGTACATGGCGTGGCAATGTCTACGATGTGGAACGCATCATTTCCGTACTCGAGGCCGGGAAAAAGGCACTGTACCGGGAGATCGACGATTGATATGCAAACGGAGGATATTATGTTTAAGGGCGTCAATTCACCCGTCGTCACCATCATGAAGGATGACGGCAGCATCGATTATGCCAATATGGAGCGGCACATCAATCATCTCGTTGAATCAGGGCTGGACGGGCTGCTCTTTCTCGGTAGTCTGGGGGAGTTTTATGCGCTCAGCGATACTGAAAAACGTGCGCTGATCGATTTTTCCGTGCGGACGGTTGCAGGGCGGACGCAGGTGGTGATCGGTGTCGGACATACAGAGGAAGCGGAGACTGTCCGCCTTGCTGACTACGCTGCTAGAGTCGGTGCAGATGCGCTCAATATCGTCTCACCCTATTACTTCGGGCTGCCTGACACGGAAGCAGTCGCTTATTTCGAGCGCATGGCAAAGGCGGTCTCTTTGCCCGTCATGCTCTATAATTTTCCTGCACGGACGGGGAGCGACCTCAGCCCTGCCATTGTTTGTGAGATTGCGCAGCGCTGTCCGACGGTCGTGGGGATCAAGGATACGGTGGATAATATCAGCCACACACGCCGCATCTGCCAGGCGGTAAAGCCTGTACGCTTCGATTTCTCAGTGCTCTCGGGGTTTGATGAATACTATATGGTGAATCGCATCGCGGGCGGTGACGGCGTCCTCTGCGGGTTGACGAACGTTGTTCCGGAACTCTTCGTCCAGATGCACAGGGCGTACGAGACCGGTGACTGCACCACAGCACATCACTGTGCCGAACGGATCGCGGGCCTGATGCGGATCTACGAGGTGACGCCTCTCTTCATCACGGGGATGAAGGCGGCAGTACGTGCCGCGGGATTGCCAATCTCGACCTATACCCGTGCGCCGGGAGGTGCGCTGACCGAGGACGAAGATCAGAGAATCCACACCATTCTCGCGGAATGCGAAGGATAGAGGGATCACTGGAGAAGAAATACCACCTACGAATCATCGTCGGTGGTATTCTTTTATGCGTAACTTTGTTATAATAAGAAGTAGCCGGTAAGAAGAGGAGGTCACCATGGCGACAGAACTACTGCCACTGCCGATTCTGCGCGGCAGCTATGCACATATGACGCGTACGGAAAAGCGGATTGCGGATTATGTATCTGAACATCGCAATGAGGTGATGGAGCAGACCATCTCAGAGCTTGCCGCCGGTGTCGGCAGTTCGGAGATTACGATTTCGCGCTTTTGTAAGAAACTTGGATTCAGCGGGTTGCAGAGTTTTAAGATTGCGCTTGCTGCCGAGCTCAGACAGACAGATACGGTCTATCGGGACATCACGGGCAATGATGGGACGGAGCTGATTGTACAGAAGATTTTTCGCAACATTGCCGAGGGGCTGCAGGATACGCTGAAACTCCTCGATGCGGCGGCACTTGATCGTGCGGTCGATCAGATCTGCCGTGCAGGTCGTATCGCCGTCTATGGGTTCGGCAACTCCGCCACGGTCTGCCGGGATATAGAGACACGGTTTCTGCGATTCGGGATGGTCGTTCAGGCATACAGTGACGCACACCAACAGGTAACGTCGGCGTCGCTCCTCTCACCGCATGACGTGGTGATCGCCGTCTCGCATACGGGATCGACGCTCGAGCTCCTCGACAGCGTTCGTATCGCACGGGCGGCGGGGGCGGCGGTCATCGCGATCACCAGTCATGCAAATGCACCGCTGACAAAACTCTCCAACGTCGTACTGCACGGGATGGGGCGGGAAACACATTACAGCTCTGAGGCAGTCTCCTCACGGCTCATCCACATGGCGATTGCGGATGCGCTCTACACCATCATCGCCATGCGCAATCCACAGGAATATCGTCGCAATTTGCAGAAGATGCGCACAGTGATTGCGAAGAAGCGGTCGTGAGGGAACGAATGGGTAAGAGGGAAAATATTATGGAATATTTGAGTTTCTATCGGGGAAAGCGCGTCCTCCTCACGGGGCATACGGGCTTTAAGGGGATGTGGCTTGCCCTCCTGCTCCTCCGGGCGGGGGCAGAGGTGACGGGCTTTGCACTCGATGCGCCGACGGAGGGCGGACGGGAGGCGCTCCGTCGGCTTGGCGTTTTGAAGGAGCTGCGCGATCTGCGCGGCGATGTGCGCGATGCCGATGCACTCGGACGCGCGTTTGCTGCGGCGCGGCCGGAGGTCGTCTTTCACCTCGCGGCGCAGCCGATTGTGCGGGCGAGCTACCGTCAGCCCGTGGAGACGTTTGCGGCAAATGTGATGGGGACCGTCAATGTCCTTGAATGTATCCGCACATCGGACACCGTTCGTTCTGCACTCATGGTGACGACGGATAAGGTCTATGAGAATAAGGAGTGGCCGTGGGGCTACCGCGAGAATGAGCCGCTCTTGGGCTATGATCCGTATTCGGCGAGCAAGAGCTGTGCGGAGATCGCCGTCCATAGCTATCGGCAGAGCTTTTTCGCGGATGGCAGGGTGCGGCTTTCGACGGCGCGCGCGGGCAACGTGATCGGGGGCGGCGACTTTGCACCCGACCGCATCATCCCCGACTGTATCCGCGCAGCAGTGCGCGGGCAGGTGATCGACATCCGCAATCCGCATTCGACGCGCCCCTATCAGCATGTCTTAGAGCCGCTCTCCGTGTATCTGATGCTCGCGGCACGGCAGGTGGAGGATGCCGCTCTGGTCGGGGCATGGAATGTCGGCCCCGACGATGCGGACTGCGTGACGACGGGAGAGCTCGCCGATCTCTTCTGCCGGACGTGGGGCGCGGGCGTACGGTGGGAGGCATATGCAGACGGCGGTCCACATGAGGCGCATTTTTTGAAACTCGACTGCTCGAAAATAAAGAGTGAACTCGGGTGGAAACCGCGCTGGCATATCGCCGAGGCCGTGGAGAAAACGGTGGAGTGGGCAAAGGCATGGGAAGCGGGCATGGATATGCGCGCGGTGACCGAGGAACAGATCGAGGCATTTTTCGCGGGGGATCATAGAGCAGGGAGAGAAATCGGATGAGTGAGCAGGAGATGCGTGGGGAGATTCTCGCGCTTGTACGGGCGTACTGTGAGAAGTATCATGCACCAAAGGAGGATTTCTCCCCGGGGGATCGTCTACCGTATGCGGCGCGCGTCTACGATCATGAGGAGATGGAGAATCTCGTTGCGAGTGCGCTTGAGTTCTGGCTGACGGCGGGGCACTATACGGAGGAATTCGAGCGCGGGCTTGCGGCCTATCTCGGGGTGACGCACTGTTCGCTCGTGAACTCGGGCTCGTCGGCGAATCTGCTCGCCTTTATGGCACTCACGTCGCCGCTCCTCGGGGCGCGTGCCGTCGGGCACGGTGATGAGGTCATCACGGTGGCGGCGGGCTTTCCGACGACGGTCGCGCCGATCATCCAGTACGGTGCGGTGCCCGTCTTTGTCGATGTGAGTCTGCCGACGTACAATGTGGATGTGTCACTCCTTGAGGGGGCGCTCTCCGCGCGGACGAAGGCCGTCATGATCGCGCATACGCTCGGCAATCCGTTTGATCTGGCGG
>ERZ772948.449-NODE-449-length-26867-cov-10.392996_pt1 | contig 26867 bp, 34 predicted proteins | sample MGYA00511945_ERZ772948 | MGnify/ENA primary metagenome ERZ772948 (study PRJEB29015, sample SAMEA2737927) | human oral metagenome | biome: human oral; feature: human-associated habitat; material: dental | place: China | collected 2141 ... | reverse complement strand
TTCCAAAAGAAAAACGCGCCCAAACCTAGACACGAAAGTACAATACGCTTCTTTTACATGATACGTTTTGTCCTCGGTAGGATTTTTATGAGTCGAGCTCCCCTACTGTCTTAGGCAGTTTTTTCAAACCATGGATAATTATAGCAAAAGAAAAAAAAGATTGCAAGCTTTTTGTGCAATCTTTTTACTTTTTTATGCATTTTTTGGAAAAGTCTTGTCAAGCAAGGCTTTACTAGCATCGTCAGCAGGCACCCAGCCATCAGTGAAAACTCGGTCTTTTATCCAAAGACGATTATAGAAAAAGGCCCAAAATAAGTTGTAGGCAGTTCCTACAGGTCTCAAGAAATCATCTGGGATAAGAAGCGTTGCAATCACAGCAAATACAAACAGTGAGCCAAGCATGATCCCAAAGTATTTCCAGTCTTTACGAAAGAGAGGAACGAAAAAGTTAAATAGCAAGGTTGTAATAGAGTACATTGGTGACAAAGTCTTAACATTGCTGCCATCTGGTGATTGAATAGTAAGTTTATTCATAAAGATCTCCTTAAATAAAAAATTATTACTAAAGTTTAACAAAATTTTATATGTTTGTCAATTTGAATAAGTCTAGACGGGAATCAGATGGTCACTTCTTCAAAAAAAGAGGCTGGGACAAAAGTCCTAGCCTCTCAATTGTCTTTGGATTGTCGAGCAAGACGCAGTGGTTGAGTGGGCTCTACTACGCTGATTTCATCAGCTTTTACAGCCCTACTCAACTGTGCGGAGGTGGGACGACGAAATCGAATTCTAACGAATTACCGATTTCTGTCCCACTCTCTTTAATCTACATAATGTTCTTCTTTTTTATTGAACCAAGCGTATGGCAGACCGATCAGAAGACCACCACCAATCAAATTCCCTACGAAGGTCACAGCCCAGTGACGCAGGATATTTCCAATACCAAAATTTGCCACCTCTGATGCAGCTGAGCTAAACTTAACGATAGCAAAAGAGGCAAAGTTGGCTGCCAAGTGTTCGTTAGTTAAGAATACAAACATATAAATGGCTGAAATAACCAAGAAAAGCTTGGCTGTACTATCCTTGACTAAGACAAAGGAAAGAATAGCAATATTAACAAAGACATTGGCCAATATGCCTTCAAGTAAAACAAGTTCATTGGAACGAGCAAGCTTCATCTGCACAACACCAGCAATGAAGCTGTCCTTGCTAAGTCCTGCATAGGCCGCTGAATTAGCAAAGAGCCAACCAGCAATCAAAGCCCCAATCAGGTTAAAGAAGGTACAATAGAACAAAATAATCAGCGCTTTTTTCCAGTCAATCTTCTTCAAGAAAGTGCCAGCTGTCAAAAACATCATGTTGGAAGTCACCAGCTCAGCATTCAGAAAGACGATGTAGGCCAATCCCCAAGCAAAGATAAAAGGGAAGAGAAAACGACCCGTTCCTGGAACAATCTTATTTGTCAGGTCTGCTGCAATAGCTCCTGCCCCTGTACTGAAAGTCAGAAAGGCCCCCGCAAAGATAGAGCGAACAGCATACTTCCCCTTGCTTGTATCAAACAAGCCTTCTTTCTTACGGCAAGCTGCTTCTATTTTTGGAATAAATGTCGATTCGACCATAATAATTCTCCTCTAAGTTAAACTATGTACAGTATATCACAAACTTTTATTTTTCGAAAGCGTTTTCTGTAAGTTTTTTTCTAAATTTGAACTTGTAATGCTATATTTCAAGTTCTTAATTCGCCTGCTAGCCGCCTTATATCTTCTGGCCGAGTTCGACAACAACCGCCAATAAGCTGAACACCCTGTCTTTTCCAAAGCTGACTATAGTCTAGCAAACAGAGATTCTGCTCTAAATCGTCATGCCAAGTCTTGGTCAAGCCATTATAAATTTCGCCAGAGTTTGGATAGGCCAGCAAGGGCTTATCGCACACCTGTTTTAACTTTTCTAATAGGGGAACAATCAGATGCGGAGCTGTACAGTTAAAACCAATCGCCAAGACTTGAGGGCTTTCCTGAGCTAATCTCCCCAACAACTCAATCTTAGTGCCATCTGATATAGTATTCTCCGACTGAGCAACAAAGGACAGATAAGCCTCAGTCTTCGGGAATTCCTCAGCTAAAAGTCGGAGGATCGCTGCCGCTTCTGCTCCATTTGGAATCGTTTCAATTGCCAATAAATCACAGCCCGCGTCCAGCAAGGCTTGAATGCGCGGACGATGAAAGTCTTTAAATTCCTCCTCACTCAAGTGATAAGATCCTGTATATTCCGATCCATCAGCCAGGTAAGCAGCATATGGTCCGACCGATCCAGCTATCAGAGGATAAAAGCGCTGCTTCTGCTCATCTAGCGATAATCCCTGCCAAACATTTTTGATAGCTGTCTGTGCCAAAAAGACCGTCTCTTTGAAAAGGTCATTAGCCTTATCCAGACTCAATCCTGCCTCAACAAAAGCTGGAATGCTGGCCTGATAACTGGAAGTGGTGATAATATCACTGCCCGCCCGAACATAATCCTCATGTAGGTCTTGGATAATCTGAGGATTCTCAAGCAAGTACTTGGCTGACCAAAGCCGACCAGAAACATCATAACCCTGCCTCTCCAGCTCTGTCCCCAAAGCACCATCTAGAATTATTATGTCTTGCTTTTCAAGTAAGTCTTTAAATGCTCCCATTCTTGCTCCTCAAGCTTTTTCTAAAATAACAACTTAGTCAGTTTTGCTAAAGATAAATAAGTCTGCTTATTTGAAATGATCGTCTACTTCATTAGTAAAACGCAAAAAAGAGATTATTACAATCTCTTTTTTCTTATCTAGTTATGTGATGCCCATGCTTGGTCTGTTTCCAGAACATCTTGAGTCGTGTATTGTCCACGGTAAGGATTGTAAACCATATTAGACGCTCCTGTCTGATAGCTAGGCGAATCAAACTGGGTCAGATTGTATGCTTCAATCAGATAGTTCAATTTCGCATAGTAATTACTATCCGTCGCATACACACCAGTCAAGGCAGCTGTCGCGTCTTGATAAGTCGGGGCATTGCTCTTCCAAGCTCCTGCAAAATGACTTTGTCTCAAGACATAGACATAATCCTGAAGTGACTCAGCGTAACTTGAGTAAGAGCGGAATTGATCATTGATTGCGTAAGTATTGCCCTGACCATCTTCTTCCAAGGTCTCCATCGTCGCTGACTGACCAGCATAGGCTCCTTTAATCCCGAACAGATTATAGTGAGGATAGCCTGACAGACTAGACTGACCAGAACCACTCTCTAAAATAGCTTGTGCAATCATCACGGAAGCATACAGATCATTATCCTGGGCCAACTGGCGAGCTGGCTCACTAATTTGTGAAATAAAATATTCTGTTTGGTTTAATGGTTGCTGAACAGCATCATTTGCACTTGCTGGCTTGATTTGCTTTGACAAAGCAAGACCAAAGACAACGGTTGAAGCCATTACTGCCAAACCTGTCAAAAGTTTTTTTCTTTCTTTTGAAATTCTCTTCTTCACAGTCTTTCTCCTAAATACAATATTTATTCTACTATTGTAACATACTAAAAGCAAAATAACATTAGCAATAAATTACAAGTATATGACATTTTTTTAGATCTTCCACGAATATAAGTTTCACAAGCCACGATTGTTACAAGTAAAATTTCCTCGTTTGGCGTTATCACTAAGTTATATAGCTCTAGCTAAAGATGAAAATAACCTGACTCCAATCCATACGGAATCAGGTTAGGATATTTAAACTCTGAGAGTTCTACTATCTCATTTCCCTTATCATCTGCTATCTAAATTTTGCCCAAAATCGCATCCCAAGCTTGATCAAGACCAGTTTTATCAACTGAAGAAAAGATAATAAAATCGTCAGTCTGGTCAAAATCCAACTTTTTCTTGATGGCACTTTCGTGTTTGTTCCATTTACCACGTGGAATTTTATCCGCCTTGGTAGCCACAACAATAACTGGAATTTCATAGTATTTGAGAAATTCATACATCTGCACATCATCCGCACTAGGATCATGGCGTAAGTCTACTAGACTCACGACCGCTCGCAGATTGTCCCGACTGGTCAGGTATTCCTCAATCATTTTGCCCCATTTAGCGCGTTCCGTTTTCGAAACCTTGGCATAACCATAGCCAGGAACGTCCACAAAACGGAGCTTATCATCGATATTGAAAAAGTTTAGCAATTGCGTTTTACCAGGCTTGCCCGAAGTCCGTGCTAGATTTTTACGATTGAGCAGAGTATTGATAAAACTAGATTTACCAACATTGGAGCGACCCGCCAAGGCGATTTCCGGGATATCATCCTGCGGGTAATGCGATTTATTGGCTGCACTCAGTAAAATCTCAGCATTATGTGTATTGATTTCCATAAGCTTCCCCTAGGCAGTTTCCAAGATTGGCTTGTCTGTGCCGTCCACTGCTTCCTTCGTGATACGAACCAGCTTGACATTTTCCTGACTTGGCACTTCAAACATGACGTCCATCATGGTTTCTTCAATAATTGAACGAAGGCCACGCGCACCTGTCTTGCGTTCGATGGCTTTTCTAGCAATGGCTTGCAGGGCTTCCTCGTCAAATTCAAGTTCAACATCATCATAAGAAAGCAAGGTTTGATATTGCTTCACTAGCGCATTTCTAGGTTCATTCAAAATTCGAACCAAATCATCCACAGTCAGTTGCTCTAGGGCTGCAAAAACTGGCAAACGACCAATCAACTCAGGAATAATCCCAAATTTTTGAATATCGTCAGCGACAATGGCCTGCATATAAGACGCACCTTCGTCAATTGCCTTATTATTTTGACCGAAACCGATAATCTTCTCACCAAGACGTTGCTTAACAATTTCTTCGATACCATCAAAAGCACCACCAACGATAAAGAGAATGTTCTTGGTATCAACCTGAATCATTTCTTGTTGTGGATGCTTACGACCACCCTGAGGAGGCACACTAGCAACTGTTCCTTCGATAATCTTCAGCAAGGCTTGCTGAACACCCTCACCTGAAACATCCCGAGTGATAGAAACATTTTCACTTTTCTTAGCAATCTTATCGATTTCATCCACATAGATGATGCCACGTTCTGCTCGCTCGATATTAAAGTCAGCTGCCTGTAAGAGCTTGAGCAGGATATTTTCCACATCTTCACCGACATAGCCAGCCTCAGTCAAAGCTGTCGCATCCGCGATAGCAAAGGGAACATTGAGACTGCGCGCCAAGGTCTGTGCTAGGAAAGTTTTCCCAGATCCAGTTGGACCAATCATGAGGATGTTGGATTTTTGCAGCTCCACATCATCCTCTTCGCGACTGTCATGAAAATTGATCCGCTTATAGTGATTGTAAACGGCAACAGCCAAAGCTCGCTTAGCCCGATCCTGACCGATCACATAGTGGTTCAAGATATTGAGCAATTCTTGCGGTTTTGGTACTTCAGAAAGATCAGCTAGGACTTCCTCAGCTAATTCTTCTCGGATAATCTCCTGCGCCAACTCGACACATTCATTACAGATAAAGGCATTGTTGCCCGCAATAATTTTTTGGACTTCGTCCTGATTCTTTCCACAGAAAGAACAATATACCATCATCTCATTATTACGATTTGTAGGCATTGTTTACTCCCATTCTAAATTTCTAATTCAATTTTTTATTTACATTTTAAAAGAGTGTCATATAAAAAGCATGGATGGAATTAACAAGATTCGTAAAAGCATTTAACAAAAATAAAATAGCCAATCCAAAACGTTTTTTACGAAAAGTTTGAAAAGAACAAATCAGACAAATTGCACATAAAAAGGCCGTAAAAAAACCAAAAACACTTCTTTCCATTCCTATGAACCCTTTCTTTTGAGGATTTTTACGGTGAAATCATACTCATTTTTTGCATCTTTTGGTCGAAAACGACTGCTTACTTCATCAAACTGTGTCAAATCAAAGTCTGCTGGGAAATAAGTATCGCCTTCTAAGCTAGCATGGATTTCTGTCTTAATCACCTCATCCAATTCATGCTCGAATAAAGAAAAGATTTGACCGCCACCGATAATATAGAGATTCTTCTCTTGCTCTTGGTACCATTTCAATACTGCTGAAAGCTCATGAAACACCAAAACACGCTCATCTTCAATCTGATAATTTCTATCACGTGTCAATATCAGAGTCTGTCTATTTGGCAGCACGCGCCGATGCATCCCATCAAAAGTCACTCGCCCCATTAAAATCGCATGCCCAGTCGTGATTTCCTTGAAATGTTTCAACTCTGCTGGTAAATGCCATGGCAAGCTTTGGTCTTTGCCAATCAGACCATTTTGATCTTGTGCCCAAATCGCCGCAATCTTTTTTGTCATTTCTCTATCCTTCACATTGATATTTCTATTCTATCAAAATTTATTAAAAAAGACTTGTTTGGACTATCACTTCTATCCATTTATTTTTGACAGCTGATTCAGATAAAAAATCGATAACCTAAAAGATTATCGACTATTCGCTTATCAGCCAAATTACTCTTTCTTCATCTTTTTGACAAAGACAAATCCTACAACAGCAGCCACAAGACCAAACAAGGAAACGTTCAAGAGGGTTGAGTCTGCCTTTTTAGGCTCGGCAGAGGTGGCCTCTTTTTTATCCGCTAAGGGATCAATATCGCATCCCTCTCTTTTGACTGACTTACCTTCAGTTGAAGCATCAGCATTGCTTTGCTCGGTCCCTTTGTTTTTAGGGCCTTTTCCATGACAAAGCAAATCAATCGTATAGGATTTCTTTCCCTGATTTGCCCCATCCGAACCTTGGTCTACAAGCTGCAGAAAGTCATCTTCTTCCACTGAAGAATCTGCTATTTGCTCAAGTTGGGACTCTGCCTGCTGGACTTCATCCGCACCCACAACAGCCATCGGTGTCACAGAAATCGATAAGCCAAGCAAAAATGAATAAATGCCCAGACTAAAGAGTTTTCTCCTGCTTCTATGTGTTAAAAAAATTGCTTCCATATCAATACCTCCGAGATAGGCACTAGCGAAACACATATATCTATTGTCATTATAGCACTTACAAAATATATTTCAATCATTTGCTCTTGAAAATTAAAAAACTTACTGACTATCATTCAGTAGGAAAAATATAATCAAATCGCCAAATCAAACTTGAGTTGAGGTTTGACCGGATCATAGTTTAATAACTCAAAATCTTCTGCTTTGATATCAAAGAAATTGGTTCCATCCGGCACATTTAAAACGAGTCGAGGTTGGCAGTCGCTAGGTTCTCGGCGTAAGAGTTCCTCCGCCTGCTCGAACTGATTGTCATAGATGTGCAAGTTATTGATAAAGTAAAAGAACTTGCCGACCTTCCAGCCGAAATGCTTGGCAATCATCATCTGCAGCGCCACATACTGCATAGCATTGATGTGGTGAGCAACCAGCATATCATTTGAGCGCTGGGTCAGAGTCGCATCCAGATAAATCTCCCCATCCACACGACGAACGTCAAACATGGTTTGAAAAGCACATGGAAGCAGACCGTCTGTTTCTTCAAATGCTTCATAATCCCAGAGAGAGATGATATTGCGGCGGTTCCAAGGATTGGCTTCCAGCTGTTGGAGAATTTTATGGATAATATTGTGCTTCTTAACAACGGCTCCGTAACGCTGGCCAATGGTGCCCGTATCACCAACCTCCCAGTCATTCCAATAGTGAACATTGTACTTGTCATTGAGCAGGTCCAAGCTATTAGACTGGTCTTGATAGATCCAAAGGACTTCCTTGATGGCGGACTTGATGGCAATGGGGCGCAGAGTCGTAATTGGGAACTCTCCCTTGCTCAAATCGTATTCTGCGAAAGAACCAGTGATATATTTAGAGTTGGCCACATTTCCATCCTTGTAGCGCGGACGGGCATTTTCAGAAAAAACACCTTGCTCCATAATCTTTTTAATATTCTCTTTAAAAATCGTATCTGCTTTGGTCATGATATCTCCTTCGTTCAGTGAGCTTTTTCTAGTATAGCAAATTTTCCATAAAAATTCTCCTGCCAAGTTTAGCAGGAGAAAACTTTATTTGACCCATTCATCTGGATGATTGAGCTTATTCGCATCTTTTTCTGATAATCTCAAGGTAATATCTGACACAGCAGGAATATTGGAAAGGGTGACATAGGGATAGTTTTTGTAGGTCGTGAATTTAACGCCACTTTCTCCCTTTCTCCCACTAATATCGTAGATGTAATTAACCTCTGCATCATCAGGTAAATCAACCCAGGCATCTTCATTATCTTCCTCAGACTCTACCAGATCTAGAATATCTGCAAATTCATCCAAGGTTTTGGTGTTTCTTGTCTGATAAATCTGCTGATTCTGACTATTCAATATGGTCAGAAAACCTTCTGTCTTTGATTTGCAAGCGGATAAGATCAAAAGAAAAATGGGAAATAATATTAGAAAATATGCAACTTTTCTCTTCATTTTTAGCCCTCCTTATAGCTATGCTAAGAGAGGAAGTAGTTAGAACTATTGAAGTACCAGCGAAGCTGCTCCAATTACGCCAGCATCATTTCCAAGTGTAGCCAGCGCCAATTTAGTTGAAGTGCGTACTTGCGGGAATGTATTTTCTTCATAAACTTTACGAACACCCTCAAGTAGAAATTCTCCTGCCGCTGACACTCCACCACCAATAACGATCGTTGATGGATTAAGGGTTGAACCGATATTGGCACAAGCAATCCCCAAGTAACGTGAGAAGTTACGATAAACGATCAAAGCAAGGTCGTCGCCTTCTTTTGCCAAATCAAATACAGTTTTAGCAGTTACTTCTTCTCCGTTATCAATCAAGCGTTTCAAAGTTGCGTCGCCCTCATATTCATCAGCGTAACGACGAGTCAAATTGACAATCCCTGTTGCAGAAGCTACTGTCTCAAGACAGCCTTTTTTACCACAAGTACATGCGATTGGTTGATCGAAATCAACAGTGATATGGCCCAGCTCGCCTGCCGCACCTGCCACACCGTGGAGCAGTTTACCTTCCGCAACGATACCGCCACCAACACCAGTACCAAGTGTCATAAAGACAACGTCTGGCTGGTTTTCACCAGCACCCATCCAACGCTCACCAAGCGCAGCTACATTGGCATCATTATCGATGAAGAATGGAATGCCCGTCGCTTTTTCGATTTTCTCTTTTACTGGCTGGAGGGTCTTCCAGTTTAGGTTATAGGCACCAATAACAGTCCCTTTCTCACGGTCAACCACACCCGGTGATCCCATGCCAATTCCGACAAAGTCCTCAGCTGATAGATTTAGGAGCTCCAAACGATGCTGGATAGACTCAATCATATCGTCTACAATATGGCTTCCTTCATCCAAAATATTAGTTTTAATAGACCATTTTTCTTGGATTTCACCCTCTTGCGTTAAAATTGCAAATTTGATAGATGTACCACCAAGGTCAATCCCAATAATTTTTTTTGACATGATATTCTCCTCTGTATTCGTTCTCCCTCTTATTATAGCAGATTTTTTTAACGGTGAAAAGGTTTGCATGATATTTTTTACGTTTAGTTTGTGCTTATTTCACTCAAAATAAAAATCGGCATCTACTGAGATACCGATAGGTCTATTGAAGCATATAAATCATCTTAGCTGCTCACTTCAAATGGATCATATTATTTAAATCATGTTTATCTAATGTTCACTCTGCCAGTGCGATAATCAAGGGCAATTCCTGATTGGACATTTGGGACAAAAACATTGAATTCCAAACTTCCATCGCTGGACTTAGCTTCTAAATGCGAGCCAGAGGACACCAGATCATTTTCCGAAGCATAGATCAACGTGACACGATAGCGAACTCGCTTATTCTGATCCAAGGCACGACGAATCTGAGTTTCATAGTAATTCTGCCCCGTCGAATTGTCTTTATTGGCCTGATTGGCCCAAGCTGTCTGGACTGCGATATTGGCTGGATTACTAGTGGAAGCATCAAAGCCCTTTAAGCCACCGATTAGAGAGTAAGCCAAAAGATGCCCGCGATCTACTGCATGGTTGTATTCACCTGATAGATGTTTGACTTGGTGCCAACCAGCAGGAACCCAAGAAGTGGAACCATTTCCCGTTTCTTCCCGTGATTTATACTGGCGGGTCGATTTGGCAAGCAAGGCATTGGCAACTGTTGGAACCGTCTGCCCCTGAACCATCTTCGTTTTATTATCCGCATAAGGGACACTCGAAACTTTGGCGTCTAAGTTTGTTTGATTTTCATTGATGATGAAGGCACCAGCCCCATTCCACTCGATTTTTCCACCAAGTTGAGAACGCACTGAGTCTGTGAGAACACTCTCAGCCAGCGCTTGATCTGGTGTGCTGGTATCCCTATTTTGACTAATGGCTGACGATGTATTTACCGCTGGTGACTGAGTGCCATTTCCAAAAAAGTAGGCTCCCAGTGATAAAGTCAGAGCAACAAGAAGCCCAGCTATAGTCTGAGTAGATTTAGTGCTCTTTTTTTGTAATTTCTTTCTTTTTGGCATCTTTCCTTTTCCATTTAAAAGGACTGCGCAAAATTCTGCACAGTCGGTAAATTAATGAACACTCTCGGCAGATCAATGACCAGTGAACTTAGAAACAAGTTCATTCCAAGTATCTAGCGATAAGATAGACCAAGGATTGTCTGCATTTCCAATCACGCCATATCCGATAACCAGACCAAGACAAAAAATGATAAAAGCGACTACCAGCACCAAGGCAATGATACCTAGTTGTCTAGCCAAATATTTCCAATTTTCACTCATCATCTTCTTCCTTTACGCGTTTGATGTTGGCACCAAGAGCTGCCAGCTTTTCATGAAATTTATAGTAGCCACGATCCAAATGGACTAACTTGCTAACCTTTGTTTCCCCTTCAGCAATCAAGCCCATCAAAATCAAGGTCGCACTAGCTCGGAGATCTGTCGACATGACTTCTGCTCCTTGCAAGCTGCTACCACCCCAAATCCGAGCGGTATCGCGCATAATGTCGGAGTGAAGTCCCATCCGGCGCATCTCTTCTAAGTGCTGGAAGCGATTTTCAAAGACCGTCTCAACCATGACAGACTCTCCTTGAGCTATCGCCATCAAGGCAGTAAACTGAGCCTGCATATCGGTTGGAAAACCTGGATAAGGCAGAGTTTTGACAGAAACAGCTTTTAACTTTGAAACATCTGAACGGACGCGAATTCCTTCAGCTTCTTCGGTCACTTCTACACCCATCTCTTGCATCTTTGACAGAAGCGGACGATTATGCTCCCAAATCGCATCCTCAATCAGCAAATCACCACTCGTCATGGCAGCAGCAACCATAAATGTACCAGCTTCGATACGGTCTTGCACGACATTGTGCTCAGCTCCATGAAGTTTTTCAACACCGATGATTGTTATATTCTCCGTTCCTGCCCCTCTGACTTTAGCGCCCATTTTATTTAATAGTAAGGCCAAGTCGACAATTTCAGGTTCTCGAGCAGCATTTTCGATAACAGTGGTACCTTGAGCTAAAGTTGCCGCCATCATAATATTCTGTGTCGCACCAACACTTGGGAAGTCCATGTAAATATGTGCCCCCATCAAGCGGTCTGCCTTGGCTTCGATGTATCCTGCAGTCTGCGTAATCTGAGCACCCATTGCCTCCAAACCCTTCAAATGAAGGTCGATCGGACGGCTACCAATCGTACAACCGCCCGGCATGGATACTTTAGCATGCCCATTACGAGCAAGAATGGGACCCAATACAACAATCGAAGCCCGCATCTTGCTGACATACTTATAAGGAGCCTCTTCGGTTAATGGTTTAGTCGCATTTACAACTACAGTATTTTCATCTTGATCAAAGTCTACCTGCGTATTCAAGCCGCGAACAACATTGTTCATGGTAAAAACATCGGAAAGAACTGGCACATTTTTAAGAGTTGTTTTTCCCTCACTGGCTAAAACAGTTGCTGCCAACAACGGCAGTACCGCATTTTTAGCTCCTTCAATCTTAACTCTGCCAACCAGACGGTTATTTCCACCCTGAATAATAATTTTTTCCATACTAACTAGTTACTCCAAATCTTAAAAATTCATCCTTACTATCATACCATAAAATCAAGATTCTGACCTTATAAAGTTCCATTAAAGATTGCCCGACTCATGTCATAAATACCAATAAAAAACAGGCTAGTCATATAGCCCAAGGCAATACTCAGCAACAAAATCAAAAAACGAATCTTGATAGCATATCGGCATTTACTTTTAGAAATCTTTCCCAACTGACCACTGTAGACAAAAGATGAAATGACATAAAGATAAAGAGCAGATGACTGCATAATCGAAACATTAATTCTATCATAGATTTTATTATATCATAAGAAAAGCTGTTTCTAGCGAAAAGGAGTAACAATAAAAAAGAATGGAAATTCCATTCTTTTCTCATTACATTCTTGTTCCAACGTTAATACGGTTGATGGCACGCTGGAGGGCGATTTTAGCGCGTCGCTCTTGGTCAATCAAATGCTTGTCTTGGGCTTCTTCGATCTCTTTCTCAGCACGCAGCTTAGCTCGCTCGGCACGGCTGATATCAATATCACGCTCACGCTCAGCTGAGTCCGCGATAATGGTAATCACATTATCAGCAATTTCTATGATGCCACCGTTGACCGCAATCCAGTCAATATGCTTGTCATCATCGATTCTGCGTACCTTGACTTGATCCACTTCCAAAACAGCAATTGTATTGATATGGCGAGGCAAAATCCCCATTTCTCCGTCAATCGTTTTTACGGAAACAAATGCAGCACGGTGGTCATAAATCAGACCATCCGGTGTAACGATTTGTACTGTCATTTGAGCCATCATTCACCTCTTAGAATCCCATTTTTTCAGCTTTAGCAATGACATCCTCAATCGAACCGACACCACGGAAGGCATCTTCTGGTAACTTATCGTACTTGCCTTCGAGGATTTCTTTAAAGCCACGAACTGTTTCAGCTACAGGCACATAAGATCCTGGCTGGCCAGTGAATTGCTCCGCAACGTTGAAGTTTTGAGACAGGAAGAATTGAATTCGACGCGCACGCGCAACCAAAGTCTTTTCTTCATCTGACAACTCATCCATACCTAGGATGGCAATGATGTCCTGCAATTCATGATAACGTTGCAATACGCGTTTCACTTCAGCTGCCACTGCATAGTGCTCTTCACCAACAATCTCAGGAGAAAGAGCTCGAGAGCTTGAAGCAAGCGGATCAACGGCTGGATAAATTCCCAATTGAACCAATTTACGTTCCAAGTTGGTTGTAGAGTCCAAGTGGGCAAAAGCCGTCGCTGGTGCTGGGTCAGTATAGTCATCGGCTGGCACGTAGATGGCTTGGATAGAGGTAACAGAACCCTTCTTAGTCGATGTAATACGCTCTTGCAATTGACCCATTTCTGTAGCAAGTGTTGGTTGGTAACCAACGGCTGACGGCATCCGTCCCAAAAGGGCAGAAACTTCAGAACCTGCCTGCGTGAAACGGAAGATGTTGTCAATGAAGAGCAAGACATCTTGACCTTCCACATCACGGAAATATTCTGCAATCGTCAAACCAGTCAAAGCAACCCGCATACGCGCTCCTGGTGGCTCATTCATCTGACCAAAGACCATGGCTGTTTTCTCGATAACGCCAGACTCCTTCATTTCCCAGTAAAGGTCATTTCCTTCACGGGTACGTTCCCCAACACCGGTAAATACGGAAATACCACCATGCTCTTGGGCAATGTTGTGGATCAATTCCTGAATCAGGACGGTCTTACCAACTCCGGCACCACCGAAGAGTCCGACTTTACCACCTTTCAGATAAGGTGCTAAAAGGTCGATAACCTTGATACCTGTTTCTAAGATCTCTGATGAAGTAGACAACTCATCAAAGGTTGGAGCTTTCTTATGGATTGGCTGGCGCTCTGCATCATCCGCAAAAGGAGCATCCAAGTCAATGGTATCTCCCAAAACGTTAAAGACGCGACCAAGTGTTTCTTTGCCGACTGGTACAGAAATTGGACGACCAGTATCTAGCACTTCCATGCCACGAGTCAACCCATCCGTTGATTCCATAGCGATGGTCCGAACCACTCCATCACCAAGCTCAAGAGCTACTTCAAGGACGATTTTTGATTTTTTTTCGTCATTTTTATAGACTACAAGTGCATTATTGATCTCAGGTAGCTTTTCGCCAGCTGCAAACGCTACGTCTACAACCGGTCCGATAACCTGAGTAATTTTGCCTGAGCTCATTCTTTTCTCCTCTTTATACTATTTATTTTCTGTGACACTATTCCAGTGCACTTGCACCCGCCACAATTTCAGTAATTTCCTGCGTGATAGCTGCTTGTCTAGCACGGTTATACTGAATGGTCAAATCATTGATAACTTTTTTAGCGTTATCCGTCGCTGTCTGCATGGCTGTCATACCAGCAGCATTTTCAGCAGTTTTTGCGTCAATAATCGCTCCATAAATCATACTTTCAGCAAACTGAGGCAAGAGCTGATCTAAAATCGCGTTTCGACTGGATTCTAATTCTAGATTAAGGATATAGTTCTTATCCGCTTCACTAGGATCCAAATCGACGATTGGTAACATCTGCTCTACCCGCATCTGACTGGTCAGACTGTTGACATGGTGGTTATAACACACATAAAGTTCATCAAAAAGCTCATTCTGATACATTTCAATGGTCTTGGAAATGATTTTCCGGACTTCATCAAAACTCGGATGATTGGCTAAGCCGCGCAATTCATAAATTGGCTGAATGCCCCGTGCTCGGAAGAAATCAGCTCCCATTCCACCGATCGAAATAATGACATAGTCATCCTTTTCGTGGTATTCAGAAATCAATTCCATCATTGATTTGAGGATGGTTGCGTTATAGCCACCAACCAAACCCCGATCAGATGTAATAACAATATAAGCTGTTTTCTGAACTGGTCTGCTCTTGAGCAAGGGATGATGACTAACATTTTCTGTCTCATGACCATGCAAAAGGTCGGTCAAGAGTTTCCGAACCTTAGAAGCATAGACTTGAAAGTTCTTTGCTGCCTCTTCGGATTTTCCCAACTTAGATGCAGAAACCATCTGCATAGCATTGGTGATTTGACTGGTGTTTTTTGTGGATGCAATTTTATTTTTGATATCATTTAATGAAACTGCCATCTGACACCTCTATTCTTATTTGAAGTTAGACTGATTGATAAATTCAGTAATAGCGGCGTCCAGCACTGCTTCATCCGGCAAATCTTTTGTCTGACGAATTGTTTCATAAATGTCTTCATGATGAGCATCAAAGTAAGCGAAAAGCTCTGCTTCAAACTGAAGAATATCATCTACTGGTACTGCATCAAGGAAACCGTGAGTCAGCGCATAGAGGATCACAACCTGTTTTTCAACTGGCAGTGGCTCATGAACTGGCTGTTTCAATACTTCTACTGTACGGCGTCCACGGTTAAGTTTAGCCTGAGTTGCTGCATCCAAGTCGCTACCGAACTTAGTAAAGGCTTCTAGCTCACGATAAGAAGCAAGGTCGATACGAAGGGTCCCTGCAACCTTCTTCATAGCCTTGATTTGTGCAGATCCACCTACCCGAGATACGGAAGAACCAGCATCAATGGCTGGGCGAATACCTGCATTAAAGAGGCTATCGCTGAGGAAAATCTGACCATCCGTAATTGAAATCACGTTGGTCGCGATATAAGCTGAAATATCTCCTGCCTGTGTTTCGATAAATGGCAATGCAGTGATTGAACCACCACCCAGCTCATCAGAAACCTTAGCCGAACGCTCAAGCAAGCGGCTGTGAAGGTAGAAAACATCCCCTGGGAAGGCTTCACGACCTGGCGGACGGCGAAGCAAGAGAGAAAGTTCACGGTAAGCTACCGCTTGTTTAGACAAATCATCATAAACGATGAGGACGTGCTTGCCATTGTACATAAATTCTTCAGCCATTGCTACACCGGCATAAGGCGCCAAGAAAAGCAAAGGAGAAGGTTGAGAAGCTGACGCTGTTACCACGATAGTATAATCCAAGGCTCCGTACTGGCGAAGAGTTTCCACCTGTGTACGGACAGTAGATTCCTTCTGACCAATGGCAACATAGATACAGATCATATCTTGCCCTTTTTGGTTGAGGATCGCATCAATGGCAATACTGGTCTTACCAGTCTGACGGTCACCGATAATCAATTCCCGTTGGCCACGACCGATCGGTACCAGTGCGTCAATGGCTTTTAGACCTGTTTGTAATGGCTCAGAAACGGATTTCCGCTCCATAACTCCTGGAGCTGGCGCTTCCACAGGACGCGTTTTAGTCGTAGCAAGCTCACCCAAGCCGTCAACAGGACGACCAAGCGGATCCACGACACGACCAATCAAAGCATCTCCGACAGGAACTTCCATGATTTTACCCGTGCGGCGAATCGTATCGCCCTCACGAATATCTGTAAAATCACCCAAGATAATGATCCCGACATCGGTTGACTCCAAGTTTTGGGCCATACCATAAGAACCATTTTCAAAAATCAAGAGCTCGCCACTCATGGCATTATCAAGACCGTGGGCACGAGCGATTCCATCACCAATATAAGTGACGACCCCAGTTTCTGTGACGTCAAAATTTGGCTGGAAATTTTCAATTTGTTGCTTAATTAAAGCGCTGATTTCTTGTGCGTTAATCGCCAAAATTCACACCACTTTCTATTTCAAATTTTCTTTTACGAGTTGTAATTGACGTTTTATACTTGCATCAATTGTCTTATTATTGGCTGAAATGACGAAGCCACCAATCAGGCTAGCATCTAATTCCTGCTTGAGCGAGCGAACCGTGAGGCCCATTTTTTGCTCAATCATTGGTTTCAATCTATCTTTTTGACTTTCTGTCAAGGCTTGAACAGATTTAACCGTCACTTCAAATTCATTGCTTTGTTTCTCAATCTGATGCTGAATTTCTACCAACATATCGTAGAACAAATCTGCTCGATGATTGAGAATAACGACTTCGATAAAGTTATCAATCAGCTGTGAATCTGAGTTTTGGAAAAGTCGAAGAGCCTTCTCCTTCTCTCCCTCATCAACGCCAATATGTGATAAAAAGTCAGCAAGATTTGTTTCCTCAAACACAGCCTTAATTTGGCTGAGTTTTTCAAAAACATCTTGTTGCTGACCTTTTTCAAATACTAATTGAACAAAAGGCAAGGTATATTTTTCAATTACCGCATAGTGCTTTTTGTCCATTAAGCATCTCCTAATTTATCAATATAACGATCAATAAGCTCGCTGTGTGCCTCTGTATCAAGCTGCTGGCTCAAGATCTTACTTGCGAGACTTACTGTTAGGTCAGCCACATCATTTTTAATGCTGTTCAAGGCTTCTGCCTTGCTTTGTGCAATTTCCTGATTGGCTTTTGCTTTCAAACGTCCAGCTTCTTCAGCTGCATCCGCTAAAATTCCAGCCTTATTTTTTTGAGCTGTTTCCTTAGCATGTTCGATAATCGTCGTTGCTTCCTGACGACTTCCTGCTAATTCATTCTCACGTTTTTGCGCAAGTTCCTCAGCCTTTTTGCGGGCTGACTCAGCCCCGTCAATATCATCCGTAATCTTTTTAGAACGTTCTTCTAAGATACTGGTAATATTGCCCCAGGCAAACTTCTTTACTAAAAAAATTAATAAAAGGAAGGAACCAGCGATGAGAATAAAGTCACCAATAATGGTACCAATAGTTAAATCCATCTTCTACTACTCCTCTACTTACTCTTCCTCACCGTTTATTTTTTTACCAATGTACATCGAAGACAACATGGTAAATACATAAGCTTGGATACATGAAATGAAAATCGAAAAGGCCGTCCATAACATGTTTCCGATAAAGGCTGCTGGATACCAATAAAAGGCTTGTTGAGACAAGGTTAAAAGCAAACCTGCCAATACTTCACCAGCAAAAATGTTCCCGTAAATCCGAATCGCTAAGGAAGCAAAATTAGTCACTTCTTCCAAGAGGTTCATCGGAGTCATAAAGCCTGGTGTTGCAAAAGCCTTCAAATATTCCTTAAAGCCTCGACGACGAACCCCTTCTATATGTGCGATCAAGGTGATCATAAAGGAGAGAGATAAGTCGTAGCCGAGGTTAGCCGTTGGGGAAGTCCACAAGTTATAACCATTTGTTGTTTGGACTTTTGCCATCAACCCAATATTATTGGCCACCAAAATAAACATAAAAAGAGAAAACAAAAATAAAGAATAATTCTTCATATAATGCTCTCCAATGTTACCCTTGGTAAAGCTAATGACAAAATCATAGATCATCTCGAGAGCATTTTGTTTGCCCTTTGGACGAAGGGTCATTTTGCGACTTGCCCAATAGACAAAGGCAAAGACCGTCAAAACAGTTACAAGAGACATAGCAAGTAGGGTCAAATCAAAGGATACTGGTCCAATATCTAAGGTCGGATTTACACTTTCTTCCATAGTTTGACACCTCCTTCTCTAAATAGAGTGGTCTATTTAATGACGAAGGCCATGGCCAAGGTTACAAAGAAGGTACCTTCTACAAAAGCAACACCGAGAATTAAGAGGCTACGTAGTTGATCAATAATTTCAGGTTGACGGGCAGATGCTTTGAAAAGATTACTCATAATCAAACCTTCAGCTAATGAGACGCCAAAGCAGGCAATACAAAGTCCTAAAAATGTTAAATTCATGATGAATTCTCCTTTTATATTTTTTAATTGTACCCCATTAGTTTACTCCTAATAAAGGTAATAGTCAATTATTTTGTGATATTGTAAGCGTTTTTTGCACTTTTTCTTTAAATTTAAAATAAAACTTGAATAAAGGTGCTTTTCAAATATTTATCCTATAAAAATCCAAGCAAAAGAGGCTGGGACAAAAGTCCTAGCCTCTCAATTGTCTTTGGATTGTAGAGCAAGACGCAGTGGTTGAGTGGGCTCTATTACGCTGATTTCATCAGCTTTTACAGCCCTACTCAACTGTGCGGAGGTGGGACGACGAAATCGAATTCTAACGAATTACCGATTTCTGTCCCACTCTCATCTGTTCCGTTTGAGGTAAAAAAATTGTGAAGCGCATCCATCTATTTTCAACTGCTTCAAAGCGATAAGTGAGATGGTGCTTTTCTAAAATTTGCTGCACGATAAAGAGTCCCAGTCCAGTACCGCCATCCTTGCGATTGCGACTGTAGTCTGGTCGATAAAATGGCTGGAAAATCTGCTGAATCTGTGACTCATCCAGCACTCGCTCAGCTTCATTTTCTACAATTAAGATTCCATTTTCTAAACGAACCAAGATTTCTCCACCTTCCACTGTATAATGAAAGGCATTGTCAATCAGATTTTTAATAGCCTTTAGTAAATAAGTCTTATTACCTCGGACTTTTGCTTCTGAGAGTTGGACATTAAAATGATAGTGCTTGAGGTCCGCCAGAACCTTGTATGTACTGATATTTGCCTCAAGCAGCTCTTTGAGAGAGAAGATTTCTCGTTCTGTCTCCATGGTCATTTCTAGTTTTGAAATGGCTAGGATGGACTGGACTAAGCCTGATTGCTCCTCCAATATTTCGCGGCACTTCTGCAGGTATTTGTCCCGATCTTTAAAATCGCCCACTCCATAAATCATCCCGTCAATCATTCCCATCATACTGGTGATGGGTGTCTTGAGTTCGTGGGAAGTCATTCGAAGAAATTCTGCCTTTTCGCGCTCGCTTTCTGCAACTTTTTCATTTTCCAAGCGCAGGGCTTCCATACTAGTTAAGAGATTGGCATATAAGTGATTGATATCCTGAGCTAGATCGGCAATCTCGTCATGCCCTTTCACCTGACAGGAGACGTCTGGAAGAAGACTTGTCATTTGCCGAGTGCTAGAGGAAATATCCTTAATTCGTTGACTGGAGGTCCGACTATAGAGATAGGCGGCAAGGCCACCCAGACTCAGCGACAAGAATAATACAAAGGGATAGAGATTTAGCAAAATCCGACTGGCATCCGAAACGGGTTGCAGGGAATATTCTCCTCGCAGGACTACTTCTTTGCCATCCGACGTCCGAAAACTTTCTGACAGGGTCTTGCTCTCATAATTGCTATTGGCAATGGCTGGAACAATGGTCAGCTGGAGAGAGCTGTCTCCATTCGTTTCGAGCGCTGGGTAAAGAATCGTATTGTCTTTCGCCAGCAAGGTGAACCAGATCTGATTGCTCTTTTTGCTATAATTGCTCAAGAGCTCACTGATTTCTTGGCTGGACTTCCCCTTGACCTGCTTGGCTACCTGAGCAAACTCACGCTGGGCTTCTCCTCCCTTGACCTGCTGGTAGTAAACCGGCATGGCAAAATAGAGAGTAGATAGAACAATCGTCACAACGACAAAGATGATGAAAGTCGTCAAGAGGAAGTTCTTTTTGACAATCTTCACGTGTCTTCTCCTCCAAGCTGATAGCCCATGCCTGTGATGGTTTTCAGAGGAATACCTGGAATTTTCTTACGAATATTCTTGATGTGATTGTCCAGCACCCGACTATCTAGCTCGCTGTAGCCCCAGATGGTATTCATGAGCTGATCACGGGTTACTAAATGATCCTTTCTCTTGGCTAGAGCCTGCAAGATCTCATACTCTTTCTTGGTCAGAGGCATCTTTTCTTCCTGCCAGTAAACGGTACAATCATCGATAGAGACGGTCAAATCACCAACAGTAATCTCTGACGCAACCGTATTTCGTCGCAGAATATTCTCAATCCGTTTGACTAAGATCAGTGGTGAGAAAGGCTTGGTCACATAGTCACTGATGAGGTGGTTAAAGCTGACCAACTGAGTGTACTCATCATCTAGCGCTGTCAGGATCATGACTGGAATCTGAGAAGTCTTACGAATTTCCTTGAGGACATCCAGTCCACTCATGGTTGGCAACATCATGTCCAAAATAACTAAGTCAAAAGACTCTGCTTCAAATTGAAGCAAAGCCTCGCCTCCATCAAAGACTGGTGTAACTGCATAGTTACTTTCTTTTAAAAATTCACAAATGACTTGATTGATCGTAGTATCGTCTTCCACTACTAAAATCTTGTGCATATATGCTTGATTCTCCTTTATTTATTCAAATCGCAGGGCTTCAATTGGATCCAGCTTGGATGCTTTCACGGCTGGCAAGAGCCCAAATACTACTCCTATTATACAACAAAAGAGCAAACTTACAAAGACTGAAAAGAGGGATAAAATATAAGGATAGGCCAAAGACTGGGTAATAGCAAAACCAGAGGCGATACCTGCTACCACGCCAATAATACCACCCATCAAAGTCAAGATAACCGCTTCGATCAGGAATTGCTTGAGAATGATCTTGCGCCGAGCTCCCAGAGCCTTTTTAATCCCGATTTCACGCGTCCGTTCTGTCACTGAAACCAGCATGATATTCATAACCCCAATACCTCCGACTAAAAGGGAGATGCTGGCAATACCCGCTAGCAAAACAAAGTTAGACTGGTTGAGGTTATCCAATTGGCGCTCAAATTCTTGCAGATTTAGCACACCAAACATATAGTCTGACTGAGGCATCTGCTGATTGAGATAATCACTAACTTTCTTGGCTACCTTCTTCAAATCATCAGCTTTGTGGGTCTGGACGGTGACTTCTGGACTGACATTGATGGTATCAAAAATCCGATGCCATTGTTGCAGAGGAATATAGGCCACCTTTTCCGAACCAGAGGTCAGGCCACTCTGCTCAGTAGACTCAAAGACGCCAATAACTTTAAAAGGATTCCCCTTGACTTCTACATACTTACCGATACCGTCTCCCTTAGGAAAAAGAGTATCATAAAGAGACTTTTCTAGATAAGTTACTTGCTCTTGATTTTTGAAGGCTTCAGAGTCAAAGCCCTCCCCTTCCAACAGTCGTTGCTGCTTGATATCAGCTACCGACTGGGAAACTGCTTGAACCTTGCTAGATGACTTTTGACTGAGATAGTAAATCTTTTCGTCCGCCCCATAGGTCATCAAAGCATTTTTAACTCCAGGAATTTCCTTGATTTTGGATAAGACATCCTCTCCCATAAAAGGAATGTAGGAAGGCTTCTGAGCTTGGGATTTTTCTGGAATAGAGGGATCGATGGCGCTTTTCTTATCGTAGACAACTTTGATAGTATTATTGCTACCACCGATCAGCTGACGCTTGGTATTTTCTGTATTTCCTTCAATGATGGAAAAGATAGCAATAATAGCGCCAATCCCGATGATAATCCCCAGCATGGTCAGTATAGAGCGCATTTTGTGGGACAGGATGGAGTTTAGAGCTACAAAAATATCTTCCATATAGCCCCCTTCTATCCTAATGCCCGAGTCTCTATATTACCGTCCCGCAAGACAACCGTTTGCTTGCAAAGCTGAGCCACTTCCGGCTCGTGGGTAATGATGACAATGGTTTTGCCTTGTTCGTTAAACTGCTTGAACAACTCCATGATCTGAACACTGGTCTTGGTATCCAGCGCTCCAGTCGGCTCGTCTCCCAGAATAAAGCTGGGATTGGTTACCAAGGCACGCGCAATGGCTACCCGTTGTTTTTGACCGCCGGACAGCTCCATAGGCTTAAAGTCACTTCTTTCTTCCAAACCGACCAGACGCAGCATTTCCAAAGCGCGCTCGCGTCTCTCTTTTTTAGGAACTTTCATGTAGGTAAGAGGCAGTTCAACATTTTGACAGGCTGTCAGCTTAGGCATGAGGTTGAAATTCTGGAAAACAAAGCCAATCTTCTGATTACGCAAATCAGATAGTTGGTTGTCGGACAGGTCAGAGACGTCAGTCCCTTCGATATGATAAGAACCTGCGCTAGCCTTGTCCAAACAGCCGATAATGTTCATCAAAGTGGACTTACCTGATCCAGACGGCCCCATAATCGCTAGAAAATCCCCCTCTTTCACATGCAAATCAATTCCTTTCAAAATCGGAAATTCCTGACTGCCCTGTTGATAAGATTTGTGGATGTTCTTAAGCTTTAACATTCTGTCCTACCTCCATTCCGTCTTTCATGCCTTCTCTAGGCGTCGAAATGGTATCCTTCATAGTCAAACCTTCTGTAATCTCTACCAAACGGTCAGAGACTTTCTTAGTCTTGACTTCCTTCATTTTCACCTTTTTACCCTCTACCTTCCAGACGTAGGTCTTACCATTCTTGCTGAAAGTATAGGCCTTGTTGACGACTACCTTGCCTGCCTCAGGTGCATTTTCTACGACATTCACATAAGAATGAGAGCCTACAAGTGGCATTTCACCGCCTTGGTCCAGCTCGACAGTATAAGGGAACTTGCCTTGGTTGGGATTTTCCTGTTGTTTATTTCCACCATTGCTATTTCCAGTATTTGCAGTTGTCAAGGTGCCGACTTGCGTCACGGTACCACTCCAGCGTTTCTTAGGATCCTTACGGTCCACAACATCTACTCTCTGACCCACACTCAGCTTCTCACGGTCAAATTCACTAACGCTCCCCTTGATCAAAGTTTTGGACTTGTCCATGATTTCGATAAAAGTTTCTTCTTCCTTTTTAGCCTTGGATTGAGTCGGAAGATCTTCATTCATAGAGGTAATGGTTCCCGCTGTATCAGCCGTCACAGTATCATATTTCATGCGGTCTGATTCCGTTTGAGCTGTCACCTGAGCCTTTTCAGCCTCAATCTGAGCATTCGTTACTTCATTGTCAGCAGTCTTTGCGTCACTTAGCGCTTGAGCCAGCTCGTCTTCAGCAGATTTTATCTGATCTAACAAAGACTCATCCTTACTAGAATTGTATTTATTCTTAAGAGTATTGAGATTAGCCAGCTTTCGGTTATAGGTTTCCCATTTGATGGATGCGCTAGTTTGAGCAGCCGTAATGCTATTGGCCTTAGCTTGAGCATCATACTGAGCAGACTGGGCTGTCAATTCCTGAGAGGTTACGTAGGAAAAGAGAGGCTGGCCTTGTGTAACAGTATCGCCATTTTTAACGAATACTTCCTTAACTTCACCTTTTGATGGATCAATCTTGACCTTACTGCTATTGTTAGCAACTACTTCTCCAGATAAAACTAGGCTTGTTTTTTTACTGTTATTAACAGCATCTTGGACCGTCAGTGAATCAATCTTATTATCGACCATTTTCATGGCTTGTTGTTGATTAACCTGATGAAGAAGTACATAGCCTCCCAGCCCTGCACAAGCAAGAATGACCGTGCTTCCCAATAGAATGGTTTTACGATTCATTTTTTTTATTTGAAACATATTGCCTCCAACCTACAAGTTCTAACTTTTATTTATCAGTTGATTCAGATTCATCTGTTGGTAATTCTTCTCCATCTGCTGGGATTTGAATCACGTTTCCGTCCGGCATGGTATACTCTGTCACTTCCTTGCCGTCTACTGTTTTCGTTTTTTGATCAACAGCATCTTTCTTAAAATCTACTTTTTTCCCATCACTAATTTCTTTATTGTCAGCATTCTTAGAACCGCATGCAGCTAGGAAAAAGACAGACATTCCGATAAGAGTTACAAGCATAGCGAATTTTTTTACGTTCATTTGATTTCTCCTTTGTTTTAGAAAACAGGAATTTTGAGCTTTCCTGATCGTATTTGTTTTTTTGAACAATTCCATTCTATCAAAGTGGTCTATCCCCTTCCTACCCACCATCTGTTTTTTATCTATTTTTTGATAAAATTTGGAATTCTCCTCTAGATACAGGACTTTTCCTATCCAAACAGCTTCTTAAGTCATTTTATGGTATAATAGATTGATTTTAAAAGAATGAGGTGGAAACATGACTCAAACAGTTTATTTTGGAACATACACCCGACGAGTTTCCAAAGGAATTTACAAGGCAGAGTTTGATACTGAAAAGGGAGAGCTCTCAAACTTAGAATTAGTAGTCGAAGAACCAAGTCCCACTTATCTAGCCTTTGACCAAGCTGATCATCTGTACACCGTTGGTGCCAAAGACGGACAAGGGGGGATTGCAGCCTATGACCAAAAAAAACAGCTTCTCAATCATGTGGTTGAAGAGGGCGCACCGCTTTGCTATGTTGCTGTAGATAACGAAAGAGGACTTGTCTACGGAGCTAACTACCACAAGGGGCAAGTGCTGGTCTACAAGCAGCAAGAAGATGGCAGTCTAAAACTGGCTGATTCAGATACTCATGTCGGGCAAGGACCTCACGCCAATCAAGCCTCTGCCCATGTCCACTATGCTGACTTGACTCCCGATCAATATCTGATTACTTGTGACCTCGGAACAGATCAAGTTACTACCTACGATGTGACGGAAGACGGACAACTAAACAAATTGGCTACCTACACATGTGCTGCTGGAGCCGGAGCACGCCACATTGTCTTTCATAACCATTATAAAATTGCTTATCTTATCTGCGAATTAAACTCTACCATCGAAGTATTGATTTATGATGGTGTTGGTCAGTTTGAACACCTACAGACCATCTCAACTCTCCCAGCAGGATTTGAAGATTTTAATGGCACTGCAGCCATCCGCATCTCTGCTGATGGGAAATTCCTCTATGGCTCTAACCGTGGCCATGACTCAATAGCTGTTTATCAAATTCTAGCTGATGGAAGTCTACAGCTCGTTGAAATCACGCCAACAAAGGGCAAAAATCCACGCGATTTCAATATCACACCTGACCAAAACTACCTCATCGCTGTCCACCAAGATTCGGACAATGCAACTGTCTTCAAACGCGATTCTGAAACAGGTCGATTAACAGAAATCTCTCATGATTTCTATGTGCCAGAAGCTGTCTGCGTAACCTTCCAATAATCAAAAGAAAATTATCTAAGGAGCATTCAAAATGAATCCAGTAGAATTGTTTAACCAAGTCAAAGAATTGATCGAAAAGAAAGATTTTGATGCAGCTAAGAAGTTTGTCGAAGACCACAAAGATGAGCTAGGCGAATACTTAGATAAGGCTAAAGATTTGGTCGCAAATTCAAAAGGTCTCAACGACGTCATCAACAAAGTTAAGTCTATTTTCTAAAATATTATTTAAAAAACTGTTGGATAAAATTCCAACAGCTTTTTTATTTGATTAGGCCTTATCTAGTCCATTTCCGATTCATAAAATCATGTAACTCTTCAAGTCGTTCTCTTGTCAAGGGTTGAGCAAGAAAAACGTCCTTATCGACATCTTTGTCCTTATTAAAATCATGTAAGTCAACCTTTTCATAAACCATCTTATTTGCATAAGCAAGTTGACCATTTACATAGGTCGTGATTTCTATATCACTTTCACTAAAAAATGCTCCATAATAATCTTCCCGAACCACTACTGTCTGCCCTTTTTCCTCAAGATAGGCATACTGAGTCACTGGAACATAAACTCTAAAAAGATAGCCAATTATAGGCGAAACCGCCAATAGCAACAAGCCTAAAGCAAGAGCAGGATAAAGAAGCCACCTATATCTTTTTACCAATAAATAGAAAGCGAGAAACAAAAAGGGAAAAGCAATCCATAGACTAAACTGAGGATACAAGAATATACTGGAGATTAAGAAGAATAAAAGAGTCACCAAAAATGCCAGAGACCATGATTTCCGCCTATAAGCTAAAAAGAGGCCTAGAAAGAAAATAATTAGAGCTAGCCATCCCTTGCTTAGAATATACAGTATAAAATAAAACACCCCAGAAGTCTCCCCTTATTTATTAAAAATCCCCTGAGTTAGCCTCAAGGGATTTGCTTCATTCCATTAGAATGAATTATTTTTTCAAGTTGTAGAATGATTTCAAACCACGGTATTCAGCAACTTCACCAAGTTGATCTTCGATACGAAGCAATTGGTTGTATTTAGCAATACGGTCTGTACGTGAAAGTG
>ERZ772948.448-NODE-448-length-26916-cov-10.482893_pt1 | contig 26916 bp, 21 predicted proteins | sample MGYA00511945_ERZ772948 | MGnify/ENA primary metagenome ERZ772948 (study PRJEB29015, sample SAMEA2737927) | human oral metagenome | biome: human oral; feature: human-associated habitat; material: dental | place: China | collected 2141 ... | reverse complement strand
AGTGCTCGGCGAAGCGCTCGGAGTCGATGGTGGCCGAGGTGATGATGACCTTGAGATCGGGGCGGCCCGGCAGGAGGCGGGCGAGGTAGCCCAGGATGAAGTCGATGTTGAGGCTGCGCTCGTGGGCCTCGTCGACGATGATCGTGTCGTAGCGGGCGAGCATGGGGTCCGACTGGATCTCCGCCAGGAGGATGCCGTCGGTCATGAGCTTGATGAGGGTGCGCGTCCCGACCTCCTCGGTGAAGCGAACCTGGTAGCCGACGATCCCCTCGGAGGAGATGCGGGTCCCCAGCTCATCGGCGATGCGCTCGGCCACGGAGCGCGCGGCGATGCGGCGGGGCTGGGTGTGGCCGATCATGCCGGTGATGCCGCGGCCGAGCTCCAGGCAGATCTTGGGGATCTGCGTGGTCTTGCCGCTCCCGGTCTCCCCGGCCACGATGACCACCTGGTTGTGCTCGATCGCCTGGGCGATCTCGGCGCGGCGGGCGGTGACGGGGAGCTCGTCGGGGTAGACGATCGCCGGGACGGAGGCGGCCCGCTCGGCCAGCTGCTCGGGGGTGAAGCCCTTCCAGGAGCGGCGGGGCCGCTTCCCGCGGTGGTTCCCGTTGCCCCTGCGGCCGTTGGAGGCGCGGCGGCCCCGGCGATCCCGCTGGTTGCCGTGGTCCTCACCGGCGTCGCCGGCAGCACTGGTGGTGTCCATAGGCGGCCCATTGTCCCTCATGCGCGGCCATGAGCAGGACCCGTGAGGGTCGGGGCCGTGGATTGATTCGCGGGGCGGTCCCCCGCACCATCGGGCGCTGGGCGCCCTCCGGTGCTCCCGCCAGACCCGATGCCAGCCCCGCGAATCAATCCACTGCCCCTCCCCGGGTCTCTAACCGCGGGGGTCGTTGATGATCGCCTCGAAGAGGCTGAGGCCGGTGCTGAGGTCGCGCAGGCGCATGGCGTAGGGGTGGTCGACGATGAAGTCGGTGGTCTCGCCGGGGGCGGGCGCCATGGCCAGGCCTTTCTGCTCGGAGAGCGCGGCGGCCTTCGTGCCGTCCTCCTGGATGAGGAGGCGCACCTGCTGGCGGTACTCACTGGTGACGCAGCCCTCGCCGGCCCTGCCCATGGGCACGGCGTCGATCCCGAGGGGGGCGAGCACCGCCAGGACGTCGAAGCCGCCACCGGGAGTGGTGACGTCGATCCGGGGCAGGGCGAGCTTGACGTCCGGTTCAATGCCCTCGGACGTCGCCTCGTCGAGCAGGGCGGTGGCGCGCGCCCACGTGTCGGCGGGAAGTGATTCGGGGAGGGTCCCGGCGTCGGGAAGGATGATGTCGAGGGCGAAGCCCTCGGAGTAGGGCACGCGCAGCACCTTCCAGCCCGAGGCCCCAGAGGACCCCATGGTGCAGGTCATATGCGCCGATTGGTGCATCATCGGCACTTGGACGACGGCGCCATCGGGCAGGGTGAAGTCCTGGTCATGGGTGCTGGACTCCTCGAACATGGTCTTCCAGCGCGCCGCGAAGAGCACCGCGTTCTGGACGACGAAGCCGGGGTCCATGCGTGTGATCGCCGACTTCTCGATGAGCCCGCCGGTGTGGAGCTTCGCCCACGCGTCGAGGACCGCGCGCGCCTGCGCGGGAGTGGAGCGGCGCAGATCGGCGCTGAACCACTGCCCGACGCCGTCGATGAAGTCCTGGTTCACCGTGGACTGGCCCTCCTCGGCGATGACGAGCAGCTGGTAGGCCACGTGGAGGAGGGGCTTCTCGGGGGCCTTGGCCGAGAGGTCGAAGGACGAGGGGTCGCCGTCGTAGGCCAGCAGGGCGTTCTGGATGGCCGACCAGGTGGTGTTGCGCGTGGCCTCATCGGCGCAGCCGAGGCCCGTGTTGATCCCCTGGGCGGCGGGGTCGGTGGCGCCCAGGGCGGCGGCCGCCAGGCTGAGCCCCAGGGACGCGGGGCTGACGAGGGCATTGGAATGCGCGCCGTCAGCGAGTTGGGCGCTCAGCGCCGTCGCGCCGAGGGTGTCGCAGGCGGCGACGGCGGAGGCCAGATCCGGGGCCCGCGACACGGGCACGGCCGTGCGGGCGACCGAGCCGATGAGTTGCTCGCCGCCGATGGACGGGCGCGGGGGTTTGCTGGAGCAAGCGGCGAGAGAGCCGGCGGTGAGCGCGGCCAGGGCGATGAGAGTTCGGCGGCTGAGGGGTGGGAGGGGCGAGGCGGCGGGGTGCAGGGGCGAGGGAGTCATGCCCCGATTCTCCGGGGAACCACAGGAAAGTCCCAGGGGGAGTCCTCCCCGGGTGCGGGCAGGCGCGCGGGCGCCGCCGCACCCGTCGAGATCGTACTTTTGGTGACGAAATCTGAGGGTAAGGGTACGAAGTCGACGTCAAAGTGACGAACTCGCGGGGCCGCGGTCAGGGAACGCGGCGCGCCTGCTCCAGGTCGGCGAGGACCTCCGCGGGAAGCGGCGTGCTCGCCGCCTTCACGGCTGAGGCCAGCTGATTCGTTGAGGAGACCCCGACGACGGCGCGCACGGGGATGCCCCGCTGCGCCATCCATGCCAGGACCACCTGCCCGGCGTCGAGCCCCGTGGCGTCGGCGGCCCGCGCGAGCGCGGCGAGCTGCTCCCGCGTCGCTCCGTGCTGGTAGGCCTCGGGAAGTGGCCGGTCAGCACGGGTGTACGCGCCTCCAAGGAGCGGCGAGTAGCCGATGAGGCCAAGACCGTGGCGCGTGGCGACGTCGATCACCTCCTCATCGAGGAGCACATGCGGGGACAGATCGGCGCCGGGCGCGGTCGTCAGGTAGGTGAAGCGCTGCTGGAGGACGCAGTAGCCCGCCTGCCCGGCGGGTGTGGCGGCGAGCGCGGCATCGAGCCGGGAAGCGCTGAGGTTGGAGCAGCCGATGAAGCGGGCCGTGCCGCGCCGGGCCTCCTCGACCAGCGCCCCCACAGTCTCCTCGATCGGGACGCGGGGATCGTCGACATGCGCGTAGAGGAGATCGACGTGATCGGTCCCCAGGCGGGCGAGGGAATCCTCGGTCTGCGTCCTGATCGCGCTCGCCGACAGGCCCAGTGCCTCGTCCAGGCTTCGGCTTCCCGGGCGCGGGCGCGCGCCGATCTTCGTCGCCAGGGTGACCCGGTCCCGGGCGCCCGGCCGGGAGGCGAACCAGCGGCCGAGGAGGGATTCGGACTCGTCGCCGGTCCCGCCGTCAACCCAGAAGGCGTAGTTGTTGGCGGTGTCGAGGAAGGCCGCGCCCGTATCGAGGGCGGCGTCGAGGATGGTGAGGGCGGTGTCCGGTGGTACCTGGGAGCCGAAGTACATCGTGCCGAGCGCGAATGGCGGGACGCTGGGGCCGTGGCTGCCGAGTCTGCTCATCTCCATGCCCACCAGTGTCGCCCCTGGCTGGGCGGAATGGGAGCCGCGCCTCACCGCAGGCGCAGGGCCATCCAGTCCACGGCCGCGCGCGAGAGCTCGGCGTCCGCTTCCTCACCCTGGGAGTGGATCTGCATCATGCGCGATCCATCGGGGAGCAGGGGGAAGCCCTTGGCGGCCTCGTCAGCGGCGTCGGAGGACTCCACGACCTGCGCCCCATGCACCATGAGGATCGGCCAGGGCAGGCCCTCCATGACGCCGTCGGGGCTCTGCATCGACACGTCCGCCAGGGTCTCCTTGCTCACCACGTCCCATGCGCGGTCATTGGGGTTGTCATCCGGGAGGCGGGTGATGCCGTGCTTGGCGAGCTCGTCGAGCTGGGTGGGGGAGAAGACCTCCTCCCACAGGATCGACTGCGGGCCGACGATCGCGCCGACGGCCACCGCCGTGCGCACCTGCTCCGGCCTGGCGACGAGCGCCGCCGTCGCCCCCAGGCCGTGCCCGTGGATCCCCTGGCGCGCGTAGCCCAGGTGCGAGAGCCAACTGCACAGCGCCTGGAGATCGGCGACCTCACTGGCCAGGGTGATGACGTCGTCGTCGGAGGCCCCCAGGCCCGAGAAATCGAACTGGAGGGTCGCCAGGCCGGCCTCCCTGTACGCGGCGGCCATCCGGTCGAGGCTCTGACCGGGCCCATGGCGATCGGCGAGGAAGTCGTGGGCGAGGATGACGATGGCCTCGGGGCGCTCCGTCATCGCGCCGCCGGTGTCCACCACCCGTCGGCCTTCACGAGGGTCGAGGTCAGGGACGCCGGCGGGTAGAGCGAGCTCAACCGCGAGGCCGATGCCCCGGGCGGTGTCGATGCGCGCCTCGATGCGCTGATCAGCCATGGGCACCAACCTAGGGCAGGCCCGTGCCCCCGGCCATCCTCCTGCGGGGGGAGATGGGTGATTGCGCTGGGAGCGTGACGCCCCGACGGGGCGCGGCCACTGCCGGCGCGTGCCCGCGGGCACCCGGGGCCGCCGTCGAGTCTCAGGAATCGGACCCCACGGCCCTTGTGGCGCGTGGTCTGGCACGATCGGCTCACCCATCCAGAGCGATCGAGAGACCTGGCTCAACGACGTCGCAGCAACCCCTCGAGGGTGCTTCCGCCAGGAACGATGGAGAATCATGCCAACCATCCCCGGTGCCCCCGCACCCGCCGCTCACGAGTCTCCCGTGCCGACCGCCTCTGGGCCCGCCTCGGCCCCCGTCGGCCGCGCGCCCACGCTCTCCCTCGAGCTCTTCCCGCCCCGCGCCAGCGCCTCCCAGACCTGGAGCGCCCTGGACCGACTGCTGGCCACCGCCCCAGATTTCGTCTCCGTCACCTACCGTCCGACCTTCGTCCTGGGAACCCGGCCCGCCGATCCCGCCGTCAGGGTGGTCCGCGAGCACAACCCCGCCGAGGACGTCGTCGCCCACGTGCTGGCCCGCTCCGACGTGGACCTCATGGCGCACCTGACCTGCATCGGCTACCGCAAGCGCGACGTCGTCGAGATCATCCGTCTCTTCCTCGCCATGGGCGTGCGCCGCTTCCTGGCCCTGCGCGGCGACCCTCCCCGCGGCCACGACGCCGACGAGCTGCCCGGCGAGCTGGCCCACGCCGAGGACCTCGTGCGCGTCATCCGGGAGGTCGAGTCCGAGTACTTCGACGACGGCGAGCGCCACCTCACGATCGCCGTCGCCGCCTACCCCGCGGTGCTCGACCACGGGCGCGGCGTCGAGATCCTCGCCGCCAAGCAGGCGGCTGGCGCGGACCTGGCCATCACCCAGGTCTTCTACGACTCCGAGGACTACCTCTCGCTCGCCCGCGCCGCCACCTACTGCGGCGTCTCGATGCCGCTGCTGCCCGGCATCCTGCCGATGACCGACCTCTCCCGGCTCTCCCGCCTGGCCTCCCTCACCGGCGTCCCCATCCCGGAGGGCCTCGCCGCCAGCCTCGGGCCGGCCCGCGGCGCCCAGGCCGTCGTGCGCGGCATCGACGCCACCCTGAGGCTGGCCACCGAGGTCCTCGACGGCGGCGCGCCCGGCATCCACCTCTACACCTTCAACCGCACCCGCCCCGCCCTCGACGTCATCAGCCAGCTGCGGCTCGGCGGCATCCTCGGCGGCGAGCGCGTCTCGGCCTCCATGCAGCGCGATGTGCGCCGCGCCTACCTCAACGCCACGCCCGGTGGTGATCGTCGAATGCCCGAGCCGGCCCACGCCGGTTCCGCGCGCCCCTGAACCTCGACGACGAAAGCGACGATCATGACCACGCCGACGACCACCGCCTCCACCCCTCTTCCCGCCGCGACCATCCTCGGCTACCCGCGCATCGGGCCCGACCGCGAGCTCAAGCGGGCCGTCGAGTCCTACTGGAAGGGCGCCAGCGGCGCTGATGAGCTGCGCGGAGCCGCCGCTGACCTGCGCCGGGCCACCCGCGAGCGCCTGCGCGCCCTGGGCCTTGGCGGACCAGCCGCCGTCCCCGCCGACTTCGCCTACTACGACCAGGTCCTCCAGATCACGAGCGCCCTGGGCGCCGTCCCCTCCCGATTCGCCCACCTGCGCGGTGGCGCCGGGGCGGGGCACCCAGGGCTGGGCCTCGAGGGCCACTTCACCGTGGCGCGCGGCCAGGGCGACCTCGCGGCGCAGGAGATGACGAAGTGGATGGACTCGAACTACCACTACCTCGTCCCCGAGATCGACGAGTCCACCGTCCTCGACTACGTCCCCGGCTTCGGCGCCATCGACCCCACGGACGGGCCCGCCGCCCAGGTCCTCGAGGCCCTCGCCGCGGGCGAGCCGGCCCCCCGGCCGGTCATCGTCGGGCCGATCACCTACCTGCTCCTGGCCAAGGCCTCCGACGACGCCGCCCCCGGATTCCGGCCGATCGACCGCGTCAAGGACCTCCTGGGGGCCTACGGGCACCTTCTGGCCGACCTGTGGGCCGCCGGAGCGCAGTGGGTCCAGCTCGACGAGCCCGCCCTCGTGGCCGACACCTGGGGCGTTCCCCGCGAGGAGGTCCTGGCCGCCGCCGGCTGGGCCTACACCTGGATCGCCGCTATCACCGAGCGACCCCAGGTCCTGGTGACCGGCGCCTACGGCTCGCTCGGCGACGCCCTGCCGGTCCTGGCGGGCACGGGGGTCGAGGCCGTGGGCCTCGACCTCGTCGCCGGGGAGCTGCCCCCGGCCGAGGACCTGGCAGCCCTGGGGGGCAAGACCGTGGTCGCCGGCGTCGTCTCCGGGCGCAACATCTGGCGCACCGACCTCGATGCCGCGCTCACCACCCTCGAGCGCCTGCGAGACGCCCTGCCCGCGGGCACGCCCCTCACCGTGGCCACCTCGACCTCACTGCAGCATGTCCCGCACGACGTCGAGCGCGAGGCCTCCCTCGACCCCGCCATCCGCTCCTGGCTGGCCTTCGCCGACCAGAAGGTGGGGGAGGTCCTCACCCTCGCGCGCGGCCTGGACGAGGGCAGGGGCTCCATCGCCGACGAGCTCGCCCTCGACGCGCGCCTGCGCGCCCAGCGGGCCGCCCACCCCGGGGTGCGGCGCGCCGAGGTCCGCGAGGCCGTCGGCGCCATCACCCCCGCCGACCGGGCCCGCCCGCCCTACGCCGAGCGCAAGCCGCTCCAGGACGCGCGCCTGGGGCTGCCCCTCCTGCCCACCACGACCATCGGATCCTTCCCGCAGACCCGTGAGATCCGCGCCGCCCGCGCCGCCCACCGCAAGGGCGAGCTCGACGCCGCTGGCTACGGGGCGCAGATGAGGGCCGAGATCGAGCGGGTGGTGCGCCTCCAGGAGGAGATCGGCCTGGATGTCCTCGTCCACGGCGAGGCCGAGCGCAATGACATGGTCCAGTACTTCGCCGAGCTGCTCGACGGCTTCACCACCACCGAGCACGGCTGGGTGCAGTCCTACGGCTCGCGCTGCACCCGCCCCTCGATCCTGTGGGGCGACGTCGCCCGGCCCGCCCCGATGACGGTGGCCTGGTCCTCCTACGCCCAGTCGCTCACCGACAAGCCCCTCAAGGGCATGCTCACCGGCCCGGTGACGATCATGGCCTGGTCCTTCGTGCGCGATGACCTGCCGCGCGCCGAGGTCGCCGACCAGCTGGGCCTGGCCCTGCGCGCGGAGGTGGCCGACCTGGAGGCCGCGGGCATCGGCGTCATCCAGGTCGACGAGCCGGCCATCCGCGAGACCCTCCCGCTGCGCCGCGCCGATCGCCCCGCCTACCTGGAGTGGTCCGTCGGCTCCTTCCGCCTGGCCGCCGGCGGGGCCGCGAGCGCAACCCAGATCCACACCCACCTGTGCTACTCGGAGTTCGATGTGGTCATCGACGCCGTCGACCACCTCGACGCCGATGTCACCTCCATCGAGGCCTCCCGCTCCCGGATGGACATCCTGCCCGCCGTCGCCGCCCACGGCTTCACGCGCCAGCTCGGCCCAGGCGTATGGGACATCCACTCCCCGCGCGTGCCCAGCACCGAGGAGTGCGCCGAGCTCATCGGCCGCGCCGTCGACGCCCTGGGCGCCGGGAGCATCTGGGTCAACCCCGATTGCGGGCTCAAGACCCGCGGCTATGAGGAGACCACGAGCTCGCTGAGGAACCTCGTGGCCGCGGCCGCGGCCGCGCGCGTGCGGGCCCGCGTGGAGGGCTGAGCGCGCCGGGCCCGCCCAGGACGGCCCATCCCGGTCCAGGCGACGGGGGCCGGCGGCTTTCAGCGACGCCGGCCCCAGTCCTCCTGGGCGGGCCTCCTCTCGCGGAGGCCCTCGGTGCGCGCGCGGCGCTCAGTCGCCCGGCCCGCCCGGCACCGGCAGGGCACGCGCCACCTCGACGATCTCGCGCACCTGCTCCTCATCGGTGTTCTGGGGCAGGTGCGGGGGAAGGTCGGGGAAGGAGCAGCGCAGGTGGATCTCCCCCGCGCCCGTGGCCTCGATGACCTCGGCGGCGTTGTGGCTGCGCACCATGCCGGTGGCGATGACCGTCGGCCCCTCCTCAGCCACCATCGCGGCGATCGCCCGCGCCCCATCGAGGGCAGTGTCCGCCGCGCCGCTGGTGAGCACGTAGTCGACGCCGAGCTGGCGCAGGTCGCGGTAGGCCTCCAGGGGGTCGCGGCTGGCGTCGATGGCCCGGTGGTAGGTCAGGGAGGCGCCGTCGGCGAGATCCTTGAGGAGGCGGACGAGCCCGCGGTCGACGGTGCCGTCATCCGTCAGGCCGCCGATGACGAGACCCAGGTCCACGGCCGGGGGCAGGGGCTGAGCCGGGTTGGAGGTGGGGACCGGGCGGGTGTACTCGCTCATCTCGCGCGCCAGGGCGGCGATCCGGCGGACGTCGGCGATCATCGCGCGCCGGCCGTCGCCGTCGTAGATGAAGCCGCCACCCCGGGGACGGATCATGATGCGCAGGCCGAAGGGCGCGCCTCCCGCTGAGCTCGCCCAGTGCGCGCCGATGCGCTGGCGCTTGGCCTCGACCTCCTCGGCGGCGGCCAGGACAGCGGCCTCGATCGCGCCGATCGAGGGCGTGGTGCCGCCGACGGTGAGGTTGTCGCACAACTCGGCGCGATCCGCTCCCGCGCGGACCGCGAGCCGCACGCCGGCGACGTTCTCCAGGCAGATCTCGACCCCGATGTGGTCGAGACGGCGCCAGGGGGCGTCCTGCGGCGCTGTGTGATGGCGGAGGGACGGAGCGGTCGCGGACAGAACTGCTGGGCTCATGGCACGAGTGTGGCACGGAGCGGCCCATCCCGCGATGGAATGCGACGACGAGCGCGCCCGTCACCGCCCCGCACCTGCGCGAATCGCCCAGAACGGGGCCCTCGGGCCTGGGCGCGGCCGGTAGAGGCCCGGGCGCTGCCGGGGCAGGTCGGGGCGATCAGACGTCGTCGAGGTCCTCGTAGCTCTTCGGATCGCCGATCGGCTCGAGATGCGCCGAGACCCTCAAACCTGGGTCGGAGCGGACCAGGTCGTCGATGAGGTCCTCGGCGTAGTCGTGCCCCTGCTTGACCGTCCAGGCGTCGGGCACGAGCACATGCAGGTCCATGAAGCGGCGGTTGCCCGCCTCGCGGATGCGCATGGCGTGGAAGTCGATGCGGCCCGGGTCGCGGCGGGCGCCCAGCACCTCCTCCACCCGGGCGATCGCCTCGGCCGCGGGGGCCGCGTCCATGAGCCCGCTCACCGACTCGTTGATGAGCTTGAACCCCGTCCACATGATGTTGAGGCCCGCCCCCAGGGCGACGAGGGCGTCGAGCACCGGCGAGCCCGTGATCGCCACGACCCCCACGCCCACGAGCACGGCCGCGGAGGTGATGACATCAGTGGCCAGGTGCTTGGAGTCGGCGATGAGCGTGGCCGAGTGCTCGCGGCGCCCCGCCCGGTACAGGACCCAGGCGACGCCGCCGTTGATGAGCGAGGCGATGACGGAGACCGCCAGTCCCAGCCCCAGTCTGTCGGGCATGACCGGGTCGATGATCCTCTCGGCCGCCGTGACGATGATGAAGGCCGCGGCCACGAAGATCATGACGCCCTCGACCACCGCGGAGAAGTACTCCGCCTTGGAATGGCCGAACTGGTGGTCCTCGTCCGCCGGGCGGATCGAGACCTTGAGGACCCACAGGGCCACGATCGCCGCCACCAGGTTGACCACCGATTCCGCCGCGTCCGACAGGAGCCCGGCCGAGCTGGTCACCCATGCGGCCCACGATTTCAGGGCGATGGTGGACAGGGCGGCCCCGATGGACATCCAGGCGTACTTGGACAGGTCCACGGGAGGGGCGTAGCGAGAGCCCGCGGTCTGTTGCTTCTGCGCGGGGGACGACGACGGCGAGGAGCGGGTGGGCTGTCGCGGCTGTGATGGCTGTGAGGACAGGGAGCGCGATGATGGCACGGCTCGATCCTCCCCCTGCGGTCGACGGGCCCGCCAGCGGTGGTTTCGGGGAGCCTGAGGAGGCGGCCGCCGGCGCGCCCCCATCACGTTCCCACGGCATTCCTCCCCGCCCCCGGTGAGTCCTCGCAGCGTGCCCGCTCAGCCCGCCGCGCATCCTCTATCGTGTGGCCGTGCTGTCAGCGATCTGCCTCCCCATCGCGCTTCATCCCGCGCAGATCACGGCCCTCGGCGCCCTGCCCGTGACCTTCCGCGCCATCGACCTATCCGGCGTGCTGTTCAACGGGATCCTGGGGGCGCTCATCGCCCGCCGCAAGAACTTCGACCTCGTGGGCTTCGTGGTCCTCGCGATCCTCACGGCGACCGCTGGCGGCATCCTGCGCGACGTCATGATCCAGAACGGCCCGCCCTTCGCCCTGACCGACCCCTACTACCTCTACGCCGCCTGCGCGGGCGCGATGATCGCCTGGCTCGTCCCCTTCACCTCCCGCCCGGCCCGCCGCTTCCTCGTGGTGGCCGACGCGCTCGTCCTGGGCGTGTGGGCGGCCACGGGAGCCTCCAAGGCCCTCGCCAATGGACTGGGCGTCATGCCCGCGCTCCTGCTGGGGTGCCTGACGGCGGTGGGTGGATCGATGATCCGCGACGTCTCCGTGGGGGAGACCCCTGCGGTTTTCGGCGGCAACAAGCTCTACGCCGTGCCCGCCCTCATCGCCGCACTGACCGATGTGGCGATGGTCCGCGCGGGATTCCATGAGAGCTGGGGGATGCTCGGCGCCATGCTCGTGGGGGCGGGGCTGTGCCTGCTCGCCTACTGGCGCTCCTGGCAGCTGCCCGTGGTGGGGGACCGTGAGTCGAGGCGGCGCGCCCGGGGCGATCGGGGGGAGCGGCCTGCTCGTTGGTCGCTGTCGAGCACCAGCGCGATCGGGTGGCGCCGGGGGCTCATGGGCCTGCGTCTCAAGGGCGACGGCGCGCGGCAGGCCAGTGGGGGCGGCGGTGCCTCCCGCGCATGGCTGCGCGGCCGCAAGCCCCTCGACCCCGAGGACCTCTGAGGGGCGCGGGCGCCGCTATCGGACGGGCCGGATCGTGGCGTCGTCGACGGCGATCGGCTCGGAGCCGCGCGACGCCGGGGCGGCGGGGGCGCCGAAGAGACGCTCCTTGACGGCGTCGGCCACCTTGTCGGTGACGGCCTCGCCCTGCTGGCGCACGGCCTGGGCGACCCGTGCCTGGGCGGCGTCGACCCGCGTGCGGACGAAGGGCTGCTCGGCGACGCCCTTGGCGGTCGCCTTGATGCGCTCGTACTGGGCGCGGCCCGCCCGGGTGCCCAGGACGTACCCGGCGCTGAGGCCGAGGACGAAGGGGAGCTTGCTCATGCGTGCCTCCTAGATGCGTGCGGCGGGCCCGTTGCGCCCGGACCGCGGCGCCCAGCCTAGCCGTCCGGCGACTCCTGGGCGAGGCGCGCCCGAGGGCCCTCAGCGGGCGAACCACAAGACCGATCCTGGGGCTTAAGTCCTTGGTGTTGGAGCGCGCGGGGTCGTGGGACCGTCTTCTCCCCATCACTCCCCGTGGACTACCCATCCTCCCGGGGGACCGTGACCTTGCTGTGACTTTTCCGGTCTGCTTACGGTCTGACCTGTGTCGATGAGTAATGGCGCTGTCTATGGAGCCTGGGCCCCCACCGGTGGCGGCCCCCTGCGAGGGGGCCTTGGGGCCCCTGGGGGCACTGCCAGGGGGTCTGCGGCGCTGGTTCTCAGCGCGTACCGGGGTCATCCTCCCGAGTGGTGGGAGAGGCTCAGCGCGGCCTACCGGGGATGGTGGGCTCGGCATCTCAGGTTCGCGAGAAACCTGTGCCGCACGGTGTGGGCCCTCTACGCGATCGCGATCCCGCTGGGGATCATCGCGCTCATCGTCATCCCCCGGCTCGCGGTGGCCATGGTGCCACCCATCTTCGCCGCCATGGGGCTCGTGCTCATCACGATGCTCGCCCGCACGCGAACCATCGGGTGGCGGGCGATCTCCGCCGTCTACGGGATCGGCATCTGGAGCGCCGTGGCGACGGCCCTGGCGACCCGCTGGATCGGCGGGCTGGGTGGGCTGTCGCCGTCGGACGACGGCGCGAGGGTGACGCTCGCCGCGTTCATCGAGGAGCCCGCCAAGCTCGTGGTGCTCGTGCTGCTCGCCGTGCTGGCGCCGGGCAGGGTCCGGCGCTTCGCCGCGGTGGACTGGGCGCTCCTCGGTTTCGCCTCTGGCCTGGGATTCACGGTGGCCGAGGACAGCGTGAGGCGTCTGGGCGAGCCAGGCCTGTGGGAGCGGGTTCTCGGCGAGGAGCGCTTCCATTACTCGCCCAACCCGTGGACGATCGGCTCCTACTCCAGCGAGATGACCGACGGGCTGGCGGTAGGGCACCAGGTGCACACCATGACGGTGGCTATGGCTATCGGCCTGGCGATCGCGCTGTGGCGCATCGGTCCTGTCGCGAGGACTCCCCTGAGGGTGGTTGTCAGGCGGGCGGCGGCGCTGGCGCTGCCGGTGCTGGCCCTGCTTCAGATGATCGCGGATCATGCTGGGTGGAATGGCAATGCCTCGCTTGTGGACTGGAGCGATGCCAGGACGCCTGGTGTGCCGGGGTGGATTCCTTTCCTCTGGAGCGCCGGGTCCGAGGGCTCGCTGAGCATCCCCGTCTCGGTGCTCATGCTCGTGGTGTGCCTCCTGGTGGACGCCTACCGGCGGGCGTGCATGGGCGTCCATGGGTTCACGGTGGGGGATGCTCCCGCTGTCCGGTTCCCCGTGATCGAGCTGCCGGCCCCGCTGCGGGCCGCTATGGCCTCGGTGATGGCCCTGGCGCAGTTCACGTGGAGTGACATGGTGGTGGTCTTCCGGGCGTATGGGGATCGGCGCTGGGGGACGTGGGCGGCGATGCGCCAGGGGAGCGCGATGGGGGTGCAGGTGCGCGGGGTGCGCGCCGATGCCATGGGGCGTGGGGCCCCGGGGCGCGAGCCCCGTGCTCGGTGGCTCTTCCGGTTGTGGGCGCTCCTGTGCGCGCTCCTGCTGGTGGGGGTGTGCTGGTGGGGGCTGATGATCTCCCAGGAGGTTGGTGAGTTCCTCACCACCGACGGGGATGGGATGTTCTTCGCGGGCCTGCTCGAGATGCTCGCGGAGTGGTGGGACGGGCTGGGCATGGGCGGGCAGATCCTCCTGACGGCTCTCGGAGTCCTGCTCATCATGGCCTCTGGGGGCTCGTTCGCGCTGGCGATGGGTGCGACTGGCATCTTGACCTGGGTGGCCGCCCATGGGGCGGGGCTCGGCTCCCTGCTGCGCGATCCCGCGGCGGCCATCAAGGAGTACTTGTCCACGGCGACGCCGGAGAAGGTCGTTCTCGACATCGTTGACTTCGCCCTGACCTTCGTTCCTGGCTCCTTCATGGGGAGGGCGGGTCATGCGACGGCGGAGACCCTGGCCAAGACCCGCGCGATGCGCGAGGAGATGGGAGAGGCCGCCGAGTGGGCCGCGCGCGGACGGGCCGCATCGGAGAGTGGGGCGGCGCGGCGCGCCGCGGAGGCGGCCGCTGAGCGGCGGGCGGCCAGGCATGGAGCGTCCGAGGCAGAGGATCTGAGGGAGCTCGAGAGCATCTTCGAGGACCGGGCGAGGAAGAAGGCGGCCCTTGACGCCAACATCTCTGAGTTGGAGACTCTTGCCAACAAGTACGGCCTGACCGCATCGGACTTCACGAGGGGAAAAATCAGTGACACGATAGGACTCCTCGAGAAGAAAAAAGCCGATCCGGAGGATATCAGGAGACTCAAGCAGGTAGCAAATGAGGTAAGTGCGGGTCGCGGCGATATTGCCCGGACGGCTAGGTACGCTGGTGAAAGAGGGGGTGAACAGGCGCTTGCGCGTCGAGGATACGAAACTCCTAGCGAATTTCGATCAGAGCCGGCAGCTCGTAATACTGGTGCTGGGCAAGTAGACGGGCTCGCCGTATCGTCCGACGGAGATGAACTAGTGATACCGGAGTATAAGGGGGGCGCGGCCAGCTACCAGCCAGGAAAGACCTACAAACTTAGAGAGTTGAGCGGATCTCCTGCAGCGCAAGGAACATCGAATTATTCGATGGATCGAATGTTAAGTGATAAACGAGTCGTCCGTTACTTTCGTGATAATCCAAATGTATGGGAGTCGGTTGTAAGCGGACGCACCAAGATGCGCACAGATGTGCTGACAACCCCTTCGGCTGGTGCGACGCATAGCGTGTACTCTGAGTCGGTCGCGCCAACGAGGGAATTTATTGACAAAATGAACGCTAAAATCGCGGCGATCTGAGGAGGAGACAAATGACTGAATTTCGCGTTCTCTCCGTGGCCGAGGCTGTGTCTTGGATTCGGGCGTGGACAGATCATAAGTGGCCGATGTCGATGGGCGAGGCGTTTGCGGTTCGCGATCAGCTTGGATGGCGACCCAGGCCGGATGATGGGTCTATATTTGCGACGCGACTGTCGCCCGAGGAAGATGGATATATCGGATTCCCGGATAAAAATGGCTGGATCGAAGGCGTAAGTTTTCCGTTGTCGTCCCGGGGATGTGAAGATGCGGCCTCCTGTGAACCGCTCTCAAGATCGACATACGAAGCCTATATTGAAAAGTTGTCAGCGTTATGGGGTCCCGGGGTCAAATGTGATTCTCCGAGCTATGGGATACGTCGACGCCGGTGGATCCATCCGAATGGACTCACTGTCAGTGTGTCAGGGCAGGATTCATTAATTCATGTCGAAATTGATTCGCCGGCAATTACTCAAATTCATCAAGTCGAAGAGTTCTACGAGGAGGAGGGCTACCTCACTCCGGGGACGTTTGATGTGCCATGACGGTTGAGTTTCGAGTGCTCCCTGTGCAGGAAGCGGTGAGCTGGATCCGGGCGTGGACTGACCGCGAGTGGCCGATGGGTCTTCAGGAGGCTTTTGGCATACGGGATCGTCTTGGCTGGAGGCCCTCGCCGGGCGACGGAACGCTATTTACCACGAAGTTATCCGATGATGGCAGGGAAGACGGGTTTATCGATGACGTCGATGAGTATGGAAATATCGAGGGAGTTAGGTTTCCTCTCTCGTCACGGGGGGGAGATGGGGAAGATGCGATCTGCGATCCTCTTGCGCGATCGGCTTACCGCGCCTATGTCGACGCGCTCTCCGAATTGTGGGGCGCGCCATCTGACAACACTCGAAACGCTCATACGGAGCATTCGTGGGTGCTGCCCAATGACGTGACGGTGAGACTTGGTGGGCTAAGCGCGCTAATTACAGTGGAAATTGGTTCGCCCTCGATCACTCAGTTGGATAGAGAGATTGCATACTACGAGGAGAAGGGCTACCTGACTCCCGGGACGTTTGATGTGCCATGACGGTTGAGTTTCGAGTGCTCCCTGTGCAGGAAGCGGTGAGCTGGATCCGGGCGTGGACTGACCGCGAGTGGCCGATGGGTCTTCAGGAGGCGTTTGGCATACGGGATCGTCTTGGTTGGAGGCCTGCGGTGGACGACGGGAGGTTTTTCACCACCAAGCTCTCCTGTGATGGCAGGGACGACGGATTTATTGACCGAGTTGACAAGTATGGGAATGTCAAGGGCGTGAGCATTCCCCTCTCGTCGCGGGGGGGAGATGGGGAAGATGCGATCTGCGATCCTCTTGCGCGATCGGCGTACCGGGCCTATGTCGGCGCGCTCTCCGAATTATGGGGCGCTCCGTCTGACAATACTCGAGATGATCATACGGAGCATTCGTGGGTGCTGCCCAATGATGTGACAGTGACCCTTGGGGGACTAAGTGCCCTAGTCATGGCAGAAATTGAGTCACCCTTCATCACCCAGTTGTATAGAGATCTCGCATACTACGAGGAGAAGGGTTACCTCACTCCCGGGACACTGGACGCGCCCTGACAGCGGGGAACTCGCAAATCAGGCCCTGCCGATGATCGAGGCGGGCAGGCGCGTGGCCAGCTCGAAGCCATTCGATCCCACCACCACCGGCACATCCGCCTCGGCCAAGGTGCGCGCGGCCGGCCCAATGCCCATGGGATGGGCCGTGATACCCCCGGCGAGCACCTGCTCGGTGGCGCTCAGTCGCCGGATCGCCACCGCGGCCACGCGGTCGGCGTGCTCCCGGGCTGCCTCTCCATAGATGAGCGGATCATGCTGGCCGTCGTCGCCCACGAGCAGCCAGCGCACCTGCGGAAGATCGATCATGAGGCGCCGCAGCTCCGTGCGCTTGTGCTCGATGCCACTGCGGAACCACCCCGTGTTCGTCGGACCCCAGTCGGTCATGAGCGCCGGCCCCTCCGGGAAGCCATGGCGGGAGAAGAACGCGCGCAGAGTCGGCATGACGTTCCACGCCCCCGTGGACAGGTAGAACACCGGGGCGCCCCCGTGCGCCTGCTGGACGCGCCGGTAGAGGCGGGCCATCCCGGGCACCGGCTCGCGCGCCGAGGAGTACTTCACCAACTGGTTCCACGCCGCCACGAGCATGCGCGGCACGTGCGAGATCATCGCCGTGTCATCGATATCCGAGATGATCCCGAGAGTCGGCTCCGGGCCCACCACGAGCACACGGGCCGTGGACCTTCCCGCCCCCGCGGCGTCGATCACCGCGTCATGCCAGCCCGCGCCCAGGCCGTGCCCGCGCACGACGACGTCGATGTACCCCTCCCGGTCCGCCCGCGTGCGCACCCGGGCATCCCCCACGGTGATCGTCACCGGGAGGTGTGGCACCGGGGCGTCGATGAACAGGCGCCAGCCGCGCTGCGCGTCCGCCAAGGAGATGCGGGCGTTGTCGAGGACCTCAGCGGCCGAGGCCGGGCGCTTCTCCGGAAGCGAGCGGAACAGCGGGCCCTCGGTGGGAGCATCCGCCGGCCGCAGCACCATGCGCGCCAGCACCCGCGCCATATCGCCGCCGCCGGGCGCCGTCGCGCTCGATCCATAGCCGTCGTAGGCCACCACGCGCGGGCGCCAACCACGGCGCTTGAGCGTGGGGATGACGTCGCGGTGGAACTGGTCCTCCACGGCGCGGGCGATATCGAAGAGCGGCACCCGTTGATTTTACGGGTGCCGCCGCCCTCGGCGCGCGATCACGCCCCGAGCGCCGTCAGCGGGACGACGGCGACGTCAGTGGTCGCGGATGGTGCTGGGCGCGTCGGCTTCCGGCCTCCGCATCCCGGCAGGGTGTCAATTCTGCTGCCGTCGGCGTCCGGACCGCTTGAGAAGGCGATCGCGATCGTTGGAATCCCAACGATCCTCAACAGCGTGCGACAAGCGACCCCCGCTGACGGCAGCAGAATTGACATGCGCCCACGTCCGGGCGCACTCAAGGATGTTCAGCGCTCGGCGTGGTGCCCTCACCGCGCGGGGCGCGCAGCCACAGGAGCGCGCCGGCGGCGAGCGCCCACAGCGTGTAGGAGGAGCCCAGCGGACCGGCCCACCAGGGCCAGTCCTGCTCCACGTGGTTCTGCTCCGGGAACCACCACTGCATGGCCAGGGCGAAGACGAGTCCGCCGGCCGCCGTCGCCGTCATGAGCGACGGCGAGCACCAGCGCCACGAGGCCACGCCCAGGCCGATGAGCAGCGGCAGGCACCACACCCAGTGGTGCGACCAGCTGATGGGGGAGACCAGCAGCCCGCAGGTCATCACCACGCCGGTCTGGAGCAGCAGGGTGAGCCCATCGGTCCCATCGGTCCCAGCGGTCCCATCGGTCCCGCGGTCGCCGCGCCCCAGGCGCCTGGCCAGGAGTATCGAGCCGATGATCACCAGGAGCGCGAGCCCCGCCCACACCGGGCTCCACCGCCCTTCGGGCAGGCCACGGGCCACCAGGCCGCGCAGGCTCTGATTGCCCGAGAAGTCGGGCAGCCCCGCGCGCGAGGGGTCGAGCATTGCCTCGCCGAAGAACCGCGCGGACTCCTTGGGGGAGGCCGCCCAGGCGGCCGCCGTCAGGCCAGCGGCCGTGGCGACCATAGTGGCCGCCGCCCGCCACTCGCGGCGCACGAGGAAGACGAGGATGGCGATCGCCGGGGTGAGCTTGATCGCTGCGGCCACGGCGCTGCCCACGCCCCGCCAGCGCGAGCCTGCGGGCACCACGAGCAGGTCGAGCGCGACGAGCATCATGAGGATCGCGTTGATCTGCCCGTACTCCATGGTCTTGTCCAGCGGCTCGGCCACGAGGCAGCTGGCCAGGCCGAGCCAGACCCCACCGCCCAGGGCCGCCCGGCCGCGCGCCCCCAGGCAGCGCAGGCTCGCCCAGGCGGTAACCGCCGCCGCCCAGGGCGTGACCGCCGTGAGCAGGACCTGCGCGGCGCGATCGGTGAGGAGCAGCAGCGGGGTGAGCACCCACGCGGCGAAGGGCGGGTAGGTGAAGGGCCACACCTTCTGCCCGGGGTTGGCGTACCAGTCGTAGAGGGAGCCGCCCGCGTGCCACTGCGCCACGGCGTGGTAGTAGATCCACGCGTCGAGCTTGAACGAGGGAACGAGGTTGTCCCACAACTGGTGGACGGGGATGAGGAGCAGTCCCAGGCAGCCCAGGATGAGGAGGGCGGGGGAGCGGAGTGCGGCGTCCAGCGCGCGCTGGTGCGAGACTCCCCTCGCCGTGGAGCCGTGCGGGGCTGAGGTCATGCGTGCTTCTCCAAATCGGTTCTCGCCTTGGCGGATCGCAGCGTCGGCAGCCCGACGATGGTAGCGAGGACTCCCATCCAGGCGAAGCCCGCCACGAGGAGATACCCGCCATGGGAACCGGTGCGGTCGATCGCGTAGCCCGCCACGAGAGAGCCCAGGGACACCCCCATGTTGAGCGCGGTGCCCACCCACGCCAGGCCCTCGGTCAACTGCGCGGGGGAGACAGTCACCTGGACGATGTTGTTGCCGATCGTCACCGTGGGGGCGATGGCCATCCCGGTGATGGCCATGACGACGGCGATCGACACCAGCCCCGGCATCATCGGCAGCGCCGAGCAGCCGACCGCCAGTCCCGTGACTCCCGCCAGGAGCTGCTTCCACAGCGGCCAGCCCCAGGCGCGCGCTCCGAAGGCCAGTGCGGCGCTGAGCGAGCCCACTGACCACGCGGCGAGCACGATGCCCGCCGCCGAGGGGTGCCCGAGCTCCTTCGCGATGGCGACGGCGGCGACGTCGTTCGCCCCGAACAAGCCGCCTGTGAACATGAACACAGCGATGACCACGAGGACCGCCCCGTGGCGCAGCACCGGGGTCTGAGAGGCCGTCGCGTCCGCGGCTCCCGCCGCGGCGCCACTGTTCCCGCTCTGCCCGCTCTGCCCGCGACGGGCGCGGGGATGGGCCGGGGGTTCCGTGGCCCTTTGGGACAGCAGCCAGGCCCCGCCGCCGGTCTGCAGCAGCGCGCAGGCGATGACGCCCGAGGCGGCGGGCAGCGCCGGAGCGGTGCTCAGCGCCGTCGCCAGGGGCGGCCCGACGACGAAGGCGACCTCGTCGAGCGCCGCCTCCAGGGAGAAGGCCGTGTGGAGGTCCTGCGGGGTGGACAGGACGACGGTCCAGCGCGAGCGTGCCAGCGAGCCCATCGACCCGGTGAAGGCGCCCGCCACCGCCGCCAGGACGAGGGCCGCGGGCAGGGGAGCTCGCGTGGACAGGCAGGCGATGAGCGCCGCCAGCGCGCCCGCGGACACCGCCAGGGCCGGGCGCATGACGGCGGCCTGGCCCCGGGCGTCGACCTGCCGCGCCAGGAGCGGCGAGCCGATCGCCTGGGCGACGACGAGGGCCGCGCTGACGGCGCCCGCCGCTGAGTAGGAGCCGTAGACCTCCTGGACGGTGAGGATGAGGGAGATCCCCAGCATCGACATGGGGAATCGGGCGATGAGCGCCGCGCTGGAGAAGCGCAGGGCACCGGGCTGGCGCAGGATCCGGCGGTAGGACGGCATGCGTGGATGGTAGACGCGGGCGCCCCACGCCAGTCCCGGCGGCGCGGCGCCGCCGCTGGCTCAGTTCTTCGAGGTGCTCTGGATGGTGTCGCGGGACATGGTGAAGCCCTTGCCGGTCACCTGGCTCCAGCAGGAGATCCCGGACTCCGAGGAGGTGCAGGCGTAGTCGCCGTGCTTCGCCGAGGCGCCGTAGTTGAGGGTGACGCCCCCGCCGGAGAAGGAGGTCGCGCAGTTCCCGGTGGCCCCCCCGCTCCCGATGGTCGCCGTGTAGGGCGATGAGGTGCAGCTTCCCTGGGAGAAGGTGTGCTCCTTGATGGTGCAGCTCGCGCCGGAGTCGGACAGGGTGCAGGAGATATTGCCCGAGGGCGCGGTGAAGGAGGCGAGCTCGTTGGCGTCCGATGGCGCCGGGAAGGCCTTCTTGCCCGTCGCGGTCGCCGAGGCGCTGGCCGACGGCGTCGAGGACGCGCCATCGGAGGCCTCGCCGGACGCCCCGCCGTCCTGCGTGGGCGCGGACTGGCTCGTCTGCCCCCCAGCTCGGCTCGCCTTGGTGGCGTCATCGTCCTCGGCGAGGACCCAGAAGACGATCCCCCCGACGAGCGCGAGGACCACGACAGCCAGGAGCCACAGCATGATGTTGGAGCGCCGGTGGTCCTCAACGGGCTCCGGCTCCCCAACGGGGATCGAGGAGAGCGCGTTCGGGTCATAGGGCTGCGCGTAGGGCTGCTGTCCCGCCGCGTACACGCCCTGCTGGTAGCCGGGCTGCTGGTAGGTGGGGTGGAAGGCCTGGGCGCCGGCCTGCTGCGCGGCCCAGGCGGGGTCCACCGGCGCTGTGGGCTGCGCCGGCTGCGTCGTCGGCGCGCCCTGGGCGGCGGTGGCGGGCGCGATCGCCCCGGGCATGACGCTCGTGCTCGGGCCGCTCGCGGCGGACGGGTCGATCGGGCTGATGGGGCTGACAGGGCTAGCGGTGCTGGTGCGGGAGGCCAGCGCGGCGTCGACGGCGGCGTCGCCCAGGGATCCCAGCCAGTTCAGCAGGTCCGGGTAGGTGTTCGGATTGCGCGCGACATACGGGCGCAGCCCCGGGTAGTTCTGAGCGAGCTCGTGCAATTCCGCCCAGGGGGTCGTGGGGTCCTGGGCGCGTGCGATGAGCTCGTCCTGAGCCTGAGACATGACGGTCCTTCAGCGGCGATCGAGGGCCGGGAGCCGCCGTGGGGAGGCTGGCATCCCGGAGTGCCGGGGGGCACTTGCGAGCGCGAGCCTACCTGAGAGACCCCTGATGACCATAGGGAGCGGCGGGGAACGGTATGGTCAGCCCCAGTGCGGGAACAAGGAGAGCAGGACCTACCGATGAGCGAGATCACTGATACGGTCGCCGAGGTGGCCGCGTCCCAGGTCCCCATCGTCGGCGCCGCCACCGACGTCGGACGCCTGCGCACCGCCAATGAGGACGGCTACCTGGCCCTGGAGCCCGTGTACGTGGTCGTCGACGGCATGGGGGGCCACACCTCTGGGCGCCTGGCCGCCCGTACCGCCCTGGAGCGGATCTCCGCCCTCGCCGGGGCCATCATCAGCGATGCCGCCCAGGTCATCGAGGCCATCGAGGCGGCCGGGGAGGATGTGGACGCGCTGCCCTCCACCGGCTCGCACCGCCCCGGCGCCACCGTCGCCGGCGTCGCCCTGCTCCACCCCGACGGCATCCCCGCCTGGCTCGTCTTCAACCTGGGTGACGCGCGCGTCTACCTCCTGCGCGACGGCCAGCTGCACCAGGTGACCACCGATCACTCCAAGGTCCAGGAGCTCATCGAGTCCGGCGAGCTCAGCCGCGCCGAGGCCCGCGAGGACTTCCGCAAGAACATCGTCACCCGCGCCCTGGGCGGGGGGCTGTCGGGCCCCTTCACGCCGAGCGCGCGCCTCCTGCCCGCCACCGGGGGAGAGCGCTTCCTCGTGTGCTCCGATGGTCTGAGCGATGAGCTTGACGACGATGAGCTCGCCCTCATCCTGGGCGCCGGCCTCACCCCGCAGCGCACCGCCGAGGCCCTCGTGGCGGCCGCCCTGGAGAACGGGGGCCATGACAACGCCACGGCGCTGGTCATCGACCTCGTCGAGCGCCCCTCGCTCGTCGGCGTCGTCACAGCGCCCGAGCCCGATGAGGACTTCGGTGCCGAGCGGGCCGGGGGAGGTGCGCTCGATGCCTCCGGCTGATGAGCGATCGAGCCCCGGGGCCCGTCCGATCGAGGGCGGCGCGGAGGCCGAGCGCGGCGAGGTGATCGTCGGGATGCTCGGCACGGCCCTCCTCGTTCCTGGCACCGCCGAGCATGTGGCCGCGGCGGTCCTCGCCGCCCTGGGCGGCCCCGTGGTGCAGGGGGACGACGGCGCGGTCAAGGGCGCCGCCGCCCAGGCCGCCATCTCCACCGGGCCCGAGCCCCCCGACGCCGACGAGCCCGACCACCTCGCCGTTGATGATGCGGCCAGCGCCTCCACCCCTGATGAGCCGACCTCCGCCTGGGACGTGCTCGCCGAGCTCGACGACGAGGACCTGCCCGCCACCGGGGTCTGGGAGGAGCCCGAGGACGAGGACGCCGGGCTCGCGACCGCCGAGATGCCTGAGCTGGCCACGGGCCATGAGGACGAGTCGGGCAGTTACGACCTCCTCGCCTCCTTCCCCGAGCCCGAGCCCGGCTCGGGCCGGCGCCGCCATCGCGCCTCCTCGGTGCCCACCGCCGGCAGCGCCTCCGTCAGCGGCCCCAGCGGGGGGAGTCCGGGAAGCGCGCCGGCGGCCAACACCCTGCCCTCGGCCGCCGTCGCCGAGGCCCTGGCGACGGCGATGGTCGGCGACGCCCGTCCCATCCTCGCCCTGCTGCGCCTGTCCACGGGCCAGGACATCCTCGTCCGCGCTGGCGGCGAGGTCGTGGTCGGCCGGGCGCCCCAGTCGACCAGCACGCGGGCGGCGCTCGTCGTCGTCCCCTCCTCCTCCCACATGGTCTCCCGCTCCCATGTGCGGATCACCACAGCCGGCTCCTCCGTCCTCGCGCAGGATCTGGACTCCTCCAACGGCACGACCCTCAACCGGCCCGGCTGCCCGGCCGTCCTCATCGCCGCGGCACTGCCCACGCCCTTGAGCATGGGGGACACGCTCAGCATCGGCGACGGCATCACGCTCAGGCTCGTCCCCCCGTCGACGCCGCCGATCGCGCCGCCGCCCCCGCCCATGCCGGCGCCGCCAGCGATGGCTCCCCCGGCAGCGGCGCAGCCGGCGGCCGCCACGCAGATACCCCAGGCGCCCCAGGCGCAACCCATGCCGCCGCTTGTATCCTCGTCATCTCCGACTCCGTGGGCCCCGTCACAACCATCGCCGCCCTCGATCCATCCATTCCAGCACTACCAGCAGTAAGCAAAGGATTCTCCCCATGACCAGCGACGCAACGTGGACGGAATCACTGCCCTCCGTCGACCCCGACCGCCCCGAGGAGCTCGTGCTCGACTTCTCCGGCGAGGTGCACAGGATCGGCCCGGACGAGACCTTCGTCATCGGCCGCGGCGGGGACCTCGACATCGATGACAACCCCTACCTCCACCGGCGCTTCATCGTCCTCGCCCGCGAGAACGGCCTGTGGTGGATCGCCAACGAGGGCTCGCGCCTGTCCGCCACCCTCACCGACGGCGACGGGCTCGTCCAATCCCGCCTCGCCCCCGGCGCGCGCATGCCCCTGGTCTTCCCGCGGATCATCCTCACCTTCTCCGCTGGCCCCACCACCTATGAGATCGACCTCATCACCGCTGGCGAGGACCATTTCGCGGGGATCGACGGCGCCCGGCAGTCCACCGGCCAGACGACGATCGGCGTCACCCCGATGACCCGCTCCCAGCTCCTGCTCATCCTCGCCCTGTCAGAGCCGGTGCTGCGGCGCGCGGGCACTGGCGCCGCCGAGATCCCCTCCTCGCAGGCCGCCGCCGCGCGCTTGGGCTGGCCGATCACCAAGTTCAACCGCAAGCTCGACAACGTCTGCGAGAAGCTCGACCGCGTCGGCGTGCGGGGGCTGCGCGGGGGGCGCGCCGAGGGCGCCGCCTCCAACCGCCGCACCGCGCTCGTCGAGCACGCCGTCTCCACGCTCATGGTCACCGCCGAGGACCTCCCCATGCTCGACGACGAGCTGGCCGCCAACCGCGCCGCCGCCGTCGCCCCCGTGACCACCGCTCCGACGAAGGTCGACGGCGCCGCGAAGGGGGCGGGAGCCGACCGTGGCTGAGACCTCCTCGCTCGCGTCGTCCCTGACACCCTCCCCCTCCTCGTCCTCCTCAGCCGCCCCCGGCCCCGCGCCGCGCCGCCGGGCACTGGCCATCACGGCGGTCTGCCTCGTCGCGCTGCTCGCCGTCGGGAACTTCGTGGCGCGGCCCGCCCTGGACTCCTACCTCTCTGGGCGCGTGGCATCCGCCATCCGCCAGGCGCTCCCCGGCCTGGACAAGGGCGCCTCCATCACCACCGGGGACGACCTCGTCCTCCAGCTCATGCAAGGCCGGGTCGACTCGATCGCCATCGACGCCTCCCGGCTCGACCTCCCGGTGAAGGCGGACACTGCCAGCACTCTGAGTGTCAACGACGTCCACGTGGACCTGACCGGCGTGAGCACCTCCCGCCCGCATCGCGCCAGCAGCGTGCGCGCCATGGGGATCATCGACTGGCAGGGCGCCACCGACCTCGTCACCACCGCCAACATCAACCCCGCCGACGTGACGGTCGACGTCGTGCGCCCGGGCACGGACACGGACCCCGGAAGCGCCCGGGCCTCCGGCGTCGGCTACGGCTCCGCCTTCGAGATCGTGTTCGAGCCGAGGGTCAGGGACGATGGTGGCCTGAGCATCACCGTCAGCTCGGCGAAAGCGGACGGGGTCGAGGTGCCCATTGACGGTCCCGACTCCGAGGGCGGCAGGATTCTCTCGCTGCTGGGCATCCCGATCGACGGCGCCGAGATCACCGCCGACCAACTGCCCCAGGGCTTGAGGATCGAGCAGGTCATGGTCACCGACAACGGCCTCAAGATCTCCCTCACAGGCAGCGACGTGACGATGAGCGAGTGAGGCGAGCAGGAGCGGGCATGACCGACGAGGACCGGGACGACCACAAGGATCACAGGGACCACAGGGGCGTCATCAGCACGCGGACCCCTGAGGATCCTGACGGCGCTCACGGCGCGGACGGGGCCATGGCTCCCGACGTCGATGACGCTGAGGATCCCGGTGAGGCCGAGCAGGCCACTGGGGCTGAGCTGGCGGGCGACGGCGCGGGGGCCGAGGCGCCCGAGGAGGGGACTGGGGAAGAAGCTCCGACCCCAGAGGCGCTGGACGGCGCCGACGAGGAGCCCCGGCGCCGCTTCCTGACCTGGCGGCGGGGGATCGCCGTCGTCGTCATCCTGGCGGCGCTGGCGGGCCTGGCCGCCGTCGGGGCGGAGCACCACGCGCGCCGCGAGGTCACCTCCCAGGTGCTCGGCTCCGTCCACGGGTTCTCCTCGGACGCCCGTCTGAGCTTCAACGGGCTCGTCCTGCCGCAGGTCATGCGCGGTGAGCTCGACGAGCTCAGTATCACCGCCTCCACCTTCACCATCCAGCGCGGCGGGGCCGCCGCTCCCCAGACCACGGCGCCTGCCCCGCAGCCCACGCCCGAGCCGACACCCGAGGAGAAGGGCCTGTTCAGCGGGCTCGTCGACCTCATCACCGGCGCCCAGAAATGCACCACTCCCGCGGCCGGGGACCCGGCCGCGATCCAGAGCGCGCAGCTGAGCAACCCTGTCCTCACCGTTGAGGGGGTGAGCACGTCGGGCGCGCACCGCGCGAGTCATGTCGCCCTCAGCGGAACACTGTCGTGGGCCGAGCTCGACCGCATGACGGGGCTCGTCGTCCTCGGCGTCTCCTCCCCGTCCTCATCAGCCCTCCAGCCCGCCACGGCCGACTCTCCCGGCACGGCGCTGCTCAGCGGGACGGTCTGCGGGCAGAGCGTGGGCGTCAACCTGGAGCCGGCCGTCACCGAGGCGGGCGGCGCGAGCCTGACCATCACAAGCGTCTCGTGGGCGGGCAAGGAGATCCCCGCCGATCAGAGCATCGCCGGCAAGACGGCGCTGGAGTGGCTGGGGATGAGCACGTCGTCGATCGAGCTGCCGGTGGACGCCCTCCCGGCCGGCTACCGAGTCACCAGCGCCCAGGTGGGCGCAGGCGGCATCGACCTGACGATCGAGGCCTCCGACATCGACCTCTCCGCCCCCGCCCCCGCCTCTTCATCCTCCCCCTCATAGCCCCTCCCTATATGCGAGACCGGGCGAACAGCACCGCGAAACCGGGCGGTTATCCACAGGCTCAGTCGTCCCCGGAACAGTCAGTGCCTCTGTGGTTCCTTCAGAACCGGTCTCGGCGTGCTGTTCGCCCGGTCTCGCGGGGAAAGAACTCCTGGATGGGGCGGGAATGTGGGTGAGGATACCCATCGCCCGAGGTATTGTCCCCGCGCGGCTCTGTTATAGCCTGCGTGCGGCAGAGCGCCGACCACCACCTCATGAGGAGACCGATGAGCACCGACCCCGCGCAGCACCGACAGCCCGCTGGTCCTGCCGCGGGCGGGCCGTTCAGGGGCGCCGTGCCCCCCGTCGACGGCGCGGCCGCCGCTGCCGCTGGATCCGCCCCCACGCCGGTCTCCCACCGGCCCTCCTCCCACCAGGCCGCTCAGCCCGGCGCCATCCCAGCCGTCCCGCCGATGCCCCAGGCGCCGTCGCA
>ERZ772948.445-NODE-445-length-26960-cov-3.253187_pt1 | contig 26960 bp, 25 predicted proteins | sample MGYA00511945_ERZ772948 | MGnify/ENA primary metagenome ERZ772948 (study PRJEB29015, sample SAMEA2737927) | human oral metagenome | biome: human oral; feature: human-associated habitat; material: dental | place: China | collected 2141 ... | reverse complement strand
TTTGTTCCGCACGTCATCGAGCCGTCGTTTGGTGTCGAGCGGGCGCTGATGGCGGTGCTATCGAGCGCGTACCGTGAGGACGAGCAGAACGGTGAAAAGCGGGTGTATTTGGCGTTGCCAGAACATTTGGCGCCAGTCAAATTTGCCGTGTCGCCGCTACTGAAGAATAAACCAGAATTGGTGGAAAAAGCCCGCGAAGTTTACGCCCAGCTCGCCAAAGCCAACCCAGGCCGAGTGATGTGGGACGACAACGGTAACATCGGCAAACGCTACCGCCGCCAAGACGAAATCGGCACCCCGCACTGCGTGGTCATCGACTTCCAGACGCTGGAGGACGACACCGTCACCGTGCGCGAGCGGGATACGACGGAGCAGAGGAGGGTAGATATAAACGAACTTGTATAAAACAATAATAATAACGATTTTTGGTGCGTGACCGTGAACCATAAGGTGATTATAGAGAAAATAGGGACGGCGTTTCTTCTGACTATCGTTGCGTATTTTACAGCATATATATTTGAGGTGAGCTATTTGAGATCCTATGGTATCTCTTGGCAGACGTCTCGCGTGATTATATCGAGCCTAGTTGTTAGCTTTGTAGCTATAATGTCATTAAGTGCATGTCTAAATCCTCTCGTGAATTTACTTTTTGACGTATTAAATGAGAGAAAAAAGTCTGAAGTAAGAAAGTTTATTTACGGAAGAGTGTTTGAATTTGTTGTAGTTTTTGTTTCATTCTTGTTCTGGTCGCTTGTTTATTCTGGAAGGGTAGATATCCAATGGTTAATAATTGCGGCTTTGATTATGCCCATAACAAGTGTTTTAGCATGGATATTGTTCCAATTTCGCTTTCGTCGTCCATTCAAGAAAATGTTAGTAGAAAGTCTTGGTGATTTCAATAAGCATGAGAGTAGATCGTCTGAGCCGAGTGAATTTGAAAAGTCAAATATTATGCAAGCCTACAGTGTAATTCTCATTACAACTACGATAATCTTTTTATTATCATATGCGGTAGGATATTGGGCTAGTTCTATGTTGAGGCCATCCAGAGCTTTCGTCTTAGATAATAGTAGATATGCGGTTATCCGGGATTATGATGGAATGATTGTTGCGAAAGAAATTGTAAACGATAGGATAGGAGAAAAATACATGTATATTGATTCCTCACAAAATAAGCTGGTCTTCTATCCGATTCGTGTTGATAAAGGAATTATTCAGTAAATTTATAATGAGGATGTAGAGATTAGTAGTATGGAGACTGCGGGCTACAATGACCCGCACAACCCGGTCATTACCGCCGGTTTTGCCATCAACCGCCAGTGGCAGGTGCAGGTGATGGGGGAGGAGATGGCGGTTGTATAGCTTGAGGCAGTAAGTTAGCTGTCCGACGCTAAATAGAAAAAGGGTCCTTAGGCAACTAACCGTTCGGAACCTTTTCGTCTTAATAGCTCTATTGTAACGACGGTAGAAGAATAAAGCAAATGAGCTAATATAGTTATGGCAGACAATTATCTATATAAGTAAATAGCGAGAAAAGCTTCAAGGTGGTATAATCACCTCATACGAACAAAATCACAAAAGGCTAGGTGTATACATATGAGTAACACGACAGAAAAAACATCTAATTCACTCCCCCTCATTAAAAAAGAGCATCGCAACAAAGTACTCATCACCCTCTTTCTCTTGACGGCACTCGCCGGAGGCGGTTACTGGGCGGTTATAGCTGCGACAAGCAGTAGCGCGCCATCGGTAGCGCTAGCATTGCGCTTGGCGTACATCGCGGTTTTGTATATGCCAGTGCCATTGTATACCCTCTTGATTAGTCGCTATGTGCTTAGTGTGCCAGTGCCATTTCGTGCGTTGTTATCATTAAAGCACATCACCGTGAAGAAGTATGCACTGGTCGCTGGACTGTTTTTGGCCTGGGCGGTATTGATGGTTGGTTCTGTTGTGATTCTTGGCTGGTTGTGGCCAGAGACGTTTGGTCACCTAGCGACGACAAATGGGCATTTGGTGCACAACCTTGAGAAGCTCATCGGCACATCGGTTGATACTAGCGCGATGAATATGCCACCAACACCGCTTGCCATGCTGCCACTTGGTATCTTTGGTGCATTGATGGCTGGGCTAACAGTAAATGCGATCTTTGCGATGACAGAGGAGATAATGTGGCGTGGTTACCTTGCGCAGGCATTCGCTGGACGGCCATTTTGCAAGAAATATGTGACGATTGGCGTGCTGTGGGGGCTGTGGCATATTCCACTGATTGCCCTAGGGTATAACTATGGCACAGCGAACGCGCTTCCGGGGTCGGTGTTGTTCATTGGATTTTGTGTGGTGATGTCGCTCGTGCTTGGTTTTGTCGTTGAGCGAACCAGAAGCGTGTGGCTTGCTGCCGTGCTGCATGGGACGTTTAATGGCTTCTCGCAAGTTATGTTGCTTCTGGTCGTTGGTGGGAGCTCACTATTGGCTAGCTCAGCAGTAGGCATTGTCTCGCTTGTGGCGTGGCTGGTAGTGTTTGCGAGTTGCTATATAAGCACTGCTTTTGCACTTGCTACAGAGTGGGCTAAGTAGATTCAAAATATTAGAGAGGTATAATGAAATCATGCATATAACTCGTCGTATTCAAGCAGTAAAGCTTCGCCATATTGGGGGGTTGCTACTGCTTTTTCTCCTTGGTATGGCTGCGATGCGGCAGGCAGCTTGGTATGTGTCGCAGGTGTCTGGCGGTGCGGCAATCCTTGACCTTAACTTTGGTAATGATACGGCCCACATCAATCATATATTAACTGCTCTGGGTGAGGCTGGTAGAAGCGCGTATCTCCATATCTTTTTGCCGATCGATACCTGTTATGCAGCCATCTATGCGGTGTTTTATGCTTGCACATTGGCGTTTTTTGTTCGACGCCTCCCGCTGCAGCGGTGGCAGTTGAGCTGGGCTCGGTGGATAGTTGTGCTGCCTGTAGTGGCTGCTGTCTGTGACTGGTGGGAGAATGTAGCTTTTGCGTTCATGCTGAGCCAATTTCCGGCACTCGCGCACCCAGCACTGGTGGCTAGTACAACTATAGCGACTAGGGCAAAATTCGTACTCGTGTATCTATCGCTGCTGCTCGTAGTGGGGTTTGCGGTATACCATATGGTGCGGTGGATTGCTACCAAATACAGCTCCAGTAACAACGACAAATATCACCACTCGTAGCACATAGCGAAATATACACCAATCATCGCCCAACATACCCCTTGTTACCATAAGCACAATAGTGTTATAATGCGAACGTTATATTTAAGGTGTTGTGTTTCACAACAAAAAGGAGGGTTATTGCATGAGGGAACTCAGGCAAGTAAAACATAATAAATGGAGAACACTGACGCGTGTGTCTCAGGCTGGGTGCCTGGTGGCGGTAGCTGCCATGGTGGCATTGTTTGCCCAGCCTACACGGGCTGCCCAAGAGGTGGCCTGGAAGGAGCAAGCTGGCTCTGGTGTAAAGAACTGGTCGGCAATGGCTGGCTCGGCAGACGGCACCAAGCTCGTTGCAGCAGTGAATGTCGGGAATGTCTACACCTCGACAGACAGTGGTGCCACCTGGAAGGAACGACCAATAACCGGCCTTCCTGCGCCGCAAAAGTGGACGGCTCTTGCCAGCTCGGCCGATGGTAGTAAGATCGCTGCCTTTTACCAATGGGGTGGCTACATGTACACTTCGAATGACTCAGGTGCTACCTGGACGAAAAATGGTCTCCCAGGAGCTGCTGGTGACTGGGTGTCTGTGACGAGCTCAGCTGATGGGACCAAGCTCGCCGCTGTGGCAACCAACCGTGGGGTATTTACCTCTACTAACTCTGGCGCAAGCTGGAAAGAGCAAGCCAACCCAGGTGCGAAGAAGTGGACATCGATCGCCGGCTCAGCTGATGGCACCAAGCTCGCTGCAACTGTTGCCGACGGCGTTGTCTACACCTCGACAGACGGTGGTGAGACTTGGACAGAGCAAGCCGCTGCTGGCACCCAGAAGTGGACATCAATCGCTAGCTCGGCTGATGGTATGAAGCTTGCTGCAACCGTCAACGATGGCAAGATTCACACCTCGACAGACGGCGGTGTTACTTGGAAAGAGCAGGCTGCATCAACCCCACAGAAGTGGACATCGATCGCTAGCTCGGCTGATGGTATGAAGCTCGCCGCAACCGTCAATGGTGGCAAGATCTACACTTCAGATGATGGTGGTGCAACCTGGATGGAAAATGACAGCGCTGCTACCGGTGCGTGGTCGGCTGTTGTTATGTCGAACGACGGGGCTAACCTCGCTGCAGCACTCAACGGCGGCAACATTAACACAGCAACAGCTAAGGACAAGCCAGTTGTGCAGCCGGCTCCAGCTACGCCCGCTCCAGCTAATCCTGCCCCAGCCAACCCAGCTCCAGCAACCCCAGCTCCGGCCAATCCAGCTCCAGCAAATCCAGCTCCAGCAACCCCAGCTCCGGCAACCCCAGCACCTGCCAATCCGGCTCCCGCTACCCCGGCACCTGCTAATCCTGCGCCCGCAACGCCCGCACCAGCAACGCCCGCACCTGCGACTCCGGCTCCAGCAAACCCCGCTCCAGCCAATCCTGCGCCTGCTACACCCGCTCCAGCCAATCCTGCGCCCGCAACCCCAGCTCCAGCTACACCTGCCCCAGCTGAGCCAGCCGTAGAACCTGCACCAGCAGAAGAGCCGGCTCCAGCTGCAGAGCAAGCACCTGCAGCTAAACCAGCAGCAGAGGCTGCCGCTCCTGCTAAGCACGAAGGTCCAGCTCTCGCCGACACCGGCGACAGCGTATGGCTCGTTGCTGCACTCGCAGCCAGTGGTCTTGGCGCCGGAAGCTTCTGGTTCGTCAAGAGCCGCAAGAACTAGAGCACTGCACTGCAGCGTCTCTATACCCAAGAGAAAGGCATACGGTATGCCTTTCTCTTTTTTGGTTGGCAGGGTAGAGTGTGGCCTGTATTAGAGTAATTATATTATAGAGCGGCTTGGGTACTGACGTAGCGGCGATATAGCATAGCTGTGCTTGAGCATAAGCAGCAAGGTAAAAATACCTTACGCAGGTAGAACGCCAGCACTAGCGCGCTGCTAGGGGCTCTTGGGCGAGAATAGGTGGGCCACGACCGTGTTGGTGCGGCCTTTGGCTGTGCGCGGTTATGATGCTAGAGATGGTGGCCGCCGATAGAGCTTACCTCCCGTGTGGCGTGTCTCGGTGCTGATCACTAGTGCACCAGCCTTGTGAGCGCATCAACGGCGGCGTGAGCGATCGCATCGAGCCAACGAATAACACTACGCCTATTGAGGGCAGTTTGGGCTGTAGGGGGAAATATCACATAGCTTGCTCTTATGCTTACCCAAAGCAGCGTTGGGGTGGCTAGAGCGCCAGCCGTACACGGCCAACCAATGCGAATTTCGCTCATACCAGCAAGCTTGCATACACAGACTAATACACGCGAGGAGACAAAAGAAATCGGCTTGGATAGCAAGTATCCAAGCCGAGGTGCACCTATGCGGGGTAGTAGTGCGCTACGAGCGCCGCCTGCGGAGTATCCACACCCCGCCGCTGCCTAGCGCAATTGCAGCGAGGGCGGTGGGGAGGAGGCTATCGCCAGTGTTGGCGAGGAGGCCACTAGGGCGCGATGAGTTGCTGGTAGAGCCGGTGTGCGATGTATCTTCGTAGATGGCGATGGGGTCGAGGATCGTGCCGTTGGCAGTGCCGTCTTCGTCACCAAAGCCACCGTCGGTCACATCGTAGGCAATTGTTGTGCGTGTACCGCTCGGGTTTGTGCCAAAGTTGATCCGGTTTGTGATGTCTTCGATGACTGAGCCACCTTTGGCAAGTTTGAGCACGGTGAGGCGGCTTGGGTCGCGGTAGTGCTTGCTTAGTGTGAGTGCTACATGGGTGGTGTAGCTAGTGTGAGCGGTCTGCCCAGCACAGGTGATGGTGAAGCGCACGCTGTTGCGCAGAACCCGGCCTTGGTACTGTGCGGGGGCGGTTGCCGGCTCGGCCGAAGCAATATGGCTGCAGGGTGTACCGGCTGTAGCGAGCGATACCGCACCGCCGTGTGGCTGGGTAATGGTAGTTGAGTTGGTTGGCTGATTTGGCTGCTTGGGTGTTGGTGTGGATGGGGCTGATGGGGCTGATGTGATGGCGTTAAGCCGAGCCTGGAGAGCAGCTTGTTTGCGTGCATCCTTGACGGCCGCAATGCGAGCTTGGGCAGTAGCAATGTCTGCTGGGTTCTTGCTGGCTTCGGCTCGAGCCACAGCAGCTTCGGCAGCGGCCAGTGTGCCGTCCTCTACCGGTGGGGTAGTGGTGTACACCATGCCACCGTAGGCAGCAGCTACCAGCTTGCTCCCATCAGCCGAGCTGGCAAGAGCCGACCAGTTGGGCACGCCAGGCGACGTCTGAGCTACCCACGTTGCACCGCCGTCGGTCGATACGTAGATATAGCCACCACCGCCAGCTGTTGCGGCGAGGGTGTTGCCATCGGCCGAGATGGTTGCTGCTGTCCAGTTATGCCGGCCATCCACGCTGCGCTCCGTCCACGTCGCGCCGCCATTGGTCGAGATGTAGATGTTACCGCCAGCAGCTGTTGCGACCAGCTTTGTGCCATCGGGCGAGCTGGCAATTGATGTCCAGGTGCGGTTGCCAGCTTGGGTGCGTTCTGTCCAGGTCTTGCCGCCGTCTAAGGAGGTATAGATAGCACCGCCTTCGACGACTGCGGCTAGTTTATTGCCGTCGGCCGAGCTTGTGACGGCGCGCCATTTGCGGCTGCCCGACTTTGGTTGCTCCGTCCAGGTTGCACCGCCATCGCGCGAGGTATGGATTGTGCCACCCCAGGCGGCAGCTGCCAGTTTGCTGCCATCAGCCGAGCTGGCAAGGGCAGACCATTTGCGGTCGCCCGCGGCATCATGCTTGGCCCATTTCGTGCCGGTTGCTGGCACTGGCGTCTCGGGTGGCTGCGTGCCCGCACCCTTTTGGAAGACGCGCACATAGTCGATCAGCATCGTCTGCGTGGGGAATGGATCGGATGGGTCGATAGGGCTGAGGTTTTTGCTAATCTCGACGTAGTCATTGAGGATGAATTGCCAGCCGCGGTGGAATGCACCATTGATATTCTCTTGGCTGGCAACCTTCGTCAGTGGTTCGGCATCCGTCCTAGGGAGGATGTTGCCATCGTCGGTAGGGCTCACATGGTAGCGATATACCTTGATGGGTTGGTCGTCTACAAAGTACTTGACCGTCGTACCATCATACTCAACGGCCCAGGTGTGCCACTCGTAGGCAAACGAGCCTGGCCGCGCACCGGCATAGTGCTCGCCACTGTGCGAGAGGGCGCGTGTCCGCCAGCCGGTCTTCCATTTGCCATCGGCGCCATGGTGGTAGCACGACATATGGGTGGTCGACCACGCGTAATTTGGTGTGGATGAATACCACTCGATGATATCCAGCTCACCGTATGGGTCGTTGGCCTTGGGGTTGTCGTTGCAGTTTTGGAGCGTATTGCCACTCACCATCCACAGCGATGGCCGCGTGCCACGCTTGCCATTCCAATTAAACTTCGCCCGAATCTCGGCTCGGAATGGCTTCGTGCCGTCCACAACCTTGCCCTTGTTTTTGACCCGTCCACTAAGGTAGCGCGTTGTGGTGCCGCTCGGGCAGGGCTGCTCACTCATGTTGGCACTGGTGAGCGGTTCGTTCAAATTGCTCACGCAGTGGCGCTGCGTGGTAATCTCGAGATGGCTGTTGGCAACCTTGAGATTATTTGGGCTGTAGGCGAGGTGCGTATTGCGCAGATTATCAGTATTTTGCTTGAGTATATCCCACTCGCCAGACACGGCCGAGCCAGTAAACTCGTCGTGCCACACCATACCCCATTGGTCGGCATGCGTCGTGCCATGATAGAGAAGTGCAAGCAACACAACACTACCAAGTGCCGCAAGCACAATAATTGCTTTTTTTATCACCGTTTTGTCCCCCTGTTTTTGTCTAAAAACGTTATGAGCATGATTATAACGCTTATGGTTAGTTTTTTGCAAGGGGTTAGTCCCATAATCTTGCAAGACTCGCTGCATAATGCATATTTTTGCCAGGGCGAGAGAGCACTGTATATTCTCGCAATGTGGGCAGTTATCCACGCGATTTCCACAGCACGATGTGGTTTTTACACTGCTACAGAGATGGGGTAATAAGGGGCGGTCTTTTGGGCTATTGCAGCAGAGGGTAGTGGGGTATACTAGAGGCACAACAACCTAACACAAAGGAGGGTGTATGACGAAGTTAATTAACTATTCGCTGGCTGGCGTGGCAGTGGCAGCGGCCATGGTGTGCCTGGGTGGTGCACCAGCCCATGCGACCGACCAAGAGCTGAGTACAGCGCGTGCAGCGTGTAGTGCGGTGGTAGGCCAAGTCAAGGCGGCCAATGCATATGCCTACTGGAAGATGCCTGAGGGTTACCCAGAGGACCGCAGCGCCGACGCAACCAATAGCTTCCGCCAGCAGCACGGCTGGGTGGTGGCTGGCACAGAGGTATACGACTGGGCATCCAACGAATCATTTGCCAACAGCGGGCGCTTCGTCTGGGGGAGCAAAACAGTCAACTTTGCGCCAGGGAACTTCTGCTTGAGTAGTGGCAAGACGACGGGTGGCCGCGAGCTTCTTCTTACCTTCCAAAAGGATGGCAACTTGGTGCTCTATAGCCACACTGGCACGGCCCAGTGGGCATCGAATACTCAAGGTAAGGGTGCACGCCTGGCCTTCCAGGGCGACCGCAACATCGTTGTGTACGACAAGAACAACAAAGCCATCTGGGCATCGAGCTGGCAGTGGAGCACGCCACGCCGCGGTGCCAAGATTGCTCAGCCTGGCCAGCGTTGGTGGCATGGCTACGCCAAGGCGCAGCAAACACCAGAGTGGTTCCACGCAACACGCCGTGCTACAAACAAGCCGCAAAGCACTGGCGTGCTCACCCTGCGGGCGACCGATCGCACTATCGAGGGCATCCCCGAGACCAACTGGGCCTCGCCGCAATACCCACACAGTGCAACCTATGGCTCGTTCACAGTTACCAACGAAGCACGAGGCGATGGCATACGAAACCACGTCAACATCGTTGGGACGTTTGATAACTAAGTCACGCTCGTCGCGAGTGGGCTAATAGCTCGCTTGGTTCGCCAGCCCCGCATCAGATGATGGTGCGGGGTTTTGGTAGGTGGATGGTTTAAATCAGAGATGAGAGGTGGGGGAGCGTGGTATTCTTATGTGTAGAAAAACAGAGTTATCTCAGATAGTTGTCAATTGTGCATCATTTGTGTCTTTTTTGTTTTATATGCATTGGCTATAATCAGGCATATATATTAGCCTAACTCTTCTCTACAAAGGAGTGATGACAATGAAAAAGTTAGCAATCTACCCGCTGGCCGGCGCGGCAGTGGCGGCTGCATTGGTGTGCTTTGGTGGTGCACAAGCTGGTGCAACCCAGCGCGAGATCAATGATGCTCGCAATACGTGTAGTGCAATGATCGGCCGGGTCAAAAGCATGAACTCATACGAGTACTGGAAGACAACCGAGGACGGTCGTGGCCTAGGTGCTGCGGGTGGCCCCAAGAACGAATTCTATGATACCTACCACTGGACGCTAAGCGGCGGCGAGTATTATGATAAAAAGACGAAGGCCGTGTATGAACGCACTAGTATTTTCGAATGGGGCAACAAGACCGTCAACTTTACTCCAAACAACTTCTGCCTGACGACGGGCAAAACTAGCGGTGGCCGCGAATTTATCCTCACCTTCCAAAAGGATGGCAACTTGGTACTCTACAGCCACACCGGTGCTGCCCAGTGGTCATCCAATACTGACGGCAAGGGTGCACGCTTGGCATTCCAGGATGACCGCAATATCGTCGTGTACGATAAGAACAATAAGGCTGTGTGGGCATCCAGCTGGTACTGGACGTTGCCACGCCGCGGCACTAAGATCAACCAGCCTGGCCAACACTGGTGGGACAAGCGTGCCAAGGCGCAGCCAGCACCAGAGTGGTTCCAGGCCTCACGCCGTGTCACGACCAAACCGCAAGATAGTGGCTATCTTCGGATGACTGTGGCTGATCGCACTATGAATGATATTGGCGACGTAGATTGGACATCAGGCAATAAGCCAAATAAGCCGCACTATCTCTCGGCAAGCTATGGCTCAATATTTGTCAGCAACTGGGTAAATAACCCTGATGGTACTTCAATCGGCCATATGAATATTGTTGCGACGTTCAACAACTAAGCCACGCCCCGCAGTATACGTAAGCAGACCCCACGCTATTGATAGTGTGGGGTTGTTGGGTGCAGGGTGCAGGGTACTCTTGACTGATGTCAGTACAGGATGCCAGGAGTGGATTTGCACGTGTGGTTGCTTTGTATTATTATAAGAACAATACCAAACAGGGATTATACAAGATGAAAACAATCTGCATTGACGAATCTGGTACACTAGGCTTTAGCTCCCACGAGCCGTACTTTGTCATGGCAGCGCTGATGATTGATGATGAGGAAGCACTCAAACGAATGAAGAATCTGATCCGGCGGGTGAATGCATCTGCAATGCATCGACGCCAACAACCATCGCATAAGCCGTGGTATAAAAACCGTGTCCCATTTCACGAAAAGCAGCGCGCTCAGCGGCAGATCGTTACGTGTTTATCGGCGCAGGCCGACCACCGGATTGCATACACCGTTATTGATAAGACAGTACGAACACCGATCTTTCAACGAAATCGACGTGTGCGTCACAAGCTGCGGCAGCGGGTTTTGCTGCGACTCATTAGACAGTGGGTTTTGCAATATAATGACGATGTGCGCATTATCGTAAGCAACAAGACAATGAAGGCAGTAGCTGCTCGCAAGATAGAAAAATATCTGCAAGATCGGCTGAGCGATGAGTATCAGTTTCCAATGGCTCGCTATCGCCACAAGATAGAGATTGTGCCAGTTGATCCGCAGACGCACTACGGCCTGCGGATGATTGATTACATTGCACGGTTGATTCATCAGACATATACAAAGCCTATTCAACATCGACTCCCGCCGCAAAAAGAGGCACTGCATAAGCTGAGCATTGCTAAGCTTCGTATTATCAATGGCGAATTTGTTACTGCCTATAACGTTGGTGCGCGCCGCTGGTACGGTTATGGCGATAGTGGGCACCTTGTGTGAAAGCGGCATATAGCCTATACTAAACGAAGGAGTCAGTCATATCGTCAGCTTATCTTACCAATGAGTGAAGTAGTGTGAGAGGTTTCCTCTATGGAGCACTACCTGGCGGTGTGCATCTGTGGCGTGTTTTGGGAACACGCCTTTTTTGTATTTTTGCAATATATTACCAATTAGATATCGACCGTAGTGGCCGCCCAATATAACGAGGAGCACTCTTACTGATACGCCCCAGGCTTCAACACACCAATATACGGCAGGTTGCGGTAGTGCTGGCGGTAGTCTAAGCCGTAACCCACCACGAATTCATTGGGGGTAGGGATGCCGATGTAGTCTGCCTGCACATCCACCGTGCGGCGCTCGGGCTTATCTAGCAGGGTGCAGAGCTTAGTGCTGGCGGTGTGGCGCTCCGCAAAGAGTTCAAACAGCGCCTGGGCAGTGTGGCCCGTATCCACAATGTCTTCTACCAGCAGCACATGCCGGCCAGCCACGTCCGTATCGAGGTCTTTGAGGATGCGCACATTGCCGGTGGAGGTCAGCTCATCGCCATAGCTCGAAACGTCCATAAAGTCGATTTCCAGCATGCAATCCATCGCTCGCACCAGGTCGATCATAAAGGGCACTGCCCCGCGCAGAATACCCACCACTAGCGGGTTTTTGTCGGTATATTCCTGGCTCAGCTGCTGGCCCAGGCGCGCCACAGCACGCGCAATGTCATCGTTGGTAAAGAGGATTGTTTCGATATCATTATGCATAAGGATTATTGTAGCAGATGTGCAGGGCGAGGGCGAATTTTTTGGAAGATGATGTGTAGTGAAAAATGTGTGGAGACGTGAACAATGCTACAATATCATCATGACACAACGTACCATTCCACCCCATGCTCGGATGATTCCGCCCGAGGCACAGTGTGTCTTTGCAGGCGAGATATTTCGCGTCTACCAGTGGCCGCAGCGGCTCTATGATGGCTCAGTAGCAACCTTCGAAATGGTACGCCGGCCCGATACAGTGTTTGTCATTGCGGTCGATGATACAGGCACGGTGCTCGTAAACGATGAAGAGCAGCCAGGCGGCATCGTGCGGCGTGGCTACCTACCGGCGGGGCGGGTCGACCCCGAGGATGCGACCATCATTGCAGCAGCCCAGCGCGAACTGCGCGAGGAGACAGGCTGGGAGTTTGCCGACTGGCAGCTGCTGGAGATGGTGCAGCCCGAGCCAAAGATAGAGTGGTTCATCCACCTTGTGCTAGCCCAGCAACCCGTGCGCCACATGCCACCACACTGCGATGCGGGCGAGCGGATAACCACTCGAGCGATCTCCTGGCAGGAGCTTGTGCAATCAGCGGTGCTACTGCGGCACTTCCCGTGGCTGCGCGATGTTGCCTCGGTGGAGGAGCTTGCGCCGCGTCATAGGGGCGACCTATAGGGGCAGTAGGGGTATGGGTATAGCATAAGTCAGTATGGAGCGTGCTTGGTTTTATCTCACATAATGAATAATGACTGCCGCATCAGGTTTCGTCATATCGCTAGGCAAGACAATTGCTCTCCTCGCCAGATACGGTATAATAAAGAAATTATGAATCGACCTATCAAACAGATAAAACACATTAAGCAGCAGGGTAAGCTCCTGCGGATTTTTTGGCAAGCGTTGGCGGTGGCGACGGTGGTGGTGAGCGTGAAGTTTGTCCTGCACCGCCTGGGGTGGGAGCCGATTGAGCAGAGCTCATTGCATAATAGCGTCATATCTAGCGTGACCTTTGTGATTGGTTTTTTACTCTCGGCTACGATCGCAGACTACAAAGAGTCGGAGCGGATCCCGGCGGAGTTTGCAGCGCTACTAGAGGATATGTATGATGACGCCGCGGCGATTCATCAGAGCTATCCGGTGTTTGATCTCGATGGCTTCCGGCGCCAGCTGCACGCTGTGGCTCAAGGGTTTTCGGACGATGTGCGCCACTCGGCCTACGATGCTCGGCAGGACATCCGGGGCTTAACGCCGTATTTTGCTACGATGGAGCAGGGCAATGTGCCACCCAACTTCATCGTCAAGCTCAAGCAGCAGCAGACGGTGCTGCTCCGCCACCGCCACCGGGTGGACTACATTCAGCGGATTCGCTTTATTCCCTCAGCATCCATCTTGGCGCGCTCTATCGTGGTGGCGTTGCTTGGCCTCCTGCTCATTACCAATATCGACCCATTTGTCGCCAGTCTGACGGTGGTGGGGCTGATTAGTTTCGTCTTGGTGTATATGATCATCCTCATCCACGTCATTAGCACGCCCTTCCACAAGGCTGGTAAAACCCGCGACGACGTAAGCCTCTTCCTCATCCATGATGCGGAGGAATATCTGAGCGACCCAAGCGATGCGGCGAGTAAATAGGCTGGGCTCGGTGTATCAATAGGGGAGAGATTTAGGAGAAAAGACACTTCTTGTGTGGTATGTCTATTATTACGTACCTCGCTGGAGTGTTACAGGGGGTGCTACCGGTCAGGTAAAGCCCGGGCAAGAACGCAAAAATTACCACAATAGCGAATATTTGCGCTTCATCAATGGAATATTAGCAACGAAGGATGCTTATTAGAACAAGGGTCTGAGGCTATAGTATCTAGCTATTATCGCCCAACATTGCTATAATACAACTGTACCAACACTAACCATGGAGGACCTCACATGGGACTTACTGACGACATCAAAGCCAAAGCTAAGGATCTAGAAGAAAAAGCTAAGGACGTGGCTGAGAACGTCAAAGACGCTGCAGAAGACGCCGTCGATACTGTAAAAGACAAGGCAAACGACGCCAAGAAAGAAGCTTACAAAGCCGAGGGCTACGTAGAAGGCAAGATGGATCAATAAATCCTGCGTCTTTTATGGCCACCAGAGCTGCTCTGTATATAAGAGCAGCTCTTTTGGTGCGAGAGTGCACGTTTGCGAGGCGTTGGCTACTAGGATATTCCGCAAGTGAGTGGTATCTTCTTGCGATGACCTCACAATAGATACCCCATACCCCATAGCACATGTCTGCAGGGGGTATTAGCTACTGCCAGGCCATGCTACACTAAGGAGTATGACGAAACCATTTGTACTACTGCAGTCGCGCCCTGAGGATGAGGCGTCGGATAACGAATATCAGGCATTTTTGCACTTTGGTGGCCTTGCGCCGAGTGACCTTGAGCGAGTGCGCATTGAGGCAGGGCAGCGCCCCGCGCAGTCGCTCAGCGCCTATAGTGGTGTGCTGATGGGTGGCGGCCCAGTCAACTTTGCCTATGCTCCGGCCGAGAAGCCCGCCGAGCAGCGCGAGTTCGAAGCTGTAATAATGCCGCTACTGCGCGAGATTATTTCTCGCGACATCCCATTTCTTGGCGCCTGCCTGGGGGTTGGCGCGCTGGTGTCGGCACTGGGTGGTACGCCTAGCTTTGCGTATGGTGAGGCTATTGGTGCCGTGCCGATCACCCTCACGCCAGCGGCTGGGGATGACTCACTTCTGGCTGACCTACCCACCACCTTCGACGGCTTCGTTGGGCACAAAGAAGGGGTGCTCGAGCCACCAGCTGCCTGCACCGTCTTAGCACGCTCGCGTACCTGCGTGCAGATGCTGCGCGTGGGGCGCAATGTGTATGCCACGCAGTTCCATCCCGAGCTCGACCCGGAGAGCCTTGCTCTGCGCATCGATATCTACCGCCACGCTGGCTACTGTGCTCCGGACGAAGCCGATACTCTCATTGCCAATGCCCGCCAGCAAACCGTCACCGAACCAGTCAAGATCCTGCGCCGGTTTGTGCAGCGGTATCAGCAGGAAGAGCTCTAGGCTCGATTTTACTCATCTCCCGCTTGCATATACTTCCACCAAGCTATGAATGGCCGACATATTCGTTATCGATCGCTAAGAGTTGGAGGAAAGTTAGCTTATGTGGCCCACTTATTATTTACCAAATGAGATGGTAGGGAAGAGGCTCGCATAGGCAAAAATGGTTTTGATGTAAGGACGCGTACTATTTGTCTACTTCTTGTGCAAAAACATACCCCCTCCCCCATATAGGCAGTAGGCCATAGCATATATCTCTATGCGATACTGGCAGTGAAATGTAAGAAGCTCGGTATTTATATACGGGCTTCTTTGCTTTTGGCAGTGGCTAAAGAATCGCTACTCGCGGAGAGATCAAACTATCGTGCTTAGCTACTATTGATTGAGAAAATAATCTTCACGTAGATACCCTGCCACCCACTGATAGGATAGGGGTATCCCTATGCAGCAGCGTGGCACACTGCCTCGATGTTATGCCCGTTTGGGTCGATGAGGAAGGCACCGTAGTAGTTTGGATGATAGATTGCCCGCACGCCTGGTGCGCCATTGTCCTGCGCTCCTGCTGCTCGGCCAGCTGCATAGAACGCATCAACTGCTGACCGCGATGGTGCAGCAAAAGCAAAGTGTAGCGGCGATGATGGCTCGCCTTGCCCAAGCCAAAATATCCCAGTATGCTGCGTCCGGTCTGGATTACTAAAGCCCACGCCATATGATTCGTCAATTGTCTTGGCATAGCCCAGTGGTGCCAACACTGCTTCATAAAAAGCCTTACTTGCTTCAATATCTTTAACGATGATGCCGAAGTGGTCGATCATGAGGTACCTCCTTGTGATATACCGCTTAGTATGTTGTCTCCCTATACGCCACAAATGATGACAGAGGTAATGGGTTCGTAAGGTGAAATGATAGATAAATACAGGTGGGTGATAGGGGTATGGGTATTACTCTCGCCTCCCACTATCACACGCAATGGAATGAATAGTGGCGTTGATAGCTATACAGCAATGCAAAAGCGAAGAAAATGACTACCCCACAGTGGTCTAGTGCCAGTAAAAAATCTCCACGACTTTTCCACATGACCCTAGACACTAGATATGGGCACGCTATATATAGTGTGGGTGAGACGAAACTCTTGATGCTAACAGAGGTAATAATATACAAAACTTGCACAATACTGTATTTAACGAGCACCCTGCGCACCATATGGTATAATTACCTCGATAACCCCATAAACAAGGAGACAAGCAGATGAGTAATTTTCCGGTAGTGCGCGTCGAGCGTGTTGATGTGCGGAATGAGAGCGCGTCGAAAATTGACGTGTGGGCACGCATCAAGAATGATTCGGATCGGCAGGGGAAGGGTGTAAGCTGGGAGGATCTAGGGAGTCGCACACGCTCAACCCGGGCAACACAGTTGATGTGATGCTCTACAGTGGTGCGCCCAAGAACTACCCAGACCAAATGTATATTCGCTACGAAGCCGAGCACGATGGTGGCAGGCATTACTTCTTGGCGCGGCACCAGGCGAAGTTTGACGAGCGCTATAACAATGACACGAAGTGGTATCGGCCATCAGATTGGATGGAGTTCCAGCGCGTGGATCGCGGTAACTAGCATGGCAGCCACTCCACGCATCTTCTACACCGATGGTAGTGCCAGCCCCAACCCCGGCCCGGGCGGCTATGCCGTCATCGAGCAGGGCAAGCCCGTGGCGCTGGGCAGCGAGCCAGGCAACACGACGAACATCCGCATGGAGGGGATGGCCCTCATCGCAGCCATGAAGTTAGCTGGGGCTGAGAAATGCGAGATCCATACCGATAGCGAATTTTGGGTTAATGTCCTCACCAAGTGGGCACCTGGCTGGGCAGCCAAGGGCTGGCGCAAGAGCAGCGGGCCGATCAAGAACCTTGAGCTCGTCCAAGAAGCCTATGCGCTTTACACCACCGTGCAGCCGAAGCTCATCTGGGTGCGCGGCCACAACGGCCATGAGCAAAATGAGCTAGCTGACCAATGGGCCAACCGAGCACGAGCCGGGGAGCGGCTTGGAAAAGAGTGAACAACTCAAAAACCGGTCATAGCGACCGGTTTTTTAATTATGGAAAATCTGGCTGCGAGATAACTTGAGTGCAGTTGTATCTTCCTTGTCGTGTTGTGCTGTATCGACAGGGTAGGTATTCCTAGTATAAATATATGCTATACTATTACCAATATCACTAATATCCAGAGTGCGACGAGGGACTGGCCTGATGACTCGCCAGCAACCTGCCCAAGAAGCGAGCAAGGTGCTAATTCCAGCCTGTGCGCAGGGAAGATATGAGACGCGTAAGAGAGCAGCTCCTTTCTCGCCTGGCATGCAGGATAAGAGAAGGGAGTTTTTTATGACAGCAATGACTATAACATCAGCGCAGTTTCGCACCGCCGAGAGCGTAAGCCCAGGCCACCCCGACAAGCTCTGCGACCAAATGAGCGACGCCATCCTTGATGCTTATCTAGCCCGCGACCCACAGGCACGCGTGGCGGTGGAAGTGTGCGGCGGCCATGGCATGGTGTTTGTGACAGGCGAAGTGACGTCGCAGGCGACGGTGGCAGTGGCACCGATTGTACAGCGTTTGGCAGGGAATGAGGTAGAGATAATTGAGCATATTGCTCAGCAGAGCCCAGAGATTGCTCGTGGTGTGGATGATGGCGGGGCGGGCGACCAAGGCGTGATGATCGGCTATGCTTGCAACGAAACACCCGAGCTGCTCCCATTCGAAACAGTGCTGGCGCGACGATTGAACCAATTTTTGTATCAACGTTGGCCCTACGATGGCAAAACGCAAGTAACACTGCGTGGCGGGCAGATCACGGCAATTGTTGCAAGCTTCCAACATGCACCAAAAGACGAATTAACAGAGGTAGTCAAGGAGTGGCTCCAGCAGCAGACGTATGTGAACACATTTTTTAAGGATAAGCAATATGATGTGCCAGTGCTACACTGCAACCCAGCAGGGGACTGGCAGATTGGTGGCTTTGCGGCTGATGCTGGCCTGACGGGACGCAAGCTCATCGTCGATAATTATGGGCCACGCGTGCCGATTGGTGGCGGGGCCTTTAGTGGTAAGGACGCCACCAAGGTGGATCGCTCGGCGGCGTATATGGCGCGGCGCATTGCAGTGGATTGTCTGCGACAACACCACGCGCAGGAGGTGCTGGTGCGCCTGGCGTATGCAATCGGCCACGACCAGCCCGTCGAGGCGACCGCCATCATCGATGGGGTAGAGCAGCCCATTACAGGCTACGATCTCAGCCCGCATGGCATCATTACTACGCTCCAGCTCACCCAGCCCATCTACGAACCAACCGCCCGCTGGGGGCACTTTGGCGAGGGGTTTGTGTGGGATCGGTAGAGTGGCGAGGCTGAGCCAATATTTCATCAGGTGAGTTTGCTGTAGTGGGCTGGAAGGGTGTCTTGACGTGCGGTTTCCTTCTATTGTATTTTTCGCCCCATTGTGCTTTACTATAATAATTCTATGCGCGAGACAATTGTGACATCCGGATCAGTAGCAACTGCATATGTAAGTGCGTTTTTTGTTGGTGAAGAGCGCCCAGCGGCACGGCTTGGTATGGTGACTGACCTCACCTTTGATGATAAAGATAATCCAGAATTTGATATAGCAATTGGTAATTATGGGGGGCACTGGCAGCTTGCTCAGCGTGCTGGTAAGCATAATTTGCGTGCACCATTGCCGCTGTGCTGTGCATATGACCAAGGTATGGCGCGTGGGTGGTTTGATGAAACACTTGGTGGTAGTGTGGCGCATGGCGTAGACGACCTCCGCGAGACGAATATTCAAACACCCGAAGAGACGCGGCGTATAGTGGCTATTGGTGGCTTGGTGGTGGCACATTTTCTCGATAATCCACAGCAGGCACTTCTTGCTCACCTTAGTAGTCGGCACGCAGTGGCAATGCAGTCATTTAATACAGCGCAACTGCAAGCACTTGAGCAAACGCACTACGCGCAGCTCATCCCTGGTAGTGCAACATTACCACAATAGACTACACATACTTTGCCTCTCACCCCACAACCTTGTATACTAGAGTCTATGGATCAGACACTTGCACAGGAGATTTTGCGTAGTGGTCAGAGTGCGCTGCTGACAGGGCCAGCGGGCACAGGCAAGACATATGTGTTGGGGCAGTTCATCCGCCAGTGTAAGGCGGATGGTAAGTATGTGTCCGTCACTGCTACGACGGGGCTTGCGGCGACGCACCTGGGTGGCAGTACGATTCACGCATGGGCGGGGATTGGCATCCACGATAGCTTACCGAACAATTTTTTTGATCACCTGTCGAAGACGCGGCGCGATATTATTGCCAAGACAGATGTGCTCATCATCGATGAGATTAGTATGTTGCACGACTACCGCCTGGATATGATCGACGAAGTGTGCCGCCGGGTGCGCGAGGTGCCGAATCAGCCTTTTGGCGGATTGCAAGTAGTGATGAGTGGGGACTTCTTTCAACTGCCGCCTGTTAATCGCGATGGCGGGCGGCAGGGGGGCTTTGTGGTGCAGTCGCAAGCCTGGCGACAGCTTGACCCAGCTATTCTGTATCTCGACCAACAATACCGCCAGCAAGAGGGTGACGCCCTGCTAGACATCCTAACGGCTATGCGAGCTGGTGATCTGCGCCGACGCCATGCCGAGCATCTACTGGCTCGCACAGAGGTAGAACCACCTCACGAGAGCGACCTAACCGAGCTCCATACCGTCAATATCGATGTCGATCGGATCAACCAAGCCCGCCTGGCCGAGCTGCCTGGCGACGAAGTATCGTACCAGCGCAGCAGCACTGGTGGGCAAAATTATGTTGATACGCTCCAGCGGAGCATTCTTGCGCCAGAAGTGCTAGTGCTCAAGCGGGGTGCACTGGTGATGGCTATTAAGAACGACCAAGCACGGCGCTTTGCTAATGGGAGCATTGGCCGGGTAACAGACTTCGAGCCAGGCACGGACTATCCCGTGGTGGAGTTTCGTAATGGCCATGTGGTGACAATGCAGCCTGACACCTGGGAGCTGCGCGATGGTACGCGCAAGCGGGCCAGTATCTCGCAGCTGCCACTGCGCCTGGCCTGGGCGATTACTGTCCATAAGAGCCAGGGGATGACGCTCGATAGCGCGCGCATCGACCTACGCAAAGCCTTTGTCCCAGGTATGGGCTATGTGGCACTGAGCCGCGTTAAGAGTCTCGATGCTATATATCTCACCGGTATCAACCGCATGGCACTTACCATGAGTGACGAAGCGTATATCATTGATACGCAGCTGCGCACCCGGGCTGCCCAAGATGCCGAGCGCTTTGCCCATCTGCGCGAACAGGCTGCTCAGCGTGCCACCGCGCCGCAGAAGAAGCCAACGGGCAAAACTGGCAGCACTAGCTGGGCGGCCAAGATCGCCACAATGCGCCAGACTCACCCCAACGCCTACAAACCATGGACAAAGGCCGATGATGAGACACTCAAGCAAGGCTTTGTCCAAGGCGTGAGTATCCGCCAGCTCAGCCGCACTCTTGGTCGGCACGAAGGCTCAATAAAAATGCGGCTGCAAAAGCATTTTGGTGAGGATGCGGTGCAGTAGCGCATTGCTATCCCAAAGTCTGGGGTCGTCTCATATTTTTCGATGATTATAGTAAACAAAAATGAACGTTCTTATAATACGTTCATTTTTTATACTAGCGTTGTAAACCTCTCAGTAGATCCCATAGTTTACTAATTGACAAATCTCCTCGGTATCTTTTACAATAAAGTAATCTAGACAATAAGGAGAAAATATGGCAAATCCAGAGAGAGAGAGAGCCTTAACAGGTAGCACTGAGCAAACCACTGCAGATACTGCAGGGAGTGGTGAGATTTCGCTCCAGTCACTTAGTAACCTGATGAGCGGCAAAACACTGCGCGATATCAAAGCAGTACACCAGGGGGTGACTGCAGACTTGAGCGAAGCACGCCAGGTTGTCGAGCAACTACACCAAGGGACGAGCGAGGAGGTTGTAAACGCACTGCGGACGATCCTCGCGCTAGATCATACAACACGGCAGCAGGAATACCCTGCATTGCAGCAGTTTGTTAACAGAGCCAAGCCGTCGCACTACCACACACCTCTCGTGCGCGCAGCCTTGCAGGCGGATGTACCTATCTGGCTGCATGGCGAGGCGGGGAGTGGTAAGTCAACTGCTGGTGAGCAAGCAGCAGATAGCCTTGGCTTGCCATTTCGTTCTATATCGCTCGGGCCAACGACATCCAAGTCCGATCTCATGGGCTATCGCGATGCGACTGGTAACTACCATAACACAGCCTACCGTGAGGTGTATGAGAATGGTGGCGTCTTTATGTTTGACGAGATCGATAATGGTAGCGCAAGTATTTTGACTATCCTCAACAGTGCGCTTGCCAATGGCCATGGTGAGTTTCCGGATAGCAGAGTGCCACGCCACGAGACGGCGCGTTTCATTGCCAGTGCCAACACGATTGGCCGCGGAGCGACGAGTGAGTATGTGGGCCGGGCACCGATCGATGCAGCCACCATCGACCGCTTTGCCTTCATCCCAATGGACACCGATGAAGATTTGGAGGAAGCGCTGATACTTGGTACAGAGATAAACCGCTCACCACTCGATATCTCGGCTGGTGAGGTACCTAGCCCCAAAGAGTGGCTGGCTACGGTGCGAGCGCACCGCCAGGCACTGGGTGAGCTTGGTATCCGCGCTATCATTAGCCAGCGTGCTAGCTTGTATGGCGTGCGTCTGGCTGAGCAAGGCGTCGGTAAGGATTGGCTGGGCCAGATGCTCCTCTATAAGGGTATGAAGGAGCATGACCGCGAGAAGCTAGCTGAGAATGCCAAGCGGTTGATGCCGAGGGTGCAAGAGGCGCTTGATTATAAGACTCGCGAAGCTACGAAAGGCAAAGAGCTTGATGAATCTCACAGTAAGTCATCTCAAGAAACTCAGCCAAAAGATACTGAAAAGAGAAGTGATAGTGAGTGGTTTACACCACCGGAGGATAAAGAAATTACTATCGATAGAACGAATACACGATGGCTTGAGAGATCTCTTGATAGTTCTATACGTCGTTTCTTACCAGACTGTTATAATATCAATAAATTAGACACGAGCAACTACGAGACTAGTATATTTGTCCGAGTGTGTTGGGACTTGGAATCGATGCATTCGCGTGAGCTAACGGACATATCGCAAACGCCAACAATATCCAGGGCAGTAGGGCGGGTCTTTGGAGACCCCGAAATTTGGACGACAAAAAAGGTCCTTGTCTCAGATATAGTTGCTGCAGTCAATGTAGAGGATCGGCGTTGGCAGCGCGACCGTGGGGACATCACACAATGGGAAACAGAGGATAATGATAATGACCACATCAAGACGGAAGTACATGACCGAATAGAGTTTGTAAAAACACACTTTTCGCAATTGAACGACCATGACGTCCAGGATTACGCCAAGCAATTTGAAGCCTGCCACGGTTTTGTTCCTGGGCGATTTACCCTGTGTAATTGGCTGAGGCAGCACCCCGACGTGGGTGGTAAGCAGCAAGGGAGCCACTAGATGCGTCGCTCTGAGCAAGAGTATGATGGCCGTACGATGCACCTTCGTCAGCTCGATAGCATTAGCGAGATGATTGATGCGATGCAGCATGCGCCCGAGCAGCAAGAGCAATCTGGTCTCAGAGCATCGAGCTTGAAGATAGATGAGTGGCAGTGGTCGGGCACGAGTACGATGGATGAGGCGCTCGAGTTAGCGCGCTATGGCTGGGAAGAGGGCCGCCAGCATTTGCGCCAGGCGGTGGGGCGTATTGCTCTTGACCAGCTAGTGGGGCGGCGACCAGTTGTGGAGTCTCGGCTGGATTTCGCTGGTGATGAGGTAGATATTGGTGCCTACCTACACGGTGAGCCCGAGCATATGGTGGACTACCAAGTCCGCCAGGATACTCACGGGAAGCAGGCAATGATGTACGTTAATGCATCAATGGCGAGTCATGTCTCGTCCGAGCGGATTATGCAGCGTGGTGGGGCACTGTATGCAGCGATTGAGGCACTGCGTACTGAGGGGTATTCGCTTGGCCTCACGATGGTGGAATCGACAAAAGAAAGAGATTACCATATCCGTGGTGTTGAATACCAGATACCGGTGGTGCAGCCAGGGGAATATCTGGATATCGACACAGCGGCATTTTGCTTGGCACACCCAGCATTCTTGCGCCGCGGGGTATTTGCCCTCAATGAACATGAGCCAAATGACATACGCTACGCTATGGGGTTTATGGTGGGTGGAGGCTATGGCGAACCAATCCCCATGGTCTCAGATCTCCCGCCACACAGCTTTCTCATCGACCAAGGTGAGGGGCTTGACCTTAGGAGCGATGATGACATGCAGCACTTTGCCCAAAAAGTGGTTGACCGCACACTGGAGACGCTGGGGCATGGGCCAGCAAGCGACGAGCGGTAACACTACCGGATGTAGCAATAGGCTTTACACCCCAAATATAGTACACTAGAAACCATGCATAACGAACCAAACACACAAACCCCTACCACCGATACTACCTCAGTAACGTCACCAGAGTCAGCTGCTACGCCGCAGAGTAATGCAGACGTAGCTACTCATGCCGAGACTCAGCCAACTAATACTACCGCTCAGCCTACTGCTGACACGTCTACCGATGCTACTGACATCTTCCTCTGGGCCAACCAAGCCGATCGCGACAAAGACCAGCTAGAGGTGGACCTCTTCCTCTTTACCAAGGGCTATACGGTATATGCCACCAACTATGCAGCTGAGCTCAAGGCGCAGCTCAAGGTGCTCTTCCTCTACGATATGATCACAGCGGTGCAGACGGGTGCAGCGACTGGCCTGATGGTACGCGACTTTGAGGCGGCTAAGGCTGAGGAGAATGTTCTCGAGCGCACCACACTCGACCGGGTAGTGCACGCTCAGGAAGTGATCGAGCAGATCACCTACAGCGAGGCAGACCTCGAGACCTTCAACGAGGGCGACCATGAATTTAAGAAGGTCAAGGGTATCATTGCGCGCTTCCGGATGGGCACAGACGGCGAGCCATTCTTTGTGGCCAAGCTGTTGCCTCAGTCGCAAGTGCTCAAGGGGGCAACCGCCTGGATGTACAGTGGTGGGTCGTTCCAGCCATTTGTGGCTGATGCTGGCCTGCGCATCACGCCGGATAATCAGGTGTTGATCGTCGGCAACGATATTTTTGCCTTTAGCGAGAGCAAATTCGTCCGGCTCTTTGGCTACGATGCCAAAAAGCACGCTGTAGCAGAGGAGAAGATCGCTGCCATCACTCAGCAGTTCAAACTTACCTTGCCTGAGGGGCTCACGCTCGACCGCCTGGTGCGCGACACACCAGCGCTGGTGACTAAGCTGCAAAAGCTCGACCCGGCGCAGGTAACACAAGACCAACTGATCGACCACGCCGACGAAATGGGCCTCGGCCTAATGACGGACGACGCGGCAGGGAGTATTATTATCATGGATGCCAAGGATGCGGCCGTTTTCGTCAATCTCCTCAACGACGACTACGTCACGAGCGACCTGACCGGCGTCAAATACGAAATGCGCGGCAAGAAAATCTTGCGCGAGAATGAGCAATTGCCAGAGTAGGGAAGAGATATTTTCTGTGTCTAGCTAGTATCATGCTATTGGACAAGAAAATATCTGGAGATAAGGGTCGATATTCACTGGATATCGACCTCTTGCGCTGGGCTGAAAACAGATTATTGCAATCTGTTTTCACACTCCATCGGATGAAGTGATGGGGAGGTGGAGCGAGCGCAAAGAAAGAGAGACGATGCATCCACCCAATAATTCTATTTTTCTTAATCCTCGGCTGATGGTACAATAAGCATTATGGCTAAGCAACAATCTACGGTGCAATTTCCAAAACATTTCCTCTGGGGCGCTGCCACGAGCGCGCATCAGGTCGAGGGTGGTATGCACAACCAGTGGTCGGAGTGGGAAAAAGCTCAGGCCAAGACCCTCGCTGCTCAGAGCCAATATCAATATGGCGATTTGCCCAACTGGCCGCACATAGCTAGTGCCGCCAAAGATCCAAACAATTATATCTCGGGCAAAGCCGCCAATCACGCCGAGCTCTACGCCCAAGACTTCGCCCTGGCCAAGAAGATGGGCCTCACCTCGTGGCGCTTTAGTGTGGAGTGGTCGCGCATCGAGCCGGAGGAGGGCGCGTGGAATGCCGAGGCGATCAAATATTACAAGGCGTATTTGGCTGCCTTGGCTGATGCTGGGCTGGAGCCCGTCGTGACACTGTTTCACTTCACACTGCCGGTGTGGTTTGCCGCCCGTGGGGGCTTTGCGAAGCGCGATAATGTGAAGTACTTCGTACGCTTCGTTGATAAACTGATGGATGAGATTGGCGCCACGGTGCGCTACGTCATCACCATCAACGAGCCGTGTGTCTATGTGACGGAGAGCTACGACAACGGCACCTGGCCGCCCAATGTGCGCAGTAAGTGGCAGACCTACCGCGTGCTAAGCAACCTTGCCTATGCACACAACCAAGTAGCCAAAGTCCTCCACGCCAAGAGCCGGCGCTTCAAGGTGGCGGTGGCCAAGAATTCGGCCTACACCTACCCGGGCGACGATGCCTGGCTGAGTCGAGCAACGGCGCGGGTGGTGCAGTTCTTCCAGGATGATTATTTCCTGCGCAAGGTGGTGCGGCAGAGCGACTACATCGCCGTCAATTATTACTTTAGCAATCGTGTCTATGGCTACCGCATCCACAACCCCGAGACCACGCCAAACGATCTCGGCTGGACGATGCAGCCCGATCATCTCGAGCTTGTGCTGGAGCGTCTCTGGGGCCGCTACAAGCTACCGCTGCTCGTGACAGAGAACGGTGTGGCCGACGAGCGTGACCAGTTCCGCAAGCAATGGCTCACTCAGTCTATCCTTGCTATGCAGCGCGCCCTTGGCAGTGGGGTAGAGCTGCTGGGGTATATGCACTGGAGCTTCCTCGATAACTTCGAGTGGGATAAAGGGTTTTGGCCGCGCTTTGGCCTCTTTGCGGTCGACTACAAGACGTATAAGCGGACGCCGCGCCCCAGTGCGCTATGGTTTGCTCGTGTATTGCAGCAGCAGAAGAAACAGGCAGAGCGGCCCATTGAGCCACTGCCGTCTGTACCAGCCCGCAAGAAGCCGAGTGCTAAGCCAGCTACCGCGCAGGCGCAAGCTACATCGTCATCGCCGCGCTCTGTTCGCTCTACACCAGCGGTGCCACCCAAACCTACTCCGCCAACGCCACCCCAAACGCCCCAAATGCCACCATCTACACCAGGGTCAGCGGCACGTTCGAGTGGGGTGATTGCACCACCGCGCCGGCCAGCAGTTGCATCACGCAGTCGTTCACGTAGTCATAATAATCGGGAGGAATAATACATGGCACAGAGTAATGGTGGAGCACGCGTCGTCGTCATCGGCGGCGGGACGGGGAGCTTTACGCTCCTGACGGGGCTGAGGCAGTATGCGTCGCAGGTCACAGCGCTCGTCAATATGGCAGATGATGGAGGCTCGACGGGCCAACTGCGCGACGAGCTCGGTGTCTTGCCGCCCGGCGATGTGCGCCAGTGCCTCGTGGCGCTGAGCAATAGCCCCAAGGTGCGCGACCTCTTTAATTATCGCTTCGATGAAGGGAGCTTCAAGGGGCATGCCTTTGGTAATCTCTTCCTCACAGCTCTTGAGAAAATGACTGGCAGCTTTGCCGAGGCGGTGGCACTAGCCAGCCAGGTGCTTAATATCGATGGGTGCGTTGTGCCTGCTACGCTGAGCAATGTGACGCTCTGCGCGGAGGGTGAGGATGGTCAGCCTATCAAGGGTGAATATCTCATCTCACAGCAGGCGCTGGCGTGTCGGCC
>ERZ772948.442-NODE-442-length-26998-cov-5.769439_pt1 | contig 26998 bp, 28 predicted proteins | sample MGYA00511945_ERZ772948 | MGnify/ENA primary metagenome ERZ772948 (study PRJEB29015, sample SAMEA2737927) | human oral metagenome | biome: human oral; feature: human-associated habitat; material: dental | place: China | collected 2141 ... | reverse complement strand
CGTCCATGAGATGACCGTTCACGCGAACCCTCTCGCGGATGATTCTCATGTCGTAGTCGGCGGGCAAGGTGATTCGATACTGCATCGCGTACATCAGCGCCATTCCTCCATCGAAGGTTCACCAAGCCGATTCCGAGACCGGCTCATGTCTATGAACCCGCCTCAGTTCACTTGGTGCCGCAGAGATACTACCTCCCACAACCATGGCACCAAAGGCAACAGGATCCTGTTGAGCATGAGCGAGTACACAGTCACCTTGAACGATGGCAACCATCATCGAGGCGAACCACCCGGGGTCCATTTCGGGTGAATAATCCCCGGTTCCGGCCCCTGGGCTGGTCGTGTTGGCGGGAGCACTCGCGACCCAACCGAGGGTCTCGGTGACCACCCGACGGAGCTCTAGAACTACCAGAACAGCCGCGCCACACGGCTTGTGCCCCGCTACCGCGCGTGGCGGGCGGTAAGGCGTTCACGACTTGAGTTGCGAAAGATCACGATATATCGTAGAACTATCTACTACGAAAGGATGCTGTCATGAACAGGCACAATCACACCCCGCACGGCCTCCCGCATCACCCAGACCGCGAGCACCGCCACGACGACTTCCGGGAAGGCCCCGGCCCGACAGATGGCCCACGAGGCCGGCGTCGAGGCCCGTTCGGCGGGCACCCTCGAGGAGGCCCCGAGGGGCATGATCGTGGGCACCGCCACGACCGCCAGTCGCGTCGCCGTGGCGCTGTCCGGGTCGCGGTCCTCCTGCTGCTCGCCGAGGAGCCGATGCACGGCTACCAGCTGATGCAGACCATCGCCGAGCGCACCGACGGGGCGTGGTCCCCCAGCCCCGGCGCCATCTACCCGACGCTCAACCAGCTCGAGGACGAGGGCCTCGTCCGGATCGACACCAGCGGCGGCCGCAAGGAGGTCTCCCTCACCGAGGTGGGCCGGGCCCACGTCGAGGAACACCGCCCCGAGTGGCCGAACCCCCTGGCCAGTGAGGACGGCCCCCGCCTGCGGGAACTCATGCACTCGCTCAGCGAAGCCGTGCGCCAGGTCGGCCGCACCGGCACCGACGCCCAGCGTCAGCAGACCGCCCGAGAGCTCACCGACGTCCGGCGTCGGATTTACCTGATCCTCGCCGGGGACGAGGAGTAGGACGGCTCATTTTGAAAGGCGGGGAGTCGCAAGCCCGAGGGTGAGGATACCCCAACTGGTACTGAGAATATATCGCATGTTAGATTCATCGTGATTTCGTATTGAAACAAGCTAATTTATGCTTTGACAGTAAGGAAGCCCATGCGACCCACCATTCTCACCCGCCGCTCCCTCATCGCCGCGCTCTCCGCGGTCCCCGCCGTCGCCCTCGTCGCGGGATGCTCCAACAAATCCAGCGGCTCCGCCTCGGAGAGCGCAGGTGGCGGGAAGAAGCTCGCGATCTTCGCCACCACCGGTTACCTGGCCGACGCGGCCAAGGTGCTCGATCCCGACGCCGAGATCACGACGATGGTCAAGCCCGGCGGCGACCCCCACACCTACGAGCCCACCACCCAGGACATCGAGAAGATGCAGTCCGCCGACGCGGTCTTCTCCTCCGGCGTGCACCTGGAAGCCAAGATGCTGACCCAGCTCGAATCGCTGGGTTCCAAGCACATCGCCGTCGGCAACAAGATCGACCAGAGCGAGCTGCTGCCCTGGCCGGAGAAGGACGAGCAGGGCAACGAACTCCACGACCCGCACATCTGGAACAGCACCAAGATCTGGCAGCAGGTCGTGACCCTGATGGCCGAACACCTCAAGACCATCAACTCCTCGAAGGCCGCCGACTACGACAAGAACGCGGAGGCCTACAAGAAGCAGATCGAGGAAACCGACACCTGGGCCAAGCAGGAGACCGCGAAGATCCCCGAGGAACGCCGGGTACTGGTCACGGGCCACGACGCCTTCAACTACTTCGGACGGGCCTACGGCATCGAGATCCACGCCACCGACTTCGTCACCTCGGAATCTGACATGTCCGCCGAGGACATCGCCGAGCTGGCCGACCTGATCGCGAAACACAAGCTGCCCGTCATCTTCCAGGACAACCTCAAGAACCCCCAGGCGATCCAGTCGGTCAAGGAGGCCGTCGCGGCCAAGGGCTGGCAGGTCGAGGTCTCAGACAAGAAACTCTACGCTGACTCCCTCGGCGACGAGGCCGGCGTTGACTCCTACCTCGGGGTGATGAAGCACAACGTCACCACCATCGTCGAGGCATTGAGCTGATGACGGCTGCCCTGAGTGTCTCCGGGCTGAGTTTCGCCTACCGCGACTCGCTGGTTCTGCGGGAGGTCACCCTCGACCTCCCGCAGGGCGTGGTGCTGGGCGTCATCGGGCCCAACGGGGCGGGGAAATCGACGCTGCTGAAAGCCGTGGTCGGACTGCTGAAACCCGCGAAGGGAACCGTCGCCTGTTTCGGCCAGCCGTTGCACAAGGTGCGTCGCCGCGTCGGCTACATGCGGCAGGCCAGCAGCGTCGACTGGGACTTCCCGACCACGGTCAGCGACGTCGTCCTCATGGGCACCTACGGTGGCCTGGGATGGTTCCGCCGGCCCGGGACGAAGGAACGCGACGTGGCGGCGGCCGCGCTGAGGCGGGTCGGCATCCCCCACCTGGCGCACCGGCCCATCAGCCAGCTCTCCGGGGGTGAGCGCCAACGCACCTTCCTGGCGCGGCTGCTGGCCCAGGAGCCCGACCTGCTGCTCCTCGACGAGCCCTTCGCCGGGGTGGACGCCGCCAGCCAGGAAACCATCACGAACGTGCTGCACGGGCTGCGCGACGAGGGACGCACCGTCGTCATCGTCCACCACGACCTGGCCACCGTTCCGACGCTGTGCGACTGGACCTGCCTGCTGAACCGGACCGTGATGGGTTTCGGCCCCACGAAGGAGGTGTTCACCGACGAGATGGTGAAACAGGCCTACGGGTTGGCGACGACATGAACCCTGCCGATCTGCTGACCAACCACACCTACCGGATGATGCTGCTCGGAACCGTCATCATCGGGTTCACCACCGGGGCCATCGGCACCTTCGCCTACCTGCGGAAACGCACCCTCCTGGCGGATGTCGTCTCCCATTCCTCCATCGGGGGAGTGATGCTGGCCTTCATCATCGCAGCGTCCTTCGGGATCGACGGTCGCAGCAACTGGGTGCTGATCCTCGGTTCCGCGGTGGTCTCCCTGGTCGCGGTGCAGCTGGTCGACTGGCTGCCCCGCGTCTCGGTGACGAAGGTGGATGCGGCGATGGCGATCGTGCTGGCGCTGTTCTTCGGCGGCGGCATGGTGCTGCACCGCATCATCCTCGCCGGGCCCTACTCCAGCAAGGGCGGCCTGGCGGAATACCTGTTCGGCAACTCCTCCCACCTGACTATCGAGGACATCGTCTCCAGCGTCGTCGTCTCCCTCGCGACCTTCCTGGTGGCGGTCATCGCGTTCAAGGAGCTGAAGCTGAGCTGCTTCGACCCGGAGTACGCGGCAACGCTGGGATTCTCCTCGCGGCTGCTGTCGGTGCTGCTGAACGCAGTGGTGGTGCTGTCGATCGTGATCGGCCTCAAGGCCGTCGGACTGGTGCTCATGGTGGCGCTGGCCATCGCCCCGCCGATCGCGGCCAGGCAGTGGACCACGCGCGTCGGCAGCATGTTGCTGCTGTCGGGGCTGATAGGGGCCTTCAGCGCCGTCTTCGGGTCGTGGCTCGCGGTCTCGATCGGTCGCGTGCCCACCGGCCCCGTGATCGTGCTGGTGGTCACGGTAATCGCCTTCGTCTCGATCTTGTTCGCCCCCAACCGCAGTCTTCTGCTGACGATCCGGGCGAGACGGCGTCACCGCGAGGAGGTGACGGCATGAGTTTCGTGCTGTGGGTGATGATCCTGGCGATCGTCACCGCCGTCACCTGTGCCCTGCCCGGGATCTGGCTGGTGCTGCGGAAGCAGTCGATGCTGACCGACGCCATCAGCCACGCCGTGCTGCCGGGCATCGTCATCGCGGCGGTGGCCACGGGAACCATCCAGTCGCCGTGGTCCATCGTCGGGGCGGCCGTGATGGGCACCGTGGTGGTGCTGGGGGCGGAGCTGCTCGAATCGACGGGACTGGTCTCCGGGGACGGCCCCCAGGGGTTGGTGTTCCCGGCCCTGTTCAGCATCGGTGTGCTGCTGCTCAGCACCCGCTTCAGCGGGGTTCAGATCACCGAGTCGGCGGTGCTGGTCGGGGACCTCAACCTGGCAGCCTTCCTGCCGCTGAAGATCGGAAACACGCTGCTCGGCCCGCAGTACCTGTGGGTGATGGCTGGGGTGCTGGTCCTGAACGTCGTGTACCTGACGGTGCTGCACACCCGCCTCAAGCTGATCGCCTTCGACCCGGAACTGGCCCATACCATGGGCATCCCGGTCAAGCGCCTGGGTCATCTGACCATGCTGGTGGTCTCGGTGACGATCACCGCCGCCTTCAACGCGGCGGGCGCGGTGCTGGTGATGGCGCTGATGATCGTCCCCGCGGCCATCGCGCAGCTGCTGTCCCACAGCATCCACGGCATGTACCTCATCACCGTCGGCGTCACCGTCGCCTGTTCGGTGGCGGGATTCTGGGCCGCCTACGCCCTCGACGCCTCCACCTCATCGGGCCTGGCGTTCTTCTACGGGATCGTCTACCTGGCGGTGGTTGCAGTAACGATGAACAGGCGGAGATTCCGGACTCAGCGCACCAGCTGAATCAGCGCGTGAGCGCCGTGCCTTGAAGCTAGTTGAGCCGGGTTGTGAGAGTCAGCGGGCTGCCCGGCTCAACCAGTTGTGGTGAGTGATCTCAGGGCTCGTTTCACAATTCGTTCCGTCTCCGGGGCCGGATCATCGGCCAACCAGGATGAGCAGAGATCCTTTGCCCATTCGGGTCGGGTTTTTGCAGCATCGTTGATCCAGTTGGCAACCGAGTCCTGAACGTAGCGTGACGGATCCGCCCGGAGCGGATGCAGAATCGGAAGACCCTGCTGTGGGTCGGATTTCAGCTCTTTGATGTGTGTGGCCCACACACCACGGGGACGGAGAACCTCGCTGGCGAAACGCCTGATCCGTTCCGACGCTGACGCGGTCCATGGTACGAGCAGTTTGATGCTCGCACTCAGATCAGTTGCCAGTGTGGGACGAGCGGCCATCCAGGCCCATTCCCGGACGGCGAAATGGGGATCGTCGGCGAAGGGTTGAATGTGTTCCAGCAGTGTCTCGGGTCCGATCTCCGAGTCACTGGCCACAGCGAAACAGGCCCACCCACGAACGGTGTCCGATCGATGTGTGGCCAGGTCAGCCAGCTGTTCCAGGACCGGGTAAGAATCCCGAATCGCCGCCCCGATCCGTTGCATACGCTTGAGGATTCCCAGCGACTGCGCATCCGCGACGGCTGAACGAAGTTCCTCTCCGGCCTCCGGCAGGACATTGGCCAGCAAAACGCCATGGTCAATGGCGAGTGCTTCAGCGAGGGTGCCCGCCGAAGCACGTCCTTCCTGCAGCGCGGCCAGGTGTTCCGGATCGATGTCGTCACGTCGTCCACCTGTCGAAGATCCCATCCCATGTCCTTTCCGTTGGACAAGAATTCGCCACCGCCGGTTGGGCCGGGCCGCGACAAAGGAGCAGGCCATCTCGACCAGCCGTGATCGTCTCAGCCCTCGAAGAGCTTGATGAGGTCCTTGGTGTACTGGTCGCGACCGTCCTCGAAGAGTTCGTCGCGACCGAACCGGTCGACGATCTCTCCGCCGCGCAGCACGATGGAGCGTTCGCTCATGAACTGCACCGCGCTGAGATCGTGGGAGATGAACATCGACGACAGGCCGAGTTCCTCCTTCAACTCCTGCAGCAGGTTCAGCACCCGGGCCTGAATGGAGACGTCGAGGCTGGCCGTGGGTTCGTCGAAGATCAGGAGGGTCGGCTCCACGCTGATGGCCCGCGCGATCGCCACCCGCTGTTTCTCGCCCCCGCTGAGTTCGTGGGGTTTGCGGTCCAGGCAGGAGACGGGCAGACGCACCAGGTCGACGAGCTGTTCGGCGACCTTCCGTTGCGTCCCCGGCTGCACGAAACTGGGAGAGACGAATCCCCGGGTGCGCAGCGGCTCCAGGAGGGAGTCGTACATCGTCAGCCGCGAGTTGAACGAGCTCGCCGGGTTCTGGAACACCACCTGGAGGCGGCGACGGATGTCACGCAACCCCTTGCCGCGACGCTGGAGGAGGGGTTCTCCCTCCAGCATCGCCCGGCCTGCGGAGGCCGGTTCCAGAGTCAGCAGGCACTTGGCAAGCGTCGATTTGCCCGACCCGCTCTCGCCGACGACCCCGAGGCATTCACCCTTGTTGATCGTGAACGAAACCCCTTTGACGGCGTGGGTGCCGCCGGGATAGGTCTTGTGCAGGTCCTCGACCTCCAGGACAGGGGGAGCCCCGACCTGCTCGACGGATTCGCTCATGAGGCGGCTCCTTCCGTGAAGACGGGCAACCGGGACGGGATGTTGCGAAGCGGCGGGATGGCGGCGATCAGGTTGCGGGTGATCTGCTCCTTCGGGGACTCGAAGATCTCCTTCGTGGCGCCCCGTTCCTTGATCTCGCCGCCCTGCATGATCACCATCCGGTCGGCGAACCGGCTCAGCACCCGCAGGTTGTGGGTGATGAACAGCACCGCGCAGCCCTCCCGTTTCTGGATCTCCGCGATCTGGTCGAGCACCAGCGACGCGTTGACCGCGTCGAGGGCCGTGGTGGGTTCGTCGGCGATGATCAGTTTGGGTTTCAGCAGGATCGCGGCCGCGAGGGCGGCGCGCTGCAACTGCCCGCCGCTGACCTGGAACGGGTAGCGCTTCAGCAGTTCGGCGGGCAGCTGCAACTGTTCGAGGACCGCGGCGGCCCGTTTCCCCCGGCGCTTCTCGTCCCAGTCAGTGTGGCTGCGCATCACCTCGTCGAGCTGCCGTCCGATCCGGTAGTACGGCGAGAACGCCGCCTGGTAGTCCTGGAAGACGTAGGCGATGTCGTTGCCGCGCAGCTGCCGCATCTCCTCCTTCGAAACGGCCAGCAGGTCCTTGTCGCCGAAGCGCATGACCTTGGCGCGACGTCTCAGCCCGCGCGGCAGCAGGTTGGCGATGGAGAAGGCCGTCAGGGACTTGCCCGACCCGCTCTCCCCGACGACGGCCAGCCACTCGCCGGTCTCGATGCGCAGGTCGATGCCGTGCACCAGCTCCCTGGTGCGGGTCGTGACGCGCAGTTCGTCGATCCTAAGCAGCGACACCGGTCTCCTCCTTCCGTTCCCCGGAAATGGCGTAGAGACTCTGCAGCTGATCTCCGAGCCAGTTCGCGGCGCACACCACCAGGAAGATCGCCAGGCCGGGCGCCAACATAAGGTGCGGGGCCTGGGTGAAGAACGTCTGGGCCTCGTTGAGCATGGCCCCCCACTCGGCGGAGGGAAGCTGCACACCCAACCCCAGGTAGGACAGCGATGCCACGAGCAGGATCACCTTGCCGATGTCCACCGTCGCCAGGGCCATGACCGGGCCGACGATGTGCGGCAGCAGGTGACGTCGCATGATCGAGAGGGTGGAGGCCCCGCTTATGGTGGAGACCATCAGGTAGTCCTTCGCCTTCTCCTGCATGACGACGCTCCTGGCCAGGCGGGTGTAACCCACCCACTTGATGATGAGGATGGCCAGCAGCAGGTTCCCGAATCCCTGGCCCATCAGGCCCGCGATGATCATGGCGACGATGTACTCCGGCAGGGCCAGGAAGATGTCGACGGCCCGCATCAGGGTCCAGTCGGTCCGTCCACCCAGGTATCCGGACAGCAAACCAAGCGGAACCCCGATCAGGATGGAGATTCCCAGCGCCAGCGCGCTGAGCCCCACCGTGGTGAGCCCGCCGGTCAGGATGCGGGAGAACACGTCGCGGCCCAGGTCGTCGGTCCCGAACCAGTGGGCGGCGCTCGGCCCTTGGAGCCTGTCGGCCGTCGCGGTCAGGTTGGGGTCCTGCGGCGCGATCCAGGGGCCGATGATCAGCAGCACCAGGAAGACCGCGACCGCGATCATGACGATTCGTTTTCCGGTGCTCATGCCTTCCTCCCCTTGAGTGCGATGGCGGGATCCAGCCAGCGGTAGGACAGGTCCACCAGCCCGTTGATGAGGAAGACCACGATGCCGATCAGCAGGATGAAGGCCTGGATCGTGGGGTAGTCACGTTTGGTCAGGGAGTCGAGCACCAGCATGCCGATGCCCTGGATGGCGAAGATCTTCTCCACCACCACTGTGCCCCCGAGGAGACCACCGAGGCTCATGCCCATGATGGTGACCAGGGGGATGAGGCTGGCCCGAAGCACGTGTTTTCCGAAGACCGTCGATTCGTGCAGGCCCCGCGAACGCGACGCCCGGACGAAGTCCGCATCCTGCGCGTCGACGAGGCTGTTGCGGAACACCTTCACGTAGGGCGGCACGATGGCGATGGTCATGCAGATGATGGGCATCACCAGGCCACCGGGTCTCGTCGCCTGGGAGGGCAGCAACTTGAGGCCGATCGCGAACACGTTCAGCAGCAGCAGGCCCAGCCAGAAAGTCGGCATGGAGGAGGAGATCAGGGTGATTCCCTGGGCCAGGTGGTCCGGCCATTTCCCGACGTTTCGGGCAGCCAGGGTGCCCAGCAGGCCGGCGATGATGAAGGCGGCCACCAGGGACCACCCGGCCAGGATGAGCGTGCTGGGGAAGGCGTTGGCGATCCCCTCGATGACCGGTTTCCCGGTCATCGAGGAGGTGCCGAAGTTCAGCCTCAGCAGGTTCATCAGGTAGGCGGAGTACTGCTCCCAGATGGGCGCGTCCAGGCCGCGTTCCTTCCGGAGGGCCTCGATGTCACCCTGAGTGACCTCGATGGTGTCCATCCGCAGCAGCGAGCGGGTCTCGTCACCGGGCGCGAGCTTCACCACCAGGAAACTGACCACCGTCAGCAACAGGACGAAGACCGCGACCTCGACCAGTCTGATCAACCATTTCCTCATGGCTCAGGAGATGTCCAGGTCCTTGGTGATCATCTGGAACTCGAACTCGTTGCCGGGGGTCGCCCAGCCGGTCACGGTCTTCTTGCTGGCGCTGGTCTCGTAGGGAGCGGTGATGTAGGAGTTGTAGTACTTGGTGTCGATGTACTGGGCGATCTCCTTGGCCAGCGTGGTGCGGGCGGTGGTGTCGGCCTCGGTGTTGTACTTCTCCAGCTTGGCCAGCAGCTCGGGATCGGCGAGTTTGCCGTGGTTCTGGGCCGCTCCCTCACCGAAGGAGCTGTTGAGGAAGAAGGAACCGTCACCGCGGGTGATGGTCAGCAGCGAGTAGGTCGCGAGGTCCCAGTCGTTCTGCGGGAGGTACTCGTCGATGTTGTCGGCCTTGACGATCTGCATGTCGATGCCGATCTTGCGGGCCTGGTCCTGGACGACCTGCGCGATCTTCGGCAGTTCGGGGCGGGCGTCGTAGGTGACGAGTTTGAGGGTGAGCGGCTGGCCGTCGCGGGTCACCTTGCCGTCGCTGACCTGGAGTCCGGCTGCCTCGAAGTGTTTGAGGGCCTCCTCGGTGCTGAACGGGTGAGCCGCCACCTTCGGCGAGATCGGGTAGTCGCCGGGGAAGACGTCGTAGGCCACCTGTGCCTGGCCGCCCATGACATCCTTGACGATGGATTCACGATCCACCAGAGCGTCGATGCCCTTGCGGAACTCCTCGTTGCCCCAGAGCGCGGCATTGGAACCGGAGTAGTTGTAGAGCATGTGGTAGACGCGGGTGCCGGGCCTGCTGTCGACCTGGAGCGTGGAGTCGGCCTGGAGGGCACTCAGGGAGTCCAGGGAGGGACGGTAGATGACGTCGGCGTCCCCGGCCTGGAGGGCCGACCTGCGGCCATTGGCGTCGCTGTTGGCGGTCATGACCACGCGGTCGAGCTTCGCCTTGCCGTCGTAGTAGTCGTCGTTGCGCACCAGCACGGCCTCACCGTTGATGTCGAAGCTCTCGAACTTGAACGCGCCCGTCCCGATGGGGAACTTGGAATCCTTGGCGGAGGTGTCGACGATAACCGAGTTGTAGTGCACCAGGCTGGACGGCAGGGCCGGGTAGACGGTTTCGGTGACGATCTTCAGCGTGTACTGGTCCGTCGCCTCGATGGACTGTACCCGCAGCGCCTTCTTAATGCCGGGGTTGACGGCTATTGAGTTCTCGAGGCTGGCCTTGACCTTCTCAGCGGTCATCTCGGTGCCGTTGTGGAACTTGACACCCTTGCGGAGGGTGAAGGTCCAGTTCTGGGCGTCGGTGGTTTCCCACTTCTCGGCCAGCCAGGGGCGGATCTGCAGGGTCTGGGGATCGACGCCCACGAGGGTCTCGACCGTTCCGGAGTTGAATATGAAGGCGGTCTCGTTCTGATGGGCGTCGGTGCTCTTGGCGGCGAGGACGGTGATGAGCCTCAGGGTCTTGCCCTCCGTGGACGCCTGGTTCGAGGGAAGACCACAGGCGCTGAACAGCAGGGTGACGGCGATCAGTGCCGCAGCCAGCCACGTGGCGGGTCGTTTGAGCATTGTCGGGTGCAGCCTTTCATTGGGTAGCGGCGTTGGGTGGTGCTCAGGTTGTTCGACGGTGCTGCCACGATTGCTCCATCACGATGATTCCGCGAGATGCGCAGGGCGCACCCGGGACATCGCCGCTCCGAAGCTTGACCGCGAAGCTCGTCGACGTCGCGAACCGGCTGTCTTCGGACTCAGGATCGCCCTTCCCCGGCACCTTCCCGGGATTTCTCCCAGTGGCCTGCTGCCGGTCTCGTCACCTTCACCGCTGCGCGTCAGTCCCGGATTTTCACCGGGTTCCGTGGCGAGTGAGACCACTCACCACCAGTTCGCAGGCTGAGCGTAACATGAGATTGATACATACCTCTACTATAACGAGAATCGATATCGATTTAGTTGCGCCACTGGCCATTGCCGGTTGCGATCTTCTTCACCTCATCATGCTGGCCAAGGTCAGGAACCCCAGTATCAACCGCAGCAACGACAGGAACCCCAGAACTATCCCGAGGGTCGCGAGACCGCGACCACCCGCTCCGGTTTCATCAGCGCTCGACCTGCCCTTGACCCCGCACACGATCGCGATGACACCGGTGACGCCAAACAACGGGAACAGGAGGGCGATGACCCCCGCGATGGCGCTGCCCACACACATCGAGTCAGTTCCCGCTTGCCGGGGCGGGTAGGGGTTGCTGTCACTGTGGCTCGATCCCCAGGACGTGCTGCTCCCGCACTCGGAGCAGAACTTACTGCTCGATGAGATTTGTTCGCCACATTCCTTGCAGTACATGGGATTTCCTCGGATCAGATTTCCTCGGCAACTTCGCCGGGAAGCGTTCTTGAAAGAGGTTAACAGAGGCCCCGCTCATGGGTGTGGGATCGGAGTCAGGTGGCGCGGAAATGTTTCAAGACTCCCAGAACTCGGGTTTCCGGCATCGTGTGGGCCTAGCTGGACTTGAACCAGCGACCTCATCCTTATCAGGGATGCGCTCTAACCGCCTGAGCTATAGGCCCGTCGTCAACGACGCTGAACTTTACAACACCCGTCGTTGACCTGACAAGTCGCCCGTCTGTCCCTGTCGACCGGGAGCAACGACCGGCATCGGGGGCGCTCGATCAAGTTGTGCAGTGATTCCTGCACGATTATCATGCAGGAATCACTGCACAATCTATTGGAGAACCACGTGACCCCTCGCATTTACCAACACCCGGACACTGAGGAGATCAGCTTGCCCCGCGTGCTGGCGGCACTGAGTGACCCCACCCGGCTGGAGATGATCCGCCGGCTCGCCGATGGCCAAGAACACGACAGCCTCGAACTCGCGGACAATCTTCCGAGATCGACACTGACCTACCACACGCGGATACTGCGCGAGGCGGGAGTCACATGGTCCCGGAACGTGGGTCGAAGCTGCCTGATCGCACTGCGGAGAGAAGACCTGGATGCACGTTTCCCAGGAGTGATACCAGCCGTTGTCGAGAACATCTCAACCCCTCCAGGGCAGTCATGATCGGCAAGCTGTGGCCCTTTGCCCTGGGAAGCGTCGCCCTGGGGCTGGATGCATACGTCATCGCCGGTCTTCTCCCAGCCATCGCCGGGTCGTTGAAGGCCAGCGAATCGAGCGTCGGACTGGGAGTCGCCGCCTTCACCGGAAGCTACGCCATCGCGGGTCCGATCCTCGCGGGTCGAGCCGGACAACGGTCCAAGCAGAGCCTGACGATAGCCCTGGCGGTCTTCATGTTGGCGAACGTCGGCACAGCTGTGGCGCCCAGCATCGTGACATTCCTTGCGGCGCGGGCCATCGCAGGCGCGGCCGCCGGTGTTTACTCACCGCTGTCCTCAGCCGTGGCCGCAGGAATCGTCGAACCCGGCCGGCAAGGACGTGCTCTCTCGCTCGTACTGTCCGGGCTGGCCGTGGGAACCGTGTTCGGTGTTCCAACCGGGTTGATCATCGCCGCTCGTTGGGGATGGCGTGCCACCATCACGCTCATCGCCGTCATAGGTGGAACAGCCCTGCTCGGCATGGGGCTCAAAGGCGGTGAGTTGCCGTCCGTTCCGGCATCCGGCCCTGCCGAACGGTGGCGCTCAATCGCCCGCAGGGGAAACCTCCTGACCATCACGGTGACTCTGCTGACGGCAGTGGCATCACTCGGTCTGTACACCTATCTGACGGTGGTGCTCGGCGAATCCGACCTCGTGGGGAATCAGACGGTCGCAATCTGGGTCTGGGGCATCGGCGGCGCCATCGGAGCGTTGAGCATCGGTCCCTTGATCGACAGGAAGAACCCATTGCACACCAGCTTGGTGATCCTGGCTGTCCTGACCGTCGCGCTGTTCGGCATGACCGCCGATCACACCACATGGCTGATGTTGGCGAGCCTGTTTATCTGGGGTCTGTGCGGTTGGGCCTCGGTGGCACCGCAACAGCACATCCTGCTCGCCGCCAACCCGAGCGACGGGGCAACAGCCGTGGCGGCCAACGCTTCAGCCAACTACCTGGGGGCAGCCATGGGATCGGTTCTCGGATCGGGTCTGATTGCTCTCCGGGTATCGCCACACCTGCTCCCAGTGGCCGCTTGCGCCGTTGCGCTGACCGCTTTCCTGGGGCAGCTGGCACGGACGCAGATGACCCCTAGTCCTCCGCGAGGGTGACCTCCAGTCCACCGATGACGGCCGCCGCCAAGTTGTACAGGAAGGCGAGCAGCGTCGATACCGCGGTGATGATGACGACATCCAAGGCCGCCAGGACCGCGGCGAATCCGATGACCCGTCCGGCATTGATGTAGTCCTCGACGTTGAACTGGCTTCCGGAGTCACCGAGCAGCTGGGTCATGGTCGAGTTGATGGACTGGAGTGCTCCGGAACCCGCAACGATGGCCCACAGCACGGCGACGATGACCACCAGCATGATCCCGAAGGCTATGGAGAACAGGAATGTGGTCTTCATCACCGACCAGGGGTCTACACGGGAGATGCGCAGCCTGGCCTTGCGGGTGCGGCGGGCCTCCCCGACCTTCGACAGCGTTCCCTCGGGTTTGTGGGACTTGTCCTTGGTGGTTTTACCCGGCTTGCCGGCGGTGGGGGTGGCCGCCCAGGGGGTGGCCTTGGCGGTGTCTCCCGCCACTTTGGCCGCCCCTGCGGCGGCCGCTCCAGCGGTGGCGCCGGCTGCCTTCTGGGCGCCCGCCGGTTTCCCGGGTTGGGTTCCGGGCAGGGCGGCCCTGACCTGCTGCGGCATCGGACGTGGGGTCCTCTGGTTGGGCTGGTTTGGCTGTTTGGGCTGGTTTGGCTGCTTGGGGTTCGCGGCGCCCGGTCTCTTTTCACCAACCGGACCGGGAAGAGCCTGGGGGGCGGCCTTGGCCCCGACCGCAGGCTTCTTGCCGCCCTGCTGGGGTTTCTCGGGCTGGGAAGGTTTCCCGCCTGCCCGGTTCACCTGCTTGGTGTTCCTTCCCGGCACCGCAAGCGCCTGACCTGGTTGGTTCTTCGCCGCAGCGTCGAGACGCGGGGTTGAGGAACCGCCCTCTCCCGCACCCGTCGTGGCGGGCTTCCCACCTTCGGTCTCCGGCAGCGACTTGGGTCCGAAACTCACACCCGGCTTCCCATCCGCCCCAGGCCAATGGGGAGTCTTGTCACTCATCGCCGTTTCCCTCCTCGGCCTCCTCGGCCGTCTCGACTGCTGTCTGGTTCACCGTACCCGGTTCCGCAGTCGTTTCCGCATCCGTATCGGGGAGTTCCGCGGCGGCCTCCGGGTAGAGGGCGATCGCCGCCACGGCGTCGTCACCCCTGACACCGACGAATTTGACTCCCATGGTGTCGCGCCCCTTGACGGGAACATCGGCGACGGCCGAACGGACGACCTGCCCCGATTGTTTGATCGAGATCACCTCGTCGCCGTCGCCCACGATCAATCCACCGACCAGGGATCCGCGGCCGTCGGACAGGCGCATCGCCTTGATTCCGAGGCCGCCGCGGCCCTGCTGACGGTACTCGCCGACGGTGGTGCGTTTCGCGAAACCCCCGTCGGTGACGGTGAACACGAACCGGCCGTCGAGGTCGTCGTCACCGCCCAGCACCGCCATGGACAGCAGCTCGTCGCCGTCCCGGAACCGCATCCCGGTCACCCCGGAGGTGGCGCGGCCCATGGGACGCAGCTGGTCGTCGGAGGCCTGGAAACGGATGGCCTGGCCCTTGCGGGAGATCAGCAGCACGTCGTCGATGGACGAGCACAGCGACGCCCCGATCAGCTCGTCACCCTCCTCACGGAAGTTGATGGCGATCACACCCGCCTGGCGTGGCGAGTCGTAGGAGCTGAGCGCGGTCTTCTTGACGAAACCTCTGCGGGTGGCCAGCAGCAGGTAGGGGGCATCGTCGTAGGAACGCAGGGTCAGCACCTGCGCGATGTGCTCGTCCGGCAAGAAACTGAGCAGCCCGGCGACGTGCCCGCCCTTCGCGTCGCGGCCCGCCTCGGGCAGCTGCCAAACCTTCGCCCGGTACACCCGACCCAGGTTGGTGAAGAACAACAGCCATTCGTGGTTGGTGGCCTTGAACAGGTGCGCCACCTCGTCGTCGGCACGCAGGGTGGCGCCGCGAACTCCCTTGCCGCCGCGTTTCTGCACCCGGTACTGGTCGGCTCGGGTGCGTTTGGCGTAGCCGCCGTGGGTGATGGTGACCACGACGTCCTCGTCGGCGATGAAGTCCTCCTCGGAGAAGTCCCCGTCGGCCGCGACGATGCGGGTGCGCCGCTCGTCGCCGTACTTGTCGGTGATCTCCTGCAGCTCGGCGCCGATGATGGCGCGCTGGCGTTCGTCGGAGGCAAGAATGTCCTTGAGGTCGGCGATGAGCCTTTCGATCTCGGCCAGCCGGTCGATGATCTTCTGGATCTCCATCGACGCCAGCCGCCGCAGCTGCTGGTCGAGGATGAAACGGGCCTGGAGTTCGTCGATGTCGAGGAGCTCCTGGAGGCCCCGCGAGGCCTCCTCGGCGGTGCGGGAGGCCCGGATCAGCGCGATGACCTCGTCGAGCATGTTGAGGGCCTTGACCAGGCCGCGATCCAGGTGGGCGCGTTTCTCGGCGTCGGCGAGCTGGAAGGCGGTGCGGCGGCGGATGACCTCGATCTGGTGTTTGACCCACTGCGCGATGAACTGGTCGAGCCGCAGGGTGCGGGGCACGTCGTCGACGAGCGCCAGCATGTTGCAGCCGAAGGTGTCCTGCAGCGCGGTGTGCTTGTACAGGTTGTTCATCACGACCCGCGGCTGGGCGTCGCGTTTCAGCACGATCACCAGGCGCAGGCCGGTGCGGGCGGAGGTGTCGTCGCGGATGTCGGAGATGCCGGTGAGGCGCCCCGAGTTCACCAGCTCCGCGATCTTGGTTGCCAGGTTGTCGGGGTTGCACATGTAGGGCAGCTGCGTGATCGCGATGCGCTGGCGCCCGGAGGAGTCCTCCTCCAGCTCCATGACGGCCCGCATGATCACCGATCCGCGTCCCGTGCGGTAGGCGTCCTCGATGCCGCGCCGCCCGACGATCAGCCCGCCGCCGGGGAAGTCGGGACCCTGGATGCGGGCCATCGCTGCCTCGAGGAGTTCCTCCCTGGTGGCCTCGGGGTGGGTCAGCGCCCACTGGACGGCGTCGTTGACCTCGCGCAGGTTGTGGGTGGGGATGTTGGTGGCCATGCCCACCGCGATGCCCGTGGATCCGTTGACGAGGAGGTTCGGGAACCGTGACGGCAGCACCGTCGGTTCGGAGTCGCGGTTGTCGTAGTTGGGTTTGAAGTCGACGGTGTCCTGTTCGATGTCACGGACCATCTCGACGGCCAGCGGAGCCATCTTGCACTCGGTGTAGCGCATCGCGGCGGCCTTGTCGTTGCCCTGGGAACCGAAGTTGCCCTGCCCGGCGACGAGGGGATGCCGCATCGCCCACGGCTGCGCCAGGCGCACCAGGGCGTCGTAGATGGCGCTGTCGCCGTGGGGGTGGTAGAGGCCCATCACCTCACCGACCACGCGGGAACACTTGTTCCAGCCGCGGTCGGGGCGGTATCCGCCGTCCCACATGGCGTACAGGACGCGGCGGTGCACGGGTTTCAGGCCGTCGCGCACGTCCGGGAGGGCGCGCCCGACGATCACGGACATGGCGTAGTCGAGGTAGGACTTCTGGATCTCCACCTGGAGATCGACGGGGGTGGTGTGCCCCTGCATCATGGAGAGGCCCTGCGCCTCGGCCTCGAGCTGTTCGTCGACGCCCTCGGGGCGTTCGGTCTCGTCAGCCACTTGGTAACTCCTTAGCCTTCGGGTCGCGGGGATCAGATGTCCAGGAACCGGACGTCGCGGGCGTTGTGCTGGATGAAGCTGCGCCGCTGCTCGACGTCCTCGCCCATCAGGATGGAGAACATCTGGTCGGCCATGGCGGCGTCCTGCAGGTTGACCTGCAGCAGGATGCGTTTGGCCGGGTCCATGGTGGTCTCCCACAGGTCGTCGGCGTTCATCTCACCGAGACCCTTGTAGCGCTGGATCGGGTTGACGTTGGGCAGTTTCTTGCCGTCGGCCAGCCCGGCGTCACGCATCGCGTCGCGTTCCTCGTCGCTGTAGGCCAGTTCGTGGGGGGCGTTGGTCCAGCGCAGCCGGAACAGCGGCGGCTGGGCCAGGTAGACGTGCCCGGCGTCGATGAGGGGACGCATGAACCGGAACAGCAGCGTCAGCAGGAGAGTGCGGATGTGCGCGCCGTCGACGTCGGCGTCGGCCATCAGCACGATCTTGTGGTAGCGCAGCTTGTCGAGGTCGAAGTCCTCCTGGATGCCGGTGCCGAGGGCGTTGATGATCGCCTCGACCTCCTTGTTGGCGAGGATCTTGTCCAGGCGGGCCTTCTCGACGTTGAGGATCTTGCCGCGGATCGGGAGGATGGCCTGCGTCTTCGGGTCGCGCCCGCCGCGCGCCGAACCGCCCGCGGAGTCACCCTCGACGATGAACACCTCGCAGTCTCCGGGGTTGCGGGACTGGCAGTCGACGAGCTTGCCGGGCAAACCGCCGCCGCCAAGGAGACCCTTGCGGTTACGGGCCATGTCGCGGGCCTTGCGGGCAGCGATCCGGGCGAGTGCGGCCGCCTGCGACTTGCGGATGATGTCCTTGCCCTCGGCGGGGTTGCGTTCGAACCAGTCGCCCAACCGGTCGTTGAGGACCTTCTGCACGAACGACTTGGCCTCAGTGTTGCCGAGTTTGGTCTTGGTCTGACCCTCGAACTGTGGTTCGGCGAGCTTGATGGAGATGATGGCGGTCAGGCCCTCGCGGATGTCGTCACCGGAGACCCGGTCCTCCTTCTTCTTCACCAGACCCCAGGTCTCGCCCCAGCGGTTCACGGTGTTGGTCAGGGCCGCGCGGAACCCCTCCTCGTGGGTGCCGCCCTCGTGGGTGTTGATGGTGTTGGCGAAGGTGTGCACCGAGCTGGCGTAGGAGGCGTTCCACTGCATCGCGATCTCCAGGCTCATGCCCTGGGCATCGTCGTGGGACTCGACGTCGATGACGCTGGGGTGGATGGGATCCTTCGACTGCGACAGGTAGCGCACGTAGTCGATCAGGCCGTGTTCGAAACGGAACGAGTCGTGGCGCTGCTCCTCCTCGGAGTCCTCACCCTCCCGGTCGACGGTGCGCAGGTCGGTGAGGGTGAGCCTGAGCCCCTTGTTGAGGAAGGCCATCTCGCGGAACCGCGTGGCGAGGGTCTCGTAGTTGAAGACGGTGGTCTCGAAGATTTCCGGGCTGGGGTAGAAGGTGACGGTGGTGCCGGTGTCCTCGGTTTCCTCCAGTTCCTGGAGGTCGTAGCGGGGCACACCCAACTCGAAGGTCTGCACGTAGCGGTGGCCGTCGCGGGAGACCTCGACGGTGAACTCCTTCGACAACGCATTGACCACCGAAGACCCGACGCCGTGGAGGCCGCCGGAAACCTTGTAGCCGCCGTCGCCGAACTTTCCGCCGGCGTGGAGGACGGTGAGCACCAAGGTCACCGTCGGGATTTTCTCCACGGGGTGCTCCTTGACGGGAATGCCGCGGCCGTTGTCGGCGACGCGCACGCCGCCGTTGTCGAGCAGGGCGACATCGATCTGGTCGCAGTAACCGGCCAGGGCCTCGTCGACGGCGTTGTCCACGATTTCGTAGACCAAGTGGTGCAGGCCGCGTTCACCGGTGGACCCGATGTACATGCCGGGGCGTTTGCGAACCGCCTCCAGGCCCTCCAGTACCGAAATCTGCTCCGCGTCGTAGGCCGCGTCGGTGTGTGTGCTGCCGGACTGCCCGGCCTCGTCCTGGGGTTCCAACTCGCTGGCCTGCTCTTCTGTCACGCGGTGCTCCCATTCCATGAAACAGCCGCCGGGTGAACCGACGGCGTGTACAACCTTGGCAAGTCTACCTCGAAACCTACGTGACACGCTCCCTGAACACCCCGCCATCCGGCCAGAATCCGCTCTCTGACCTCCCGCCAGGGGTGAGGATGACTCGGGGTACAGCCCCAGGGGCGTCCAGAGCTCGTGAGGCGTTTCCCAGATCCGCGACACGGAACTCTGACACCCCGGTCCCAAGGTGGGTCCACCGAAGGCTCAGGAGCCCGCACCCTTTGTGGTGGACCGCCCATCCACCGCGCGCCCGCTACTGGTCACACTCCATTGAGCCCGGCCCCCTCGGCCAGAAGCATCGGGCCCCGGTCGAGTACGTCCATGGCCATGCAAGCGACCACCCACGTTTCACCACAACCCAAGACACCGTTCCGGAGGAAGTCTGAACTCATGATGACGTCTCCGAAATTCATCACCGAGATTAATTTCAAACACCTCGGACAACCCATTACACTGTAGATCATGGCCACGGAAGATGTATTCACCGCCCAACGGGCAAAACCGTTCTACTTGGTGATCATCCGGATGATCACCATGATTGCGTTGGCAATCACAACTTGCTTTACACTCGGACTAACCGGCATCAGCGGAAATTTTCCACCGCTTGACATGCTCTATTTTCCATTTGTCAATATCATCTGCGCCGTTGTCATACTGCGCACATTCCGTCAACGCAGAACATCCGTGTGGAGATACCTTGGTTTTGAAAAAACCCGCCTCGGAAAAGATATAGCTTGGGGGTTCCTATGGTTGATCGTCACTTACATTCCGCTGTTCGTCGTCCTGATGGGGTCGATGTATCTCATGTTCGGGTCGGACATGTTCCAGCATTTCGAACAGGTATTCGCAAAATCCAGTCCGCAGCTTCCCGCTGGGGTGCTGGCGGTGATGAGCGTGCTCGGGGCAGTGGTCTTCCTCGTCAACGCACCGATCGAGGAGATCGTCTACCGTGGCTGGCTCCAAGACGGCTTGGCCGAACGTCATGGCATCACGGTCGCCATCGTGGTTCAGGGACTTGCCTTCGGCCTGCAGCACACCATGTTCGCCGCCGATGGGCGTGGCATGATCATCCACGGCTTCGCGTTCTTTGCGTGGGGTGTCACAGCAGGCGTCATCGTTCACAAGCAGCAGCGATTGGCGCCGATGGTGATCGCCCACTGGATCGTCAACATTGCTCTTGGGGTGGGGCCAATGCTGGTGCTCGGATTCACGGGTGTGTAGGAGGCACAACCCTTTAACATGGACGTGCGCGCCCCACCGACCCGAGGAGCACCGGATGATCCGCAATTTCTTCGCAGGCATTCTTCTGCTGGCCGCCACGCTGTGCGCGCTAGCGGGATCGGTCCTGCAATGGACGAACCACACGGCCACCTCGCCGGAATCGACCCAGCAGCTGGTTCAGGCGATTGCCAGGGACGAGGCCGTCAAGGGGGCCGTAACGGACCTGCTCCGCAGCTCGATCGAGCAGCGGATCCCGGAGTCGGTGAACCAGATTCCAGGTCTGCGCACGAAACTCAAGGAGACCATCGGCACGGGGGTCAGCACAGCGATGTCCAGCCCCGAGGTCCAGTCGGCCTGGGAGTCGACGCTGAACGACAGCCGCGAGACCCTGCTGAAGGACCTCACCGAGTACGGCTCCGGCAGGACCAGGACCCCACCGTCGGTCAAGGTCAACCTCGACCCGCTCATCTCCCGGACATGGCAGGCCATTCGCTCGAACGCGGACCCTGAGATCTCCACCTACATGGACCAGTTCGAAACGCCGACCGGTGTCCAGGCCAAGGTGGCCGACGTCCCGGCTCAGCAGGCTGACCAGGCAAGCCAGATCCTGGCCCTTGCTTCGTACTGGTGGCTGTTCCACGTGGCGGCCGGGCTGCTGCTGATCGGGGGATTGCTGCTGGGGACGAGGATCGGCCGTTGGGTGCTGCTGGCGGTGTTCGCGGCGGCCGGGCTGGGCGCGGTGGCGCTGATACGCGGCCTGGGCGAGTTCGTCACCTTCCCCAACTCCGGCAACCAATTGGTCTGGACCATTGAAACCCAGATCACACGCCAGCTGAGTTCGTCGCTGTCGTCCTGGCTCGATCCGCTCTGGTACGGCTACCTGGGCCTGATGATCGTCGGCCTGGTGGTCGCCGTCGCAAAGGGCGTGCGCAAACCCGCTTGATCCAAGGGAATTGGCGCTTCAAACCGGAGTCGGCTCAGCCGTCGAGGTCCACCTGCTGCACGTCGGTGTGGGCGAAGTCATCACCGACGAACAGCAATGGCTCGTCGAGTTCGATTGCCAGAGCGTAGGAGAAACAGTCGCCCATGTTCAATCGCGCCGACGACCCGGAGCCCGGGCCGTAACGCCGGTGCGCCTGCCGCGCACGCCGGGCCTGAACCGCTGAAAGAGGAACAAGAACGATTCCCAAGCCGTCAATCATGGCATCGAGTCTGCGCTGATTCGCCTCGGACAGCCGACGATCAGCAACCACCCCCAGCTCGACCCATGTGACAGCGGACATGTGGAGTTTGTCCTCAGCTCTCAGGACACGGCCGATCTTCTGGTGTCCTGGTTCCTGCAGGATCAAGGCGATCAGCGCCGACGAGTCCACGATCATCGCGGCAATCCGTCCTCATCGTAGATTTCTTGGTCCACGTTTCGGAGGGCCTCGCGTTCCTCATCGGTCATGCTGTCATGGATTTCCCCAGCAAGTTCCATGATCCTTTCGAACCGAGCCTGTCGGAGCTGTTCCTCCTGATTGAGCAGTTCCAACAGCGCCCGTTCAATGACATCGACCTGCGTGGTCTCGAACCGGTCAGCAGCCTGCCGAGCAAGTTCACAGACCCGTTTGTTCTTGATGTTGAGCGCCATGAACGAATTTTACACCCGCACATTGGAGTCATTACACCCGATGGTTTCGCGTGAAACGACCTTCACCCGTAGGTGTCCGCTACTCAGCCTTGGATCGAGCAGCAACGGTTTCCAGGGCACTGCCAATCAGCTACGGATCGCTGTTTGTCTCCTGGCTCAGTCCGCTCTCGACTCGGTGCTCAGCGCCGGTTGAAGCGCATGTGACGCCGCGCCAGGTAGGCGAACAACACCAGCCACACGGTCAATGCGGCCAGAGGCTGCCCGGCTTGGATCCACGACTGGAGGAAAGTGGTGCTCTGGTTGGTCAGCGGGTCCGTCCCCGAGCTGAGGGTCAGAAGATGGTTGACGGCGATTAATGGGCTCCACCTGGATATGGTCGGTACCGGTTCAGGAAACAACTGGAGCGGAATGATGAGGCCTGAGAGGAAGTAGAAAAACAAAAACCCGGGCAACGCCCCGTACTGGGCCGATTCGACGGTTCGGCAGAACGACGACGTGAACGCGGCACACGCCGCGAACAGGGCGAGGGACAACAGCAGGGCCAGCATCAGGAGCAGGGGATTTGCGACGGGCCATGTCCTCGCAATCAGCCCGGCCAGGAGCAGCCCACAGAGCACTTGGAGCAACAACACAGCAGCACTGGGCACGGTGGTGGCCACCACGGTTTCCCATCGGGTTGCTTCTCCGGTGTCCATACGTTGGAAGACACCGTCCTCTCGACGTGCCACGAAGATGGCCGTCAAGTTGAAATACACGACCAGCAGCAGACTCGTGTTCACCACCAGCTGAAGGACCATTGTGGGTATGAAGACGTTGTTCTCCTCCCGCAGGATCACGGGGCTGCTGGCAAGCACCAGCAGGGGAGTGAACAGGAGCGCGGTGAGCGCAATGGAGCGATTCCGCACATAGAGGCTCGTCTCGGCCTTGGAAATGGCCCATGTGCGACGGAGAACTGTTGCGATCATGAGTGGCTCCTCGATGTGATGTGAAGGAAGGCCGATTCCAGGGACGCCGCCCGGGCGTTGAGCCCATCCAGGTGAATGTCGCGGCTGTCAGCCAGAGCCAGCAACTCGCGCAGTGTGGCGTGGAGGTCCGTGCTCAGCACGCGGGTGATCCCCCGATCACGACTGACCGGGTACACCACGTGCGAGAGTCTTTCGAACTCGCCGTCGCTGACCTCGACGTCCCTGAAGGTGATCTCACAGGGATGCCGGGCCACGATGTCAGCGACTGAACCCTCGGTCAGGATGCGTCCCCTGTCCATGATGAGGATGCGGTCCGCGAGTTCCTCGGCCTCCTCCATGTAATGGGTGGTGAGCAACACGGTCGATCCCTCATCGAGCATGCGCCTGACCAATTCCCATGTGTACTGGCGGACCGCAGGATCGAGCCCGGTGGTGGGCTCATCCATGAACAACAGTTCGGGACGCCCGAGGGTCGCCATCGCCAGGTCCAGGCGGCGTCGTTCCCCTCCGGACAGGCTCCCCACCCGGATGTCGGCACGACCCTCAAGGCCACACATGGCCAAGGAGTCCGCCACGGGACGAGGAGATGTCAGGGTTCCGGCCCACATGACCAAGGTCTCCCGCACGGTGAGGTCCTTGGCGAACCCCGCCTCCTGGAGCATGATGCCCGTGCGTTGGCGAATGGCGGCTCGATCCGCTACTGGATCGACCCCAAAGACCCGGACACGACCATCGTTGGAACGCGTGCTCCCCTGGAGCACCTCCAGCAACGAGGTCTTGCCGGCACCGTTCGACCCCAGCAACGCGACCAGCTCACCCTGTGCGACATGAAACGACACCCCGTCCACGGCCGTGAACTTGCCGTAGGTGCGAGTCACGTTGTCAGCGACGACGACCTTCTTCATGCCTGCTCCCAATCCAGTAAACAGTTCCAGCCACTATGGCACGTCATGCAGGAATTTTCTCATGCACATCCCCCAAAGTTGATGCACTCCAGTTCGCCTGCACCACAGAGGCTTATTCATAGGGTGTTTTGGTTTTCCTCAGCTAATGCTTTGTCCTGAGGGGGATGTGAGGGCGGCTTGCCCGATCTGAGATAATTCAAGGTGTAGAAACAAAAACCTCAGATGAAAGACAAGCCGCCGCCGTGAACACTACCACAAACCTTGACCGCGACCAGATCCTTGACCTGTGCGAACTGATCCACACCGCCTGCTCCGGAAACCTTCCCGTAGCAGGGTCCCGTGTCCTGGGGTTGTTCCGCTGTATCCAGATCCATTTTGTTGACGCTCAGACACAACCTCACCCAGGAGTTGTTGGCCGACATCCACACGGTTTCCCAATCCACCATCTCACGAGTGGTGGCGGTCTACACCCCCTTGATCGCCGAAGCCCTCCAAGCCTGGGTGCCTGATGTGGGGGACCTCGAGTCGGACCGCCAGTACATCATCGACGGCACCCTTATTGAACGTGTCATTGCGAACCTCAAGACCTGGCGTGTTCTCCACACCGATTACCGCCGCCCTACAACACCTTCGAAACCACAATACAAGCCGTCACCGGACTCATCTTCGCCTACACCCCATGAATAAGCCTCAATGACATCGGTATGAACAGTCGCGTCATCGCGCTGACCTCACTGGAGGATGATGCCACCCTCCACGATGCCCTGCGCACGGGAGTGGTGGGGTTCCTGCTCAAGACCAGCACCCGCGGCGAGATCATGCACACCATCCAACAGGTCCACCTGGGTGAGGCCATGCTGTCGCCCAAGCTCATCACTCGCGTCCTCTCGCACTACGAGCGTGGACACCGTCCTTCCAAGCAGATCCGAGAGCTTTCGGAGAAGGACCTGTCCCTGCTCCGGTTGATCACCCAGGGCCTGAGCAACGATGAAATCGCTGAGGAGATGAAGTTCACCTCTGCGACGGTGAAAAGTTATGTCTCTCGCCTACTCAGTCGCCTGGATGTCCGGGATTGGGCTCAACTGGTCATCCTCGCTTACCAGAACGGCGTGGTCGGCGACTGACCGTTACACCCGATGGTTTCACGTGAAACGACCCTCACCCGTAGGTGTCCCGGGGGCCGCGGCCCCGGATCGAGCGGCGACCCCGTTTCCAGTTCGGAGCGTGGGGGCCCAGCACCTCGATGCGCAGGACCGAGCGCTCGCCGAGGGCATGGTTCAGTTTCGCGACCAGGGGTCCGGCGTTGTACCTCATGGCGGAGGCCCAGGCGGTGGAGTCGCACTGGACGGTGAGCACCCCGTCGCGGAACTCGACGGGGCAGGAGTGTTCGGCGTTCATGGCGCCGACGAGCCCCGGCCAGTCGCGCAGCACTATTGCGAGGGAGATCTGGCGCTGCCAGCCCCGGCGTTTCGCGACGGATTCCAGGACGCTGCCGATCAGCTGCGGGTCGCGGTCGTCGGGATGGGCCCCGGAACGCTGTTCTCCGGCCCAGTGACGGCGTTTTGGAGCCTTCGGGGGCGGCGGTGCGGCTTCGGGCAGCAGCGGTGAGGTGCGGGCCGTCTGGTGGGCGATCTCGGCCGCCAGCTCCAGTCCAGTCGGGTCGTGGGGTTCCTCGCCCGGGAGGTCGTCGCCGAGGGGTGGTTCAGTCATCCGTCGCCCCCGGTTCCTCAGCGGGTTCGACCGCCCCGCCCTGCACCCTGAACCGCCGCGCGGACGGGAAGTCGGGGACGTCAGCGCCGACGGCGGCGGTGATGAGCACCTGTTCGGCGTCGGCGACCACCCCCGCGAGGCGTTCGCGACGGGTCTCATCCAGCTCGGAGAACACGTCGTCGAGCACCAGGACGGGTTCGATGCCGTCGGCACGCACCAGGGCGAATCCTCCCAGTTTCAGGGCAAGCGCCAGCGACCACGACTCGCCGTGCGAGGCGTATCCCTTGGCCGGCAGATCGCCGATGGACAGGGTGATGTCGTCGCGCTGCGGGCCGACGAGGGTCACCCCTCGCGTTACCTCCTCACGGCGACGCTCAGCCATGGCCTCGTGCAGCCGCGCCTCGAGGGTCTCGCGGACCGCGTCGACGGGAATGCCCGCCAGGTCAAGGGAGGTCTTGTACTGTGCCGAGATCCGGTTGTTCACCGGCGCTATGGTCTCGTAGGCCCCGGCGGCGTGCGGGAGGACGTCGGCCAGGGTGTCGAGACGCGCGTGCAGCAGCTCGGCACCGATCCGCGCCAGGGCGTCGTTCCAAGCCTGCAAGGTGGCGTCCTCCTCGGGTGCGGCCTGCCGCAGCGACCTCCCGGACATCGCCTTCAGCAGCGAGTTGCGCTGCCTGAGGATCTTGTCCAGATCCGCCCGCACCCCGGCCATGCGCGGCCAGCGGGTGGTGACGAGGGTGTCCAGCCAGGCCCGCCGGTCTGACGGGTCGCCGCGCACGATGGCCAGGTCCGTGGGTGAGAATACGACGGTGCGCAGCGCGCCGACGAGGTCGCGGGGCCGCGGCAGGGGAGCGCGGTTCAGGCGGGCGACGTTGCTGCGGCCGTTGGTCACCTCGAGTTCTAGGGTGATGAGGCGTTCGTCGTCACGGGAGGCCTGTACCCGGCCACGCAGGATCGCGGACTCGGCGCCGGCGCGGATCAGGGGGGCCGTCGACGAGACGCGGTGGGAGGACATCGTCGAGAGGTACTCGACGGCCTCGACCAGGTTCGTCTTGCCCTGCCCGTTCGACCCGACGAAGACATTGACGCCGGCGACGAGATCCAGCTCGGCGGCGGCGTAGTTGCGGAAGTCGGTGACCGACAGGTGGGTGACGAACATCGGGTCCGATTTTATTCACGCGGGGACGTGGAAACGGGAGGGAACCCGCGGCTCCCTCCCGTCGATTCGGTCATTGGTTCACTGGGGCGGCTGCTGGCCCTGCGGCGGCTGGGGCTGTTGTCCCTTCTGCTGGTTGCCCTGCACGAAACCGAGCGCCATGAGGACGAGCCCGATGACGCCAAGGATGATGCCGAACCAGGGTTGGGCTCCCTCGACCGCCGAAAGCAGTCTGAACTGCATGCCAAAAGCCGGGAGGATCAACGACCCGAAACCCAGGATGGCCAAGAGGGCTCCAATGGAGGTCATAGGTCTTTCCTTTCATGTGACTGAAATCAAACCTAGGGGATCCAACGGCCAACCGCCACAGAAATCCTGTCAGTCGCATGTCCACCGGCTTCACCGGCCGGAACTGGCCGTTCAGCTCGGCAGGCGCATGAGCATGATGACGTGGCGGTAGTCGAACAGCTGGTCGCCGTCGATCGTCG
>ERZ772948.440-NODE-440-length-27094-cov-3.365102_pt1 | contig 27094 bp, 23 predicted proteins | sample MGYA00511945_ERZ772948 | MGnify/ENA primary metagenome ERZ772948 (study PRJEB29015, sample SAMEA2737927) | human oral metagenome | biome: human oral; feature: human-associated habitat; material: dental | place: China | collected 2141 ... | reverse complement strand
AGTTGCCGCTCGAGATTGATCAAACTGCAATTGAATATGTCCAGAAACGATATTGTGACCTGGAGTCACAAGGAATAGTTGAGCGGGATGTGTCTGCATCAGCAAGGAACGCTCGCAAAAAGATGGCTTTGCTGCCCACCGGGGCAGTACCAATCTATAATCCGGTTGGCGCTGCACCAGCGGTCGTTATTGATGTAGATGATACGATGTCTGTTCTGTGCCTTCCGGGTGTTCCTGCAGAGGTTCGCGCGATAGTCAGTAGGCATGCATCCGGTATTTTGGAACGCCGCCTCGGTAGCGGATTTTTAAGAACGATGACGATCATGACAAGTACAAATGATGAGTCGGTCCTTGCAGAGGCATCTGGTGTGCTGACTCGTGAATTCGTGGAGGTGTATGTAAAAACTCGTCCAATTCGTCAAGAAGGTGGAAAGATTGGTGTGACACTAACGACGTCTGGAAACAACCAAGCAAAAATTAGCGTTCTGTTAGATACAGCGTTTCAGAGACTGACAGTTCTTCTTGAGGGATACGGCGTCAGTATTGTTAGATGTCATGTTGATAATGCAGATTGACGGCAACTCAATAATTCCCTATGATCAGATCATGCAAACAATTCGCCATAAATACCTGACTGTCATTCTCCTATCTCTTGCATTAGCAACACTGTCGCTTGTTAGCAATATCTACTTTCCCCAAGAAATGGAAGGGCAGTTGCAGCTATACTCTTGTATCCGCAAGATATTTAGTAAGTTATTTAATGCAGGTGTTGTCTGGGCTGCGTTGCCATTCTTGGCAGGGTGGAGATCTCAAAGCTTGGTAAAAGCGGCGATCAGTGGCGCTGCTATTGCAGAACTCACACTGCTACTCCATTACGGTATCGGCTATCTTATTGGGGTGTATGGCTCTACGATATTTATGGCGAATTCATTTTGGTTTATTGCTGCTCTTGTGCTATGTGCACCACTGGGGATGTGCGGCTGGATTGCAGCTTTGCCAAAAAAGTCATCGCGTATATTCTGGTTTATCCTGCCGATAGGGGCAATTCTCGAGCCTATTGTGACTCGAAAACTAATACCATACTCGATAGTGCGGCCATGGCCTGAAGTATATTCAGATTACATTAGCGGTGTAGTGCTGTTGCTTGTTGGTATCGTTGGTATAATTCTTGTGAGATCAAATCAGGAAAGTAATGATCAAAGATAAGGGCTAGAGTATTTATGGCTGTTTTACATTCCCTGATGGGGGATATATACAGCCAGGTGATGGCACAGTTGGGTCAACAAAAACGCAGTAGGCGCTCACAACCCTCTTTTTAGGTTGAATAGCTTTCCTAAATTCTCCATAAAATGACGAGAGTTTAAAGACCGCCAGCAGCACAGCGGCGCATCTCGTTCATCCGTAGGAATCACGCATATAAAGCTCGTAGAAGTATCCGATAAGTGTGGCGGAGAAAGCGGATGTTGCAAGCGCATTCCAGGGTATTTTATGTAACCATCGCAAAACAATGGAAGAATCATTTTGCGGAATAGTAGAAAACCACGCATCTAGGACAAATAACAATACAGTGAATAGTAAGAGAAGTAAAAATACATACTTTAGCTCTAGCTTATGTACTTTGCGCCGGAGGGTGTCTGTAGTCTCATTCACGGTACTGTTCCCAAACTTTCAGTCACGAACTCGTCAGCTTACCCTGTAGCGCAGCACATCCGTACGATAGTATAATTCCACATCCGACCAAATAACCACGCTACCGTCCTTGCGCAAACTCAAGAGACTGTAGTCATCAGCCAATTCCGTTAAGCCCTTCATCACATCATCGTAAGAACAGCGTGTAAGCGCAGCCAGCTCGCGCACCGACATGCCAGGCCTCACGAATTTTGCGATATAAAAGGCAAGTGGGCTAATAACTGAGTAGCGAGGAAAACTGTTAAGCAAGAAGTCAAGTCTGTCTTGCATGTCCTGAGATGGAGGAACACCGTCAACTGATAACTGCTTTATATTCTGACTAAGAATCGCTTTTTCCGCATTCTTCACTCCCTGTCTACCTAACCTCACAAGTTCGAATAAACCTTCATCACCAACCTTCCGATAGATAAGCGAGGCGGCCCTCGTGAAATCCAGATATTGATCCCAGAGTGGATGAGATTCACCTCCCAGTCTATTGTAAATGAACAGATTCTGCGTCATATCTGCTCCAAGAATCTGCGTAGCTATACAGTAAGCTCCTAGAACTTCGGCAATGCCTTCTTCAAGACCGTGCGCAATCAGGTCTGGGCTTAAAGTTCCGAGCGCGATATGAACAATTTCATGGCACGCTAGGTATTCGGAGTAGAATGGACGAAGATACCGTTCGAGGAAGTAAACTCCTTGAGGAATACCATACGCATCATAGTCACCGCTGTCGGCCACCATAACGGCATACTCGCGATCTTCGTACGGCGATGGGAATATATCGACGATATGAACTGCAGTGTGTTCGCCAATCGATATATTGTGCTTCGCGAGTATAGTTTTTGCCTCTTCGAAAGTTTGAGCTAAACATGCTCTAATATCCTTTCGTCGATCGATTTCAGCAGCAATGGAGCTATCGAGGATGCAGTGCTTCACGCGCTGTAGCTCCTCATCAATCAGTAGCTCTAAAACCGTGCTCTCAGAGATATTGTCGCGCCTGATAATCTGGACATGAGCCTGATCGATTGCTACAGCAACGTCATGCGCAGAATATGGTAATTCTCGAGCATCAAATGGCAGCAACTGCATAAATGGACGAAGGTCGCTAAAACGCCCTCTGATGTGATAGAGAGCCGCGAGAATATAGTCGTAACCATTCATATTTTTTCTTTCCTATCATAGTTTAGTTTATGTGCGGTGGCCTGGCAAGGGCCCTTGCTTATTTTAAGACTAAAAGGCCCCTGCCAGGTTAGGTGGGGTTAGCTAGCCGCCACCACCGCCACCACCGCCGAAGTCCGCCAGCACCTCACCCAGGCCCTTGACCTCCTCGAAGACTGCCACCGCCTCTACCAGGCCGCCCCACCGCACCTGCGCAAGCTGCTCAACCAAGTCTTCTTCGAACGGGTGCTGGTCAATCCATGGCTAGACGAGGCGGGACGAGTCATCTTGCCTAGCACAGGCGACGGCATGACCGACGGCGGCAAGCAGCCGGGCAAGGAGACGGGCGCACACGATGAGCCGCACAGCGACGGAGAAGAAGGAACTGGCGATGACAGCGGGGGCGGAGCTGATGCTGACACGCCAACCCTGACGCCGCGCCCCATCCATCTCGCCGACACCGGCTCCGGCACTCGCCTCAGCGCTCTGCTCGTCCCACCCTTCGACCAGCTGGCCAGCCCCAGCCTGCACGCCGCCGCCCATGCGCACTACCTGCAGCACCTGGGTCAGCCTGGCGCCTCAGCCACACTGCCTGCCGCTGACGCCGCGCCCATGAGCCCCACAACACGAACAACGCCCACCCTGGTGGGTGAGCGCTGTTCAACATCTGGAACCGCATCCCAGCCTGTTTCGACTGGGGTGGGTTCGGGTAAGAGCTTGTTGGTACGGATGAGAGGACTTGAACCTCCACGCCCCGCAGGGCACTAGCACCTGAAGCTAGCGCGTCTACCAATTCCGCCACATCCGCAGATATACACACTACAGGCTCTTACCGTGTATTGTATACGAATTTCGGCGCTGCGTAAAGAGTTTTGTGGTACAATCAGGTAAATAAACTGTGGCGGGTCTGCCACTATTTTACGTTATGTAAGGAGTAATGACATGACCTCTATCCATTCATCGCCTCAAACGTTCGATAAAGCAGATTGGGTACAACAAAAAATCAAAGAAGTCCAAGAGTGGTATAGTACTGCCAACTCGGGCGAAGCTGAAAACAAGCAGCGTGCTGAGGTGTGCCGACGGACGGTTGGTGCGCTGGGCGTAATTGCCATGCGACCGAGTGAGAGCCTTACATTGTATACGGCAAGCTGCACGCTGTGTGGCCTTGCTTTATCATCACGCAGTGGGTGGTCCACACAGAGTGAGCTTACCGAAGAGAGTATTCGCACTATTCGCGAGATCAGCGGCATGGCGCAGCAGCCTGCCGAAGAAAATGACGCTAATACCATAGGAATAGCAGCATAATATAACTAATGAGCACGATGAAGCGCACCCAACACTCTGCCCCTGCGGCAACCGACCGTCGCAATGTGGTAGACCGCTATAAAGGGCTATCTCACCAAGCGATCGTTGCTGATCTTGATGAGCATGGCTCGGCACTTCATATTGCGATTGATAATGTCGTGCGCGATTTCAACATGGGGACGATCGTCCGCAGTGCCAATGCCTTTGGGGTGCGGCATGTCCATATCATTGGTCGACGGCAGTGGAATAAGCGTGGTGCGATGATGACGGATACGTATCTACATGTGCATTATCACCAAACGGTTGAAGATTTCTTGCAGGCTATTACTGACCGGCCACTCATTGCGGTCGATAATGTTACCGGTTCGCAGCCACTTCACTCGGTTGCGCTGCCGCGTAGTGCCGTGCTTTTGTTTGGGGCAGAGGGGCCTGGTATCCGTCCCGAGCTGCTTGAGCGGGCTACGGATATTGTTGCGATTGAGCAGTTTGGCAGTACGCGTAGCCTCAATGTCGGCGTAGCAGCGGGTATTGCGATGTATGCCTGGGTGCAGCAGCATCGGTTGTACCCAGATCAAAAGTAGAGATTCTACTCTCTTTACTCCTTTTCAAATTAAGGTAGCGAAGGGATATATAGCGCTGCGTGATGGTGCTATAGAGCGGTGAATCCGGCCAAGGGCTTGTTTTTCCATGCCGTTTATGCAAAAATAGCAGTAACTATGACAAAACTTTCATCGGAATCATATCGGGGGGCGCGGGATTGGTATCCGGAAGATCTTCGCGTACGCAAATACATCTTTCAAACCTGGCGTCACGTCGCCAAGAGCTACGGCTACGAAGAATACGATGCACCACTGCTTGAGCCGGTTGAAGTGTATGCCGCCAAGAGTGGTGACGAGTTAGTAAATGACCAGACGTATCAGTTTATTGACCGTGGCGATCGACAGGTAGCGATCCGCCCCGAGATGACACCCAGCGTCAGCCGGATGATTGCCAAGCACCGCCAAGAGATCGCCTATCCAGCGCGTTGGTTTAGTATTGCCCAGTTTATGCGCTATGAGCGACCACAACGGGGGCGAGAGCGTGAATTTTGGCAGATGAATGTCGATATATTTGGTGTTGATAATATGCAGGCCGAGGCCGAGATTATCGCACTCGGTAGTCGTATTATGAAGGCCTTTGGCGCAACAGATGACATGTACACGATCCGCATTAATAATCGCCAGTTGATCAATCTCATGATGGCGCAGTTTCTTGAGCTCGATGCCGTGCAGGCTCAGCTGATGATCCGGCTGTTTGACCGTAAGAACAAGATTCCACCACAGGCCTTTCGCGATCAGGCGATTGAGATCTTTGGTGAGGCAGCAGCACCGGTCGGCTTACAACGGATTGCTCAGCTCTTGACGGCACGTACTATGGCCGATCTCCCCGAATCGATTCGCGATAGCGAGGCGGTGCGCGATGTGCAGCGGCTCTTTACACTACTTGAGCGCAGTGGCGTGACGAATGCTATCTTCGATATCACGCTCATGCGTGGATTGGATTATTACACTGGTACGGTGTTTGAGTTCTTCGATACCCATCCAGATAATAACCGTTCACTCTTTGGTGGTGGGCGCTATGATGGCTTAGTAGGGATGTTTGGTGCTGAGCCGATTAGTGCGGTCGGCTTTGCACCAGGCCTATCAATGATGCAGCTCTTTCTCGAGGCGCATCAGCTGCTACCAGAATTTAGCTCCACAACCGATATTTATATGATCGTCCTTGGTGGGGCAATGCGCGGTGCGCTCGAGCTAGCGGATGACCTGCGCGATGAGGACGTCAATGTCGAAGTCGATTTCACTGGCCGCAAGCTTGATAAGCAGCTCAAGGCAGCGATCAAGAAACAGATCCCATATTTCCTCTTTGTTGGTGAGGATGAGCTGGAGAACGAGATATACACCCTCAAGAATATTGCGACGAGCGAGGAGCAAAAGCTCAGCCTGGAGCGCGTCGTCAGTGCCGTTAAGGATTATCGTCGTCAGCCATCGCGCAGCGAAGATGATGACTTTGATTTATCGTAGTATCACCATGTGCATCTCTATGATAGCTATAGCTCATCTCTGTTAGCTTCTCGTTTTGCTCGTCTTGCGAAACAGCATATATACGTATGCATGCTTGGGTCTGTCGCATGTCTATTTCACACTGTCAGCGACATATGATACAATAACCAACTATGAAGACGACACTAGACCACCTATCAGACACCAAAGTACGCGCCACAATTACCGTCGGTGCAGACGAACTGGAGGCAGCTCGCCAGGTTGCTTTGCGCAAACTCGCCAAGACGACTAAAGTTGATGGTTTCCGCAAGGGTCATGCCCCGCTCGAGTTGGTTGCAAAGAATACCAATCCAGAACACCTCGCCGAGGAGACGCTTAATAACGCCCTGAGCAAAGCAGTTGCTGCAGCCTTCCTCGAGAGTGACGTGCAGGTGCTTGAGCGCCCAGAGGTGGAGATTAAGAAGTTTGTGCCTGGTAGTGAGCTGGAGTTTACTGCTGAGGCAGAGGTTATGCCCACGATTACTCTCGGTGACTATAAGAAGCTTAAGCTCAAGCCAGCGAAGATAACCGTTACGCCAGAAGAAGTAACGGAGATCCTTGACCGGATTCGCCACAGCATGGCTGAGCGTACGGACACTGATGAAGCAGCTCAGGATGGTGACGAGGTAACGATTGACTTTGTCGGTAAGCGTGATGGTACGCCTTTTGCTGGTGGCACCGGGAAAGATTATCCGCTTGTACTCGGCAGTAAGTCATTCATTCCAGGCTTCGAAGAGGCATTGATTGGCCTCAAGGCTGGTGAAACGAAGGCGGTTGAACTCACCTTTCCGAAGGACTACCATGCGAGCGAACTAGCTGGGCAAGCAGTCGTTTTTGATACGACCGTCAAGAAGGTCAAGAAAGTGACACTGCCTGAACTGACTGATGAGTTTGCTGCGAAGGTTGGGCCATTTACTTCTATTGATGACCTCAAGAAAGATATCGAGAAAGAAATTACTGCGCAAAAGCAGCGTGAAGCAGATGACGAGCTGCGCGATGTAGCCGTCAAGCAGTTGGCCGATGCCAGTACGGTAGCCATTCCGGAGGTATTGCGAGCTGACCAGCTTCGCTCAATTGAGCAAGACTTGGTGCAAAACCTTGCTCACCGCGGTCGCACCCTTGAGCAATACCTTGCCGAGAAGGAATATAAGGACAAAGACGAGTGGATCGAGAAGGAGGCTAAACCAGCGGCCGATGAGCGCATTAAGGCTGGGCTTGTCTTGGCTGAGTTGAGCAAGGCCGAGAAGATCGAAGCCACAGCGGAGGAGCTGCAAGAGCGCATCAGTGCCTTTAAGCAACAGTATGCCAATGATGCGACTATGGTGGCGCGCTTTGATGAGCCAGAGGTGCAGCACGAGATTGCCAACCGCCTCTTGACAGAGAAGACGATCGACTGGCTGGTGGCGCAGAATACTAAGAAGTAGCGGATAACATAGCTCGCATAGCAGAAATTAGCACTCTATATTGACGAGTGCTAATTTTCTCGTTACAATAGTACTATGATGAAACCGAATGATTACCTAGTGCCCAACGTCATTGTCCGGACGCGTGATGGTGAGCGTGGCTATGATATATACTCGCGTTTGCTTGAGGATCGCATTATCTTCCTCGGCGAAGAAGTGACTGAGATGACGGCCAATGTGGTTGTGGCGCAGCTTCTCCATCTTGCCAATGAAAATCCAGACAAAGACATTCAGCTCTATATCAACAGCCCTGGTGGCAGTGTGTATGACGGCCTCGCAATTTATGATACTATGCAATACATCGCGCCAGATGTGCAGACGATTGGTATTGGCCTGCAGGCAAGCATGGGTGCCTTCTTGCTTAGTAGCGGTGCGAAGGGTAAACGCTTTGTCCTGCCTAATGCCCGCGTGATGATCCACCAGCCTAGCAGTGGTACGCGCGGCAAAGTGACAGACCAAGAAATTAGCTTACGCGAGAGTATCGCTCTCAAGGAGCGGTTGGCTACCATTATGGCGGACAATACTGGCCAGAAACTCGATAAAATCAAGGCTGACATGGAGCGTGACTACTGGCTGAGTGCCGCAGATGCCGTGGCGTATGGCCTAGCCGATGAAGTGATTGGCCAGCGCGCAAACGCAAAATAGCACGAGTAGCTGCTTTGTGCTATAGTAAGGCTATGACACAACATAGCGACCAATCGACAACCCAGTCTACAAATGCTTCACCTCAAACAAAAAAGCCACGGCGCTTCCGTCCACGCCGTATGACTGTCGTTATGTTGGTGACGATCGTGTTGACTATTGCCTGTATGGCAGCGCTTGCCTTTTTCTATCAGGCCAAGCGAGACACTAAGGAGCTTATGCGCACCCAAACTGTTATGGGGGATGTGTTGGCACGTGCGGCCAACTATTCGTCGGGGAAGGCAATATCGCAGGACAATCATGCACTTGGCAATGTGCTTGGTGTTATAACAAATAAAGCTGAGCGCGAGCAACTACTGGCGAAAAAACCATTCGTGCACTGTTCAGCGCGAGCAGTGTGTAGCGATTGGATTACAGTGACAGAAGCTGAGCCTCAGGATCCAACAATAGCTAGAATACTCTCAGTGTCGCATACAACCAAAGGTTCATCCCCAGACAATATCCGTGAAATATTGCAGGATACAAGTACACGATGCGCCCTCTGGCGTAACAATTATGCGGAACAAATGCTATGCGTGTCTACTAAGACAGGGCGGTATGTATATGATGTCGGCGGAAATGCCCGTGACCTATCCGAGTGGCAATAAACTTTCTGTTTTTCTGCGACTATATCATTAAGAGCTTAGTCATCCGTTACTTTTGTATTAATCTAGATTTTGAGATTAATAGTATTGGGCTTACGCTCAATTGTCTCACTTAGTGATGTTTAATAATCAATCGCTAATTATTTTCATCTCTGGCACAAAGGAGCACACGCGCGGTATTAATATCTCGTGTAATGCTTTGTATCAACAGGAGAAAGCGGAGATTTTGAAATTATAGACAGAAACGCTTGACGCACCAGCAGCTCATTCGCTATAATGAGATATTAATGAAGGTTGTGTAATATGGGTTAGGTGCGGACTACGCCGGTGGCGTGGCGTTTTAGTGTGCGAAAACTTATATTGAGTAAAGCTTCGGTGCCACAACAAATGCACGAGCAGGGTTTTGGAGTCCTTACACGTGCGGATAGATAACAATAATTCAAGAGGAGTTTACATGCCTACACCTACCACGGCAACAACTGCTCCATCGCGTGTGTTTTTTACCAGCAATGACACCGCGCTGGCAGTACCCGACTTGCTGGCTCACCAAGAAGAATCCTGGAAGGATTTCGTCGAGACGGGCTTGAGCGAAATTTTCGCAGAGCTCAACCCAATCGAAGACTACACTGGCCAGAAGCTCGAGCTGCGCTTTAAGGATTACGCCTTTGGCGAGCCCAAGCATACAGAGCAGTTTGCGAAAGAAAACAACCTAACCTTCGACGCACCACTGCAAGCCACCGTCGAGCTCATCAATAAGACGACCGGCGAAGTCAAGGAACAGAGCATCTACATGGGCGATTACCCTTGGATGACGGAGCGCGCAACGTTTATCATTAATGGAACAGAGCGCGTAGTGGTAAGCCAGCTGATTCGGAGTGCTGGTGTGCTGTTTAGTGCCGACCGCGTGGCAGGGCGCAACCTCTATGGTGCCAAGATGATCCCAGGCCGTGGGGCATGGCTTGAGTTTGAGACGAGCCCATCGGGCGCAATCTACGTGAAGATCGATCGCCGCCGCAAGATTGCCGCTACCACCTTGCTGCGTGCTCTTGGTATGAGCAAGGTGTCGGCCATTCGCGAGGCCTTTGCTGATATCGACACCGGTGAGATGAAATACATCGAAGCCACGCTCGAGAAGGATCCAGCGCACGGCATCAACGAAGCGTTGATTGAGGTCTATCGCCGCCTGCGCCCGGGCGACCTCGCTACGGTAGAGAACGCTCGTCAGATGATTGAGCGCATGTTCTTCGACTTCAAGCGTTTCGACTACAGCCGCGTTGGCCGCTACAAGATCAACCAGCGCCTGGGTGTTGATGTGCCTAATACGACCGAATATCGTACGTTACAGATGAGTGATTTGATTGGTGTCTTGCGTGAAATTATTCGCCTTAACAACACACAAGAGCCAGCTGATGATATCGACTCGCTGAGCAATCGCCGCGTGAAGCTGGTTGGCGAGTTGGTGGCGCGCCAGTTCCGCGTTGGTATGCTCCGGATGCAGCGCAATGCAATGGATCGTATGAGCATGAGTGATCTCGAGACGGTTACGCCAAGCCAGCTGATCAATGCCCGCCCAGTGGTGGCAGCAGTGCGCGAGTTCTTCGCCAGTAGCCAGTTGAGCCAGCTACTTGATGAGGTGAACCCGCTGTCCGAGCTGAGCCACAAGCGTCGCCTGAGCTCAATGGGGCCTGGTGGTTTGAGCCGCGAGCGAGCCGGCTTTGAGGTGCGCGATGCTCACCCCACCCACTATGGCCGGATCTGCTCGGTGGAGACACCAGAGGGAGCCAACATTGGCTTGGTGCTGAACCTCGCCACCTATGCACGTATCAACGAATATGGCTTTATTGAGACACCATACCTCAAGGTGGTTGATGGCCGCGTGACTGATGAAATTGTCTACCTTGATGCTTCGCAAGAGGTAACTGAGGTGATTGCCGACGCTGGTGCTCGCCTTAATGAGGATGGCACCTTTGTACGCGATCGCGTCAGTGCGCGCAAGTTTCTCCAGCCAGGGCAGGTAGATACCAGCGAAGTCACTTTCATGGATGCTGCGCATAAGCAGATCCTTGGGTCGACCGCGAGCCTCGTGCCATTTATCGAGAAGAACCGTATTGACCGCAGTTTGACGGGTTCCAACATGCAGCGCCAGGCAGTGCCGCTCTTGCAACCAGAGTCGCCAACGGTTGGCACTGGCATTGAGCACGAGGTGGCGCGCAACTCTAGCCAGCTCATTACAGCTGAGGCTGACGGGGAAGTGATTCGAGCTGATGGCGAAGCAGTCGAGGTGCGCTATGCGGATGGCGTCAAGCGCTACGACTTGATTCACTTTGCCAAGAGCAATGACGATCGTTGTATCAACCAAAAAGTCCGGGTTAGCCGTGGCCAAACCGTTGCGAAGGGTGACACTCTCATCGAGGGTGCGTCCATTGCCGATGGTGAGCTCGCTCTTGGTAAGGACTTGCTGGTCGCCTTTATGCCATGGGGTGGCTATAACATGGACGACGCGGTGATTTTGAGCCGTCGCTTGGTAGAAGATGACACCCTTACCAGCATCAACATCAAGGACTATACCGTCGAGGTACGCGAGACAAAGCTTGGTCCAGAGATCGTGACACGCGATATTCCCAATGTGAGTGAGGACAGCCTTCGCCACTTGGATGAGAGCGGTATTGTGCAGATTGGCTCTGAGGTCAAAGCGGGTGATGTCTTGGTTGGAAAGATTACGCCAAAGGGTGAGCAAGAGCTCAGCAGTGAGGAGCGTTTGCTGCGTGCAATCTTTGGTGAAAAGGCCAAGGATGTGCGCGACACCAGCCAGCGCATGAACAATGCTGGTGGCGGCAAAGTCGTTGGCGTCAAGGTATTTAGCCGCGAGAATGGCCATGAGCTCAAGACGGGCGTATTGATGCAGATTCAGATCTTTGTTGCTCAATTGCGCAAGATTGGCGTGGGTGATAAAATTGCTGGTCGCCACGGCAACAAGGGTGTATGCGCCCGCGTTATGGCGGTAGAGGATATGCCATACCTGGCCGACGGCACCCCTGTTGATGTGATCCTTAACCCACTCGGTGTGCCAAGCCGTATGAACCTTGGCCAGCTCTTTGAGACGCACCTTGGCATGGCTGCACGGGCGCTCGGCTACAAGGTTGCCACGCCACCATTCAATGGTGTGCCAGCCGATACCATCAAGGATGAGCTTGAAAAGGCTGGTATTGCGCGCGACGGCAAGAGCCAACTCTACGATGGTCTGAGCGGCGAGCCATTTGAGGAGCGTACAACAGTCGGCGTGATGCATATGATCAAACTCCACCACATGGTGAGCGACAAGATCCACGCCCGCAGCACCGGCCCATACACCATGGTGACGCAGCAGCCACTCGGTGGTAAGGCTCAAAATGGTGGTCAGCGTCTCGGAGAGATGGAGGTCTGGGCACTCGAAGCTTACGGTGCGGCAACTACTCTACAGGAGATGCTGACAATTAAATCAGACGACGTCTATGGCCGGGCCAAAGCCTACGAGGCAATCATCAAAGATGAGCCAATTGCCGGGCCAAAGCTGCCCGAGAGCTTCAATGTGCTTGTTAAGGAGCTGCAAGGCTTGGGCTTGCGTGTTGACCTGCTGGATGAGTCTGACGAGTCGGTCGATGCCGAGCATGTCATTGCTGCTGCGGGCCCTGCCGACAAAACCGTCCCATCTGACGAGAGCGATGACGAAGCAACCTATCTTGATGAATCCGACGGCATTGGCACGATCGCTGACGACAGCGGCATGTCCGTCCAAGATATTGACACAGTAGAAAACCTAAGCGAGGAGGAAGCCTAAGATGTCCCACGTGGTAACAGATCACGATATCGCCAATTTTGATGCGGTACGCTTGGCCGTCGCCAGCCCCGAGGATATCCTCAAGTGGAGCTACGGCGAAGTCACCAAGCCGGAGACGATTAACTATCGAACCCAGAAGCCTGAGCGCGATGGCCTGTTTTGTGAGCGTATTTTTGGCCCAGTCAAAGATATCAACCCACACGACAGCAAGCTCAAGGGTGTGCGCAGCCGCGAAGCTGCAGTAGATAAGAATGGCGAGCTTGTCACTAAGTCGATCGTGCGTCGCGAGCGGATGGGGCACATTAGCCTAGCAACCCCCGTTGCACACATTTGGTTTATGCGTGGCACACCCAGTGCGATGAGCCTTTTGCTGGGCATTACGGTACGTAATCTCGAGAAGATCGCGTACTTTGCTACCTATGTCATCCTTGATGTTGATGCCGAGACGCGCGATGCTTATTTGGCTGACCTTGAGGCTGAGACTGAGGCGGCACGGGCTGCCATTAAGATTCGCTTCCAGCGTGAAGCTGAAGCTGATGGGGCAGACGTGAAGGCTCTTGCCGAGCAGCAAACACGCGAATACGAAGAGCTTGAGGCAACCTACAGCCAAAAGAAAGCTCAGCTCGAGAGCCTACAAAAGCGCGCCCTCCTAAGTGATACCGACTACCGTAATCTCCCAGAAGAGTATGAGGAGCTCGTAAAGGTTGGTATGGGTGGTGATGCACTCAAGGCGCTGCTTGATGATATCGACCTCGACGCACTCATCGCCGATCTGCAAGAAGAAGCCGGAGGGGCGCGTGGTCAACGCGAGAAGAAGCTACTGAAGCGCCTCAAAGTGCTGGAGGGTATGCAGGCAGCGGGCATTAAGCCATCAAGCCTGTGTATGACGGTTTTGCCAGTTATTCCACCAGACCTGCGGCCAATGGTAGCCCTGAGTGGTGGACGCTTTGCGACGAGTGACCTCAACGACCTCTACCGCCGCGTCATCAACCGTAATAACCGTCTCAAGAAGCTCATCGAGCTCAACGCACCAGAGGTAATTCAGCGTAACGAGAAGCGTATGCTGCAAGAAGCGGTCGATAGCCTGATTGATAACTCGGCTGCTCGTGGTGGCCGTGCTGTCAATGCAACTGGTGGACGCCGTCGCCTTAAGAGCATTAGCGATATGCTTAAGGGTAAGCAAGGGCGCTTCCGCCAGAACTTGCTGGGTAAGCGTGTTGACTACTCGGGTCGCTCGGTCATTGTGGTGGGCCCGAAGCTCAAGATCCACCAGTGTGGCCTGCCAAAGCAGATGGCAATTGAGCTCTTCAAGCCATTTGTCATCAGCTGGCTCATTAAGGGCGATTATGCGCACAATATCCGTAGTGCAACGCGCCTAATTGAGGCAGGTGAAGCGGTTGTGTGGGATGCATTGGATGAGGTAATTAAGGGCAAGTACGTCCTGCTTAACCGTGCGCCATCACTGCACCGTTTGAGTATCCAAGCCTTCCAGCCAAAGCTGGTTGAAGGCAAAGCGATTCAGCTTCACCCGCTCGTCGCTAACGGCTTTAATGCTGATTACGATGGCGACCAGATGGCTGTTCACTTGCCGCTCAGTGCCGAGGCACAGGCCGAAGCACGCGAGCTAATGAGTGCCGTCAATAACCTGCTTAAGCCTGCCGATGGCAGTCCAGTCCTCAGTATTGACCAGGACGTGGTGCTCGGTAACTACTACCTCACATACGAAAAACCCTCGGCTCAGACTGACACTGTTGCCGTCTTTGCCGACAGCCGGGCTGCTGAGCTAGCCTACGACATGGGCAAGCTCCACCTGCAAAGTCCGATCCGTATTCGGGCTAAGGGTGAGATCCGGACAACCACCCTGGGGCGTGTCTTCTTTAACGAGATCCTGCCAGAGGACTTTCCTTACAATAACAATGTCCAGACCAAGAAAGAGCTTAAGCGAGTGCTTGGTCAGATTTTCGAGCGTTATGGCGCTGCTGAGACTGCTATCACTGCTGACCGCATGAAGGGCTTGGCCTTCCGCTTTGCCACCACTGCTGCGGTATCGACTGGTATGGAAGACTATCTCAGCTTCGACGAAATTGCTGACTTCGTGGCTGAGGGTGATGCACGTTCTGCTGCGATCTCGGAGCAGCTCGATCAAGGGCTCATTACCGAGGATGAGCGCTACACATTGACCGTCAACAACTGGCGCACCGTCGACCGCAAGGTAGAGGACTTCTTGCGCAGCCAATTGGCCCACATGGACACCTCTGTCGCAACGATGGTGAACTCTGGTGCTCGTGGTAGCGTCAACAACATTAAGCTAGCCAGTGCGATGATCGGTATCCAGGTGGATGCCGCTAACCGCGAGATTGAGCTGCCAGTGCGTAGCAACTTCAAGCGAGGGTTGTCGAGCCTGGAGGCCTTCGTGGCAACGCGTGGTGCTCGCAAGGGGCTTATCGATACCGCCCTCAAGACGGCCGACTCTGGCTATCTCACGCGTCGTTTGGTCGATGTCTCGCAGGATGTCTTTACCGTTGAGGATGAAGAGGGTGACGATGACGGCTTCACTATCTACCGCAATGAGTCTGAAGAGACAATGATCGAGTTTGGTAACCGCTTGTTTGGCCGCTACACCGCCGAGGCAGTGCCAGGCCACCTCGACCGCGACCAGCTTATTACACGTGAGATTGCCAACGCTATCGAGGCAGATCAGTCGATCGATCAAGTACGTATCCAGTCTGTCCTCTCTACCAAGAACTTGCACGGTATTCCACGCAAGAGTTACGGGATCGACATGGCAACTGGCCAACTCGTCGATGGTTCGCAGCCAGTTGGTGTCATTGCTGCTCAGTCGGTCGGTGAGCCAGGTACACAGCTGACGCTTAATACTTTCCATAGCTCTGGTGTTGGCGGGTCGGACATCACTCAGGGTCTGCCGCGCGTCGAGGAGCTCTTTGAGGCGCGCAACCCGAAGGGTCAGGCCTACGTCACAGAAGTCGCTGGTTTGGTCGATATCTGGGAAGATGGCAAGAAGTACGTTGTACAGGTCACGCCACAGGCGGGTAAGGTAGAGCGCATGCCGCTCGATGGCCGCATGGTGATGGTACAATCGGGTAGTAAGGTGAAGGTTGGCGACGTCATCGCATCATTCGACGATGGCACGCAGCCACTTACTGCACCGTTTGATGGAGTGGTTGAGTCCACCGGTGATTCGCTTGTCCTCACGGGCAACGCGACAGCACCAGTCCGCTACGAGATTCCTGGCACGATGTACCTCGTTGTCAAACCAGGCGATATGGTCGAGCCAGGCGATCGCCTGACACTTGGTTCGCTCAACCTGCACGACCTCATGCGCCTCAAGGGCACAGAGGCAACCCAGCGCTACATCATCAACGAAGTGCTCCGCATCTATGCTGCGCAGGGCCAGGATGTGGCCGGCAAGCACCTTGAGATCATCGTCCGGCAGATGTTCAGCCGGGTGCAGATCGATGATCCAGGCGACAGCACCTTCGTCATGGGTGACATCATCTCCAAGGCATCAGTGGTTGATGCCAACAAGGAGCTCGTTGCTCAGGGCAAGACGCCAGCCCAGTATGCACAGCTGCTGCTTGGTATCACCAAGGTGAGTATCTGGAGTGATAGCTGGCTGTCTGCTGCGTCGTTCCAAGACACGACTCGCGTGCTGATCAACGCTGCCACCAGTGGTCGCGCTGACCACCTCAAGGGTCTTAAGGAGAACGTCATCATCGGCAACAAAGTGCCGGTTGGTACGGGTGCACACCCACTGCCACTCGAAGAGAATGACTCTCCGGAGGATGAGTTTGTCGCCGAGGCCCAGGCCGAAGAGGCTGAGCCGGAAGTGACAATTGCTACTGATGAGCTGTAAGCAATAGCTAGCCTATAGCAGAAGAGCCTCACTTGAGAGAGTGAGGCTCTTGTTTTATAGACGGTCTTAAGACTATTCGACAATTATTGTAAATATGTGATATAACAGATGTAGTATGTATGAACGTTTTTCTCAACAATCAGTTCAGTCCGGTTCAGCTGACGAGAAAGTGAGCCAACAAGATAAAGAAGTAGCTGCTGCTACAGTATAGAGTACAGGCGAAGCCGCCCCTACTGGGCGGATGCAACGGATACGAGATCGCTTATCGAAGATAGCGACACGAATTGACGAGCATTTCACGTATGGCTACGATCTGTATTATCCACACATCAGCAAAGAAGAAGCGCTCGTGATGCCTGAAGATGAGCTGGTAGAGTCAACGAAAATAATTCTTGGCAGAGAGTTTGCTCCACGACCGAAAAGTTATGTCAATTGGCGAGTTATTGAAGGACCAGTGAGCCTTCATGTTGTGGATCAGCGTCGTCCAAAACCTAGGACAAAACAGCACTGGTGGCAGATATTGTAATTAGCAATGCAAAAAATAAACAAAAACTCGTCAGGATAACGACGAATTTTTGTTGGTTTTTGATATTAATCTAAACTGGCTTGTAACTTCTCAAGATACGATATAGGCCAATTTGAACTGCCCATAGGATGCCTTTGTCGTTGAACCGAAAGACAATGAACTTGTCTGCATCCAGTCTATATCGCAGATTCTTTCTCCCCCACAGTCCTCCCTCAAACTCTGGTTCTCCGAATGTGTTAATGACTTCCTGTATCGATGCTGTGTTTGATATTGATGTTAGTAGTTTGTAAGAGAGTGGAATATAGGGCTCCTCATAAAGACTGTCATCCTGTAGGTAAATAGAAAGAACGACGAGGATATCGTTACGCCACTGCAGTTCGAGGCCTGCGCTATAGTACGACCAGTACGATTCGGTTGAACCAGCACCGAGGAAGCTTTCGTCGGTATCTTCAATTAATGGCTTACCTGCCAAGCCATTCGTTGCTTTATCAACCTGCTCCTGTATTCCATCAATGCCTCTTCCAATTAGATCAGTATATTTGGTAATAGGGCCTTCTAGTTGCGCTTCCATACTTCCTCCGGAAAATTGGCTTGGTTGATTTACTAAGTTTGATTATATAACAAATCATTGATTATATAGCGCTACGCACTCCAATTCCCAACGGTTATATCATCACAAACCTCACTCCAATAAGTGCCAGATTCTATCGCCTTTGAGTCGATATTTTTGACCACGCTTCTTAGTTTATTAGCCGACTGCGCAAGAGATTCGATGTCGTCCCATGCCTGGTCAGGATTGTAAGGGAGATCTCATGCGAACTGTGTAAATGTCTGCACATATTGCAGTAAAGAGGAATTTACAAATATCTCCGATACTGCGTTGTTAGCATCTATAATCCTTACAATATGATGACTAGACAGTTTGATAGCAAGGTAGTCCATTGTATCGAGTACCCCAAACTTGAGGTAGTCTCCTGTAATGATAAGTGTTGGCAGTGGAGTAAATACATCTGCACTGCTTAAGAATGGGATTCCACGAGATTCAAGGATCGACAGGTCTAAACTGTTTAACTTGAAACGAATTTGATCTGGGACTGTGAGTGTTTTATTTACAATCTTCATACACTACTAACTCCTTGAGAGCTCCTTACAATATTCAACCAGACCTGTCTGTAACAGCCACATGACACCAAATTTATTAAAATGAAAACAAACGTATTTATCGTGCAGAATTATATAGTAAAGACTCTTTGCGCCATTATCTTCCCTGAGGAGATCTGGAGGACCATATGTGTCAATGATTTTCTCAGCCGTATCTAACCTAGAAGCATACGTCATTAAACTAATCGGGCAGTATATATCAAATCCATCATCATCTAGACTGTCATAATCCTCGCCAGGTCTCACGTTTTCTGGTGCAAGATCAAATGTAAAAGAAATAAGAATATCATCGTGCCAATCTAGTACAGCAATTGTTGAATCGTCAAACCAACACAGCACTCTCAATAATTCTACGGGTGGATCATCTGTCTTAATCGCATCCCACCATAGAAAATCAGAAGTCTTATTGAAATATGCAACAACTTCTTGTTTATGCTTGCCAAGGAGGTAGGCGAACTGTATCATATAGTCACCTTCTTGTTTCATTGTTACTACACTCATCATTGCTCCGTAAAATATTTACCAGTTATAGGGTAGTTTAATACATATCATGCAGAAATAGCAAGGTTATCGTGTTCGATAATACCTACCGATAGGATCTTCGATCAACACTCTACCGATACTTTGGCATCTCTACCGTCACTACTTCGCCTTTGCTGAGGTCGCGGCATTTGTCGCCTTCATAGATTTGCCGTAGGTCGACTTTCTTAGCATTGCGGAGTTGAGCCTTATAGACGTCACAGGAGAGCATATCGTTCTGGCGGATCTGGAAGAAGACCCAGCGGCCATCACTTGATTGATAAAACAGCGCTGTCCCTTGTGAATTAAAGAGGTGGGACTCGGGCTGCACACCGCCTAGTGGTATCTCTGCCAAGCGATACCCAGCAAGCTTGCTCTCGCGCACCGTCATAGTGCCGACAATGCCAACGTTATAACTCGAACTTGCGGCAGGCGAGTAGGCGTTATAGAGAGGAGCTTGCTGCTTAGCGAGGTCTTTGTAATCTGCAGCATCAAGACATTTGAACTCAACGAAGCGGGTTTCTTTGTTCTTTGGGTCGTTTGGGTCGAGTGGAGCGTTGCTAATCTGGCAGGTTACGTCGCCATTACTACGTGTAAAGTCTGCAAGGTATGGGCCATCTTTGTCGCCATCTTGCACGACATAGCGCGTAAATTGGTCGTAGTCAAGCATGTGCTCTAGAGCAGTAACATTGCGCTTGGCCTCAGCCTTGGACAGGGTAGCGGCAGCACTCTTAGTTTTGCTTGGGTCGGTAGCGATAGAATAAAAGCGAGAACCTTCGGCCTTGACCGGTGTTGACAGTGATGACTTAACGGCTTCTGTACCCTTAAAGTACTTCTTGGCACGCTCGAGCGTCTTGGCGGCGGTGAGCTGCTCCCGTGGGCCAGTTTTTGCCTCGGTGTGCTGCTCGGTGTTTTCGGCTTTGTGCGGCCGAGTTGCGATATAAATAATCCCTGCTGCGATGGCAACAACCACTAAACCAGCCAGAGCAAAGCGTATCGCTAACCCACGCGGCGTCATGCGAGAGCGTCGGTACTGAGGTGAAGGGGATGATCCACGTGGTTGCATAGTGCCATTATACACTGCCAGCTAGGTTAGCAGCAATGGCTCTTGCGCAAACGCACTGCACTTCGTATAATGCAAAGCATGAGCGCTATGAAAAATCGGCTAATGCAGAAAAAACAGGCTGGCTATACAGTGGTAGAGTTGCTGGTTGTGATCGTTATTATTGCCATCCTTGCTACGTTGACACTCGTCTCGTATCAACGCATCCAGGCTGGTGCACAGGGGCGGACTCGCGTGGCCGACCTCACAGCAATGCGCCAAGCACTTGATCGCTACTATACCAAAAATGGTGCATACCCGGTTGCCAAGACTGCCGGTAGCACTACTCCTACCTACCAGCGCCGCGATAGCGCCACATTCTTGCGTCAATTAGTGCCGACCTACATCACCACGCTTCCCAGTGTCACACAGGGCAGTACCACTGATGCAACCAGCAACACCTACCTGTACGTCACCAATGCTCAGCAAACCGAATACAAGCTACTCTATGTTAATACAAGCGGCTTACCACCAGGTGAGTATGATGCTGTGCCTCAAGCAATGCGCACCACCGCGCCAGACCGCTACGGGGTGTGGTCAAAAAACGGCGAACGGCTCCCTGGCTAGTAGGAGCAGATAGACTCATCAGGGGTGATAATTACTCTACCGCCCACATCCAATCCATGCTATAATCAATCGTTGAGAGTTGTATTACTCATGCTAAAAAACACGTAAGGAGAGAAGGAGCCCCCTATGGCAACCCCCAAGAATGTCCCTCTGAAGGACTTTCGTAACATTGGTATTATTGCCCATATCGACGCCGGTAAGACGACGACGACAGAAGGTATTTTGTACCGCACCGGTATTAACCACAAGATTGGTACCGTGCGCGGTGATGATGGTGGTGCCACCACCGACTGGATGAGCCAAGAAAAAGAGCGCGGGATCACCATTACCTCTGCAGCAGTGACCTGCTTTTGGAAGGGTCACAAGATTAACATCATTGACACCCCTGGGCACATTGACTTTACCGCTGAGGTGGAGCGCAGCCTGCGCGTACTCGATGGCGCAGTAACCGTCTTTGATGGCAAGATGGGGGTAGAAGCCCAGAGTGAGACCGTGTGGCGCCAGGCCAACAAATACGGTGTGCCCCGCATCTGCTTCATTAACAAGATCAATCAGACTGGTGGCGACTTCTACAAGTCGATTGAGTCGATCCATAGCCGCCTGAGCAAGCAAGCCTTCCCAATCCACCTGCCAATTGGCTTTGAGAAGGATGTCTGTGGTGTGGTAGACCTCATCGATATGAAGGCCTACACCTATGATGACTACACCGACCACGAGCTTAAGGTGGGTGAGATCCCAGCTGATATGCTCGACAAGGCAAAGCGAGCTCGCAGTCTGCTCGTTGAGAACGCTGTTGAGGCCGATGACGACCTGATGATGAAGTTCCTTGACGAAGGTGAGGATGCCATTACTGTTGACGAGCTCAAGGCAGCACTGCGTCAGCGCGTTTTGGCTGGTGACTTCTTCTTGGTAACAGGTGGCGATGGCCGCGGCGTGATCGTCGAGAAGGTACTTGACCTGATGGTAGATTACCTGCCAAGCCCACTCGACGTTGGTGAGATCTGGGGCAAGAACCCCAAGACTGGTGACGAAGTGAGCCGCAAGCCTGATGACAAGCAGCCAATGACTGCACTGGCCTTCAAGCTAGCTGCTGATCCATTCGTTGGTAAGCTGATTTTTATCCGTGTCTACAGTGGCCGCTTGACTGCCGGTAGCTACGTTCTCAACACAACGACGGGTGAGAAGGAGCGTGTGGGCCGCATCGTTCGGATGCACGCCGACAAGCGCGAAGAGATCGATAGCGTGGGTGCTGGTGACATCGCTGCTGTGGTGGGCCTGAAGGGTACCTTTACGGGCCATACTCTGTGTGAGCAAGCGCACCCGATTGCTCTTGAGGCGATTAGCTTCCCCGAGCCGCCAGTATCGATTGCCGTAGAGCCCAAGACCAAGGCCGATCAAGAGAAGATGGGTATTGCCTTGCAGCGCCTGGCCGAAGAAGATCCAACCTTCCGCGTCTACACCGACGAAGAGACTGGTCAGACTATCATGAGCGGTATGGGTGAGCTTCACCTAGAGATTTTGATCGACCGCATGAAGCGCGAGTTTAACGTTGAGGCCAATGTTGGTGAGCCGCAAGTGGCCTACCGCGAGACCATCAAGGGTACAGCCGAAGCGCAAGGAAAGCACGCCAAGCAGTCTGGTGGTCGTGGCCAATACGGTGATGTCTGGGTGCGCTTTGAGCCGAACGAGCCAGGCAAGGGCTACGAATTCTTCGACGAAATCAAGGGTGGTGTGGTGCCACAAGAGTACCGCCCGGCTGTGCAGAAGGGTATTAAGGAGACACTCGATGGTGGTGTGATTGCTGGTTATCCAGTTGTTGACGTCAAGGCAACCTTATACGATGGAAGCTACCACGATGTCGACTCAAGCGAGCTCGCCTTCAATCTTGCTGCTCACTTGGCTGCCCGCGAAGGTATCAAGAAGGCCAACCCAGTCTTGCTCGAGCCAGTGATGAAGGTTGAGGTGACAACACCTGAGGAATTCATGGGTGATATCATTGGCGACCTCAATAGCCGCCGGGGCCGCATTGAGGCAATGGAAGACTTGATGGGCGGCGCGAAGCTCGTCAAGGCTATCGTGCCACTGGCAAACATGTTTGGCTACACCAGCGACATCCGCTCGATGTCGCAGGGCCGAGCTGCTAGCACGATGGAACTTGCCCACTATGAGGAAGTTCCACCAAACGTCGCGCAGGAGATTATCGAGAAGCGCAGTAAGTAAGCCTTCTTGTATCATCTCTATAAAACACCTCTATTACAGGGGTGTTTTATTATTTTGTTTTAGCGTGAGGGAATGGTGAATAGTACGCAAAAGCTGGCATATATGCCAGCTTTTGTTGATGCAAGTCTATGGCTCGTACTACTTTTTCGTTTTCTTGTCGTGCTTGGCTATTTTCTTGACGGCAATTTTTTGCGGCGCAGGTAGTGGCTTGAGTGGTATCGTTACCCTCAAGATGCCGTCCTCCAGATGGGCCTTAATCTGCTCAACATCGCTACCATCTGGTACCTGTACACGACGGCAGAAGCTTGTGCTGCTCTCACGAACGACGTAGTTGCGCTGTTTGTCCTCGGTTTTTTCGTGCCGTTCGCCACGGATGACGAGCGCACCATTGTCAAGGCTTACATCGAGGTCTTCCTCGGCAAAGTTTGGCACGTGCGCTTCAACAACCAGTGTATTATCCACTGTGTAGACATCGGCTGTGACAGCTTGGCTGAGTGTCGTGGTAAAGGGATTGTCAAACAGCTGCCGCTGCAATGCGCGCAATTCCTCAAATGGATTGTATTTTGCAAGACTATTCATAGGGTGCCTCCTTATGTGTTGCTTTTATATTCTTATCATAGCGCGGTAAATAGAACAATACAAGTACTTGCATCCGTCTAGCAAAGCGCTTATACTTATATGCATGGCGCAATCGACTCGTTGGCAACGCAGACTGACACGGCTTACATGGCTGAGTTTCGCTGCTATGGTAGTAATTTTGTTAGGCTATATGTATTGGGATGTCGAGCTGAGCCCGGCAGCCTCTACCACTAATACTGCTGGTAGTGGTCTGGAAAAAACACTCGTGCTGGGTACCGATCCTGGCTTTAAGCCGTTTGAATATAAGCAGGGGCAGGAGATCGTTGGCTTTGATATTGACCTTGTGCGGGAGATTGCTAAGGACACAAACCGTTCGTTACAAATTGAGGAGATCGCCTTTGATGGCCTCTTGCCGGCCTTGCAGGCTGGGCGGATCGACCTCATTGCAGCCGGTATGACCGTCACACCAGACCGGCGCAAGAATGCTGAATTTTCGCACACGTATTATACTGCAGCGCAAAAGATAATTGTGCCAAAGACTGGCTCAACAATTGCCACCAGTGATGACCTCATTGGCAGGAGAATTGGCGTACAGCTTGGCACTACAGCCGATACACTGGCGCACAAGATTCGCGGGGCGCACGTGGTGCAGCTCCAGTCGACAGCGAGTGTGGTGCAAGAGCTCAGTAGTCGGCGGATCGACGCTGCCATTATGGATGATGGGCCAGCTCAGCAATACCTCGCCACGAACCCGCAGCTTGTTGCCTTGCCACGCAACCTCTCGCACGAGGATTACGCCATTGCTATCAAAAAGGGTAATAGCAAACTACTCGCTGAGGTAAACGCTAGCATTGCCGCAATGAAGCGTGATGGCCGCTACGATAAGCTCATCAAAAAACACTTCGGAGTGGCCCGGCCATGAATGTGTGGGATATCCTTTTTGGCGACGAGCGCTATCTATTCTTGTGGCGCGGTCTGGAGGTGACCATCCTGCTCACCGTCTTCTCGACAATCATTGGGCTTGTGATTGGCCTGGTTGTCGCTCTCATGCAGCAGTCTGCTTGGCAACCATTTCGCACATGCAAGCTACATCGCCTTCAGCGCTGGCGGCCATGGGTGAGCTTAGCTCATGCCTATACCACGGTCATTCGTGGCACACCTGCTTTGGTGCAGCTACTCATTATGTATTACGTGGTATTTGGCTCGTACCGTGGGGTGCCAAAACTGTGGATTGCAAGTCTCGCCTTTGGTATCAACAGTGGTGCATACATTGCTGAGATTATTCGCGGCGGGATAGAGAGTATTGATAAGGGGCAAATCGAAGCGGCGCGCTCGCTTGGCTTGAGTCGCTGGCAAACCATGCGCTATATCATCCTCCCCCAAGCACTCAAGCAGTCATTGCCATCACTGATCAGCGAAGGGATTTCGCTCCTCAAGGAGACGTCGGTCGTTGGCTGGATTGGTATGAACGATCTAATGCGCGGTGCTGATAATATCCGCTTCCAAACAGCCACCGCCTTTGAGTCGCTCTTTGCCGCTGCAATGATTTACCTTGCCCTCACCACGCTATTTACGTGGGTGATGAATCGAGTAGAGAGGAGGCTTAAAGCGCATGATTAATATCAAGCAGCTCCGCAAGCACTATGGCAATAATTATGTCTTGCGCGGCATTGACCTGACAATCAAGCGGGGAGAGGTTGTCGTTCTCTTGGGCTCGAGTGGTGGTGGCAAAAGCACGCTGCTTCGCTGTATTAATATGATTGAGATGCCGACAAGCGGAGAAGTATGGGTTGATGGTATTGATATGACCAATCCAGCGACCGACCTCAACAAAGCTCGGACTGAGCTTGGCATGGTCTTCCAGCAGTTTAACCTCTTTCCACATATGACCGTACTCGAAAATATCATGCTTGCACCGCTCAAGGTGCGCAAACTGCCCAAGGCAAAGGCCAAGCGCCAGGCGCTTCAAATGCTCGACTTGGTTGGCCTTCGCGCCAAAGCCCAAGAATACCCGAGTCATCTCTCGGGTGGGCAAAAGCAGCGGGTAGCGATTGCTCGTGCCTTGGCAATGCAGCCAAAAGTCTTGCTCTTTGATGAGCCGACGAGTGCGCTCGACCCTGAGATGGTCGACGAGGTACTAGCGGTTATTAAGCACCTTGCCGAAACGGGGATCACAATGATCGTCGTCACACATGAGATGTCGTTTGCGCGCGATGTCGCATCGCGGATTGTCTTTCTTGACGGGGGTAAGATTATTGAAGATGGTACACCAGCGCAGGTCATTAATCGCTCCACGCAACCAAAGGTCCGCACCTTTTTCGCTGCACTCAGTAATAATTGATACATCCCTCTATGCTATAATGCGCCCGAGGAGGAATACTATGGCAGATACCATGCAACGATTCAAAACACTCTTTGCCGGGAGCGATGTCGACTACGTAGAATGCGAAGTCGTTAATGCAACGCAGCGCTATTTGCAGCTCCGCGAGCAGGGTAGACACGAGGGATTCACGCCTGTGATTGTAACGCTCGATGACCTCATCCTAGATGAGATAGCGCAAGGCCTAGAGAACGCTGGCGTCCAGACAGTCCCCGAGCTTGTGCGGCGCACCATGGAAGCATCGCAGGCAATTGATGTACCAGCCTTCTTTGCTCACGTTGCGCAGGAGCTGCCAGCTGAAACAGCGAAAAAGAATCAGCGCACTTCTAGTGTAGATGATTACTTCGCGCCGGGCTTCTCAGTATCACCTCATGATGACGACCCTACCACAGTTGACTTCATCAGCCCGCTCCAGGCAGATAGCGACAATCCGGTTATTATTATCAAACTACCGACCACAGCACCTTATGAGGCACTCGCCTATCTCTGTATGGGTGGTTGGAATGATTGTCCCGAGCCAGCCATCCAGGTGGCGGTATCGCGCTATTGGTATGAGAAGTACGGTGCTGTGCCTGCCGCTATCAGCCATGATACTGTTGAGTATTATGTCGAGCGTCCACCGCAGACCGATGCTGATGCTAAGGCGGTTGCCGTTGAGCTCTTCTATTTTTCATATGGCGACGCAGTCTATCAAGGGTCGGAGACCTTCGAAGCTTTGGCAAACCAGGTATATAGCAGTCGACAGTGGTATGTTTGGTGGGACTAGCTACTTTACTTTTTTGCCACCGCACCCTATAATAAATCCTAACGCGCGACGCGTTTTGTCGTAGTGTCTCTACTCCGGCAAGTAGCTCGCGTCGTACCAAATATTAACATAAGTAAGGAGTACTTACCTACATGGCAGATTTCGATCGAAGTAAGCCACACATTAACGTTGGTACTATGGGTCACGTCGACCACGGTAAAACAACGTTAACGGCTGCCATCACTCACGTGTTGGCAAAGCGTCTTCCAAGCGATGTAAACAAGCCTCGCAACTACGAAGACATCGACAACGCTCCTGAGGAGAAGCAACGCGGTATTACCATCGCCAGCTCCCACCAGGAATACGAGTCGGAGAAGCGCCACTACGCGCACGTTGACATGCCAGGTCACGCCGACTACGTCAAGAACATGATTACTGGTGCCGCTCAGATTGACGGTGCTGTGCTGGTGGTTGCCGCCAACGACGGTCCATTGCCGCAGACACGCGAGCACGTGCTGCTTGCTCACCAGGTTGGTGTGCCAAAGATTGTCGTCTTCCTCAACAAGATGGACTTGGCCGACCCAGAGTTGGTTGAGCTGGTTGAGATGGACGTCCGCGAGCTGCTCACCAAGAACGGCTA
>ERZ772948.439-NODE-439-length-27141-cov-3.322159_pt1 | contig 27141 bp, 27 predicted proteins | sample MGYA00511945_ERZ772948 | MGnify/ENA primary metagenome ERZ772948 (study PRJEB29015, sample SAMEA2737927) | human oral metagenome | biome: human oral; feature: human-associated habitat; material: dental | place: China | collected 2141 ... | reverse complement strand
ACGTGTATATGAAAAAAGACCTTTCTGTAACAGAAGGGTCTTTTTTGTTGACTTAGTGTAAGAGAGGGCTGCAAAGCAAGTAGAGTATGAGATGAAGCAAGCCGTGGGCCTATACCGCGTGACGATAACTAAGTTTGTATAGAGAAGGACGCTCTCGCACCGCTCAGAGCGCTAGAGAGCGGCGCTCAGCGTGAGTTGTGGTTTTCTCTCGTTTTGCCCCTCTCGCAGCGAGAGGGGCGTAAGAAGAGATGTGAGCACATAAGCTGCTAGCGGGGCGACATATCCACGACTGCCATGCCTGGTATGAGGCCACGCTTGTCTTCAACAATTTCCACCCAGTTGCCGTCTGGGTCTTTGATGAAGCAGTAGCGAAGGCCAGTTCGTCCCATGACAATATCAGTTGGCTCACTCCAGCTAAGGGCTGCTGCGTGAAACTCATCGAGATCGAGATCATCAACACTGAGGCCAATGTGCTTGACGCCGACTGTTTCGAGATCATTGCCGATCGCTGGCTGTGCTTGTTGTCGGTGCGTATTGTGAGCATAGGCAAAGAGCTCGAGGATTACACCGCTGGAGTTTATCAGCTGATGAATACTTAGCGTGCCGTCTGGTGCACGCCACACAACTGCCTCAGTGAAGCCAAGGCGCTTGTAGAATTGGATGCTCGCAGTAGCGCTGCGCACTGAGAGCGCGATGTGATGGAGGACGGGCATGGTGGTTATTTCTGCTGATTCTTTTGATTAAGCTGCACCTGGAGATCAAACACTTGCTTACCAAGCGAGTCGACTGCGCTGTGGTAGTTGTTTTGCAGTGCTACAGCCCAGCCGATAAGTGATAGAAGACCGATGGTAAGCACTGCCAGCCATGCAATGATGATCTTGTCGGATAATTTTTTGCTCTTCATATCCGTAGTATAGCAGAAGGTAACGATTATATGCAATGAAGTTTTGCAATAAGCAATAGTATGATATTGCTAATACAATCGTAAGATTCCTGGTGATTACTCCAACCAAGCTGCAAGGGTATTACCTGCTGGGTCTTGAAGGTAAAAGCGCTTTTACTGTAGCCAACTTCGTAGCATCTCGGGCTGGAAGCTTGATATAGTCTATGCGGTTAGCCGTGTTGCTTATAGTCCTATTATACCGTTTGCGCATACTAAAAACACGCCACTATGGGCGTGCTATGACTAATCTTTGCAATGGTGGGGGCGGCTGGACTTGAACCAGCGGCCAACAGGTTATGAGCCCGCTGCTCTGACCACTGAGCTACGCCCCCAGATCCACTTGCCACATTATACCGTATTGTTGGTGTATATGCTACTAGTAGTCGAGCTTCTTAGGGGTTTTTGGTAGTTTTGGACGCACTACATATTCTCCAGCGGCGGCATCCTGGGGGCTGAAAAATCTTTCTTGTGCGCTTCGCCGTGGCCTATTGCTGTGTTGAGCGGCGGTTTGGGATGGGTGAGTGGTTTTAGCGGCATCACGTACTTTTCGGCGGTATGCAACGATTGCATAGAATTGCTCCGTCGCCTCAGTGCGGCACTTTTCATATTCTTGTGGTGACATGCCAAAAAGATGGTTGGCAATGGCGTGATCGAGCTCTCGCCAAGCATTGATAAGTTCGGGGGTAGAATGACGAGTGCGTTTGCGCTCAAGCGCATTAACAGAGCGTTGTCGGGCAAGGAGATCATCAAATGTAGGCCTCTTTGGCTGCGTTTCAGAGGTAGAGCCACCTATGGTATGAGTGTTGGTATATATTGCGGGTATAGGCTCGGTTTGTTCATGATCGGCCGAATGAGGAATAATGTTGTCATCAAATAACTTGTCTTGTATCGCTAGTTGGGCTACCTGTGCTGTTGCCTGTGTCGCAGTTACTGTTTCTGGTGTTACTAGTAACACTGGACTGCTCTCAAGCACAGCCCTATGAGAAGGTTGTTTGTATGTCATCTTGCATTGGTTATAGCACAGAGGTCGACACCTGGCAAGTCTATGAGCGATTTTTAACCAAAATTGTGGTGCGCAGCGTGTTTTTTGCTGGCCCGCAGCTTTTGCAGCAACTGCGCGGTCTACGGTATAATAGAAGCCTATGAAGTTTGTGTTCAGCGACACTACCAAGCGCCACATCATCTACAAGATCAAGCATGATTATCTCCAGCTCAATACCATTGTGCTGGCGCTTGCGCTCGTGATTGCGACATACCTTGCCTGGCAGTCGGTGGCACGTCTCCAGCAGAACTACACGCAGCAGCGCGAGCTAGAGACGAAACGGCGGCAGCTTGTCCTCACCGAGCTTGAGACGCAAACGCTGCAATACCAAAAGAACTTCCGTGAGAGTGACGAGTACAAAGAGCTTGCTGCCCGTGAGAAGCTCGGCCTCGTGGCACCTGGCGAGAAGGTGATCGTGCTACCTAAGAATAGTGCTGAGGCGCACGATCCACCAACCGACAAGCCCGCTAACCCCGATACACAGAGTAGCAACCTCGAGCAGTGGGTGACCTTCCTCTTTGGTGGTGCAGCTGAGCAGGCTCAGCAAAAGGATAAATAGCAGGCGAGGAGCGGAAATCTTGACATTCAGGCGGTAAATCCTTGACAATCGGCATTCATCACTGGTAGAATAAGAACCGTAACGCGGGGTGGAGCAGCCCGGTTAGCTCGGTTGGCTCATAACCAACAGGTCGCAGGTTCAAATCCTGCCCCCGCAACCAAGGTAAGGACCCTACCATACGGTAGGGTTTTTGCTTTGGTGTCTTGGGAAGGTGGAAAGAAGAATAAGTTTGGCGCTGGTCTCAGCACCCTATTAGCCCTACTACTGATGGTTAGCAGTATGCCATGAGTGCTATGCGAGTTGGTGGAGTCTCACCTCAGGCATGAACCGGTGAGCGCTGTTCACACCTCTGGTGTAGCCAGCAACGGCTCGTGCCATCTTGGCGAATAACTTAGAAGTAAGCGCGTGGCAGAGATAACAAAATAGGCTGAGAGGTGGCGTATAGTACGGCAAGCAAAGGGCCGCCCTAGAATGGTGAGGGATACCGAGATAACAGGGATAAACAAGAAAAACTAAAATAAGAAATAATTTGTTTGCATTTTGTTCGTATATATGCTAGGATCGAGGTAGGTCGATAATGACAACACAAAAAGAGGGTAGATATGCGAAAAAAAGACGAAAGAAACCATACTCGCTACTTGGAATCGGTCGCGTAGTATGGCAGAGCTGCGGGCATTCATTGCCGCGCGCCACAGCAAATTAGCAGAGGTAGAACTCTAAACGATCGAAAGCACCTTGGGTGATGCGCCTGAGGTGCTTTTGCTCATGGGGGATGATGCACGTGATGAGTGATTGAGCACTCTGCACTCCATTGCACTCTATCCTCGCGTGTCTTTTCTCGTTTCGGTCTCAAAATTGAATATCTCTTTAGGATATTCATCTATACACTGCAAGCTAAGTAGTAATCATGAACAAAAAATAAAACGGCATACTCACTGCACGCCGCCTATCATATCTGGTAGCACCGACTGGGATCGAACCAGTGACCTCAGGCTTATGAGTCCTGCGCTCTAACCGGCTGAGCTACGGTGCCAAACATGACGCATTATAGCAGAGAATTGGCAAGAAGGCTAGGGCTCAGGCGAGTGTTTTGGCGTTCTTTTTTGCCCAGGCCAGTGGTATAATAGAGAAAACGCCCAATCAGGAGTTAAGGAGAACCACCACATGATACGACGACCACGCTACGATTATGATTTGTTGGTGCTGGGTAGTGGTGCAGCTGGCAGTACTGCAGCTTTGGTGGCGGCCCGGGCAGATAAGAAGGTGGGGCTGGTTGAGGCAGATACATTTGGTGGTGAAACGCCCAATTGGGGAGATATCCCCGTTAAGACGTTGCTGGGTGTGGCACAACTCTACAATCGCATCCAACGCGGTCACCAGTTTGGGCTTGATACATCGCGAGTGGATTTTGACTACCCGGCCATCCAGCATTGGAAAAATACAGTGGTAGAGCGAACTGGTGCGGGCGATAACGAGCACTATTATAACCAACAAGGGATTGACACATTCTACGGCAAAGGTGTCTTGCGCGACCAGCACACCGTGACGATTGGCGACCATGAAGTAACAGCGGGGCATATCTTGATCGCGACAGGGGCACACGTGACCCAGCCAGCGATTGCGGGCATTGAGACAATCGACTGGCTCACGCCGCGTGCTGCCCTCAAGCTGAGCCGCCCGCCTCGCAGCCTGTTGATCATCGGTGCAACGACGGTGGCGATTGAGCTGGCGCATTTCTTTGCAACCTTTGGCAGCACGGTGTCGGTGGCAGAGCAGTCATCGCGCATTTTGCCAACTGAGGACGAAGAGGTCAGTGAGGCAGTGAGCAGCCTCCTGCAGCGCGACCAACCACTGTCAGTCCTAACGCAAACGACGATTCGCTCCCTCATGCGTGGCCCAAGTGGTAATGTGATCGTCCAATACATCCGTGGTGGTATTGAGCGGACGATGGAGGTAGAGCGTGTTTTGGTAGCAACCAAGCCAGAGCCAACCATTGATATTGGGCTTGATAATGCCGAGGTAACGTATTCGCCTGATGGCGGTGTTGAGGTCAACCAATTCTTCCAGACCAACGTGCGGCATATCTATGCGGCGGGCCATGTGCTAGGTAATGATGTGCCAACCCACACCGTCTTGAGTGAGGGGCGGCTGACGGCGCACAACATCCTGCACCCCAAATCGCAAATGACGCTCGACTACGAGCTGGTGCCACGCGCCACCTTTATCTATCCAGAGGTAGCTAGTGTGGGCTTTAATGAAGATGACTGTATTAAGCGCGATCTCAAGATCAACAAGGTGTTGGTGCCGCTCGGGATGATTGCTCGCAGCAATACAAGTGACTTCCGCGAGGGGTTCGTCAAGCTCATTAGCGACAAACAAGGGGTATTGCTCGGCGGGACGATCGTCGCTCCGCATGCTAGTGAGCTCATCCAAGAGGTTACGCTCGCCATCAAGCACGATCTCACCGCTGAGCAGCTGGCAGAACTCCCACACGTTTTCCTGACGTGGAGCGAGGCAGTGCGAACGGCGGCGAGTAAGCTGTCGCGTAAGTAGAGAGATCTGTTTTGTAGCTGAGGTATTTTCGCTTTCTTAGTTTTGACTGCGTAATAGTCTAGGATTGTGAGCTTTTTAGCTCGACACCATCGCATTAGTCTTTTTTATTTTCTGCTACTTCTGAGAGTAGAGCGGTATAGAGGAAAAGAGTAGAAATTGCTAAAACCTGGGTAATTAGGAGAAAAAGAAAAAATTGAATATACTACCGCATTCTTCATAAAAACAGAGAATATTATGATGCAAATTGCATAGGGCGCAGCCCATTGCTTTGCTGTATATGACGAAAAGCTGCGACCACATTGCGAGACTCTAGAGCCTACAAGAAGCTCACTGGTGAAGACTCTGCCGCGCTGGCTTGCATCGGTGTATTGCTAAAATAGCAAAGAGTGTCCACTTTCAGCTCCATTTAAGCAAGACGGGGCATACTACCTGTAGTAGCACACGCTACCTCCTCCTCTATCATGCAAGCCGCCGTTCCTCCTCTTGGGCGGCTTGTGTGTGTTGTACGCCTAGCATATTACACATAATAAAACTAGTATTTACTCCTCTTTGCAAAATGAATATACTATTGCCATGGCGTATCTTGTTGCAGTGTCTGGTGGTGTGGATAGTGTGGTGCTCTTGGATGTGATGGTGGCGCAGGCAGCGGAGCCGCTAATTGTGGCGCATGTCGACCACGGGATTCGGGGTGAGGCGTCGGCAGCGGATGCGCGCTTTGTGGCGGCACTGGCGGCACGCTATGGGCTGCCCTTTGTGTTTACCCGGCTTGAGCTTGGGCCAGATGCGAGCGAGGCAGCAGCGCGAGAGGCTCGGTATGATTTTTTGCTCGATACAGCAGCGCAGTACCAAGCACCAGTGGTAACAGCACACCACTTGGACGATTTGGTAGAAACAGTGGCGCTTAACCTGGTGCGTGGGACGGGCTGGCGTGGGCTGGCCGTGCTGAACCGTCCTGGGGTGGAGCGGCCACTACTGGGCTGGCGCAAGGCAGATATTCGCGCCTATGCACTGGCTCATCGCCTGGAATGGGTAGAGGATGAGACGAATGCGAGTGACCGCTACACGCGCAATCGGCTGCGGCGCTGCATTCAGCGGCTCCTCACGGCAGAGCAGGCGGCGCAGATTACCTCGTTGCGACATCGGCAACTCGCCCTGCGCCATACGATTAATGATGAAGTGCAACACCTCTTGCCGCAGTTTGCGGCTGAGCGCTATGGATTGATTATGATCGACGAAGCAAGCGCTCAGGAACTATTGGGTGCGATGATTATGTGGGCGGGTGCGCCGCGCCCAACCCGTCCGCGGCTTGAGCGTGCGGTGCTAGCCATCAAGACTGCTCGTCCAGGTAGCCGCCATGTGGTGGGCGATGGAGTGTATTTGCAGTTTGGCCCTCGGCAATTCACTGTAGAAGTGGTACAATAGATCAGATTACTGTGTGAGAATGCAAGCGAACGAAAGGAGTGAGTTCCCTGATGAATAAAAAACCGTCGAAAGCGACCAATGCCCTGCGTCTAGGGCTGTTTTGGGCGATTGTGGTGCTGGGTGTGCTGGCATTTTGGGCGATTGATTCGCCGCAGGCCAACCTCAAGGAGGTGCCGCTCTCGGACGTGGTGAACCGAGCAAATAATGGCAAAATTGCCAAGATCGAGATCCAAGGCAATGAGCTGACAGTTACACCCAAAGGCCAGTCTAAGCCAACCGAGCGCAGCCTCAAAGAAAACGGCACTATCTATACCCAAGGGCTCAAGCACGACAAAACAGAGGTGAAGGTGCAAAATGAGTCACAGACGGGCCTATTGTTTTGGAATCTCGCACCAATTGTCCTGTCGGTCGTGTTGTTTGGTGTTCTCTTTATGTTTATGATGCGCCAAGCCCAGGGGCAGAATAGCCAAGCGATGGGCTTTGGCAAGAGCAAGGCCAAGCTGTATGGCCTTGATAAAGAGCGGGTAGTATTTGATGACATTGCTGGCAACGAAAACGCCAAGCAAGATTTGCAAGAGGTGGTGGACTTCCTTAAGCATCCCAAGAAATATCAGAGCCTCGGCGCTAAGATTCCTAAAGGGATTCTCCTCGTCGGTAACCCCGGTACTGGTAAGACAATGCTAGCGCGAGCGGTTGCAGGCGAGGCTAACGTACCGTTCTTTTCCATTAGTGGCTCAGAGTTTGTGGAGATGTTTGTTGGTGTGGGGGCAAGCCGGGTGCGCGACCTCTTTGCTAAGGCCAAGAAGAATGCGCCAGCCATTATCTTCATTGATGAGATTGACGCCGTGGGACGTAAACGTGGCTCTGGCATGGGCGGCGGTCACGACGAGCGCGAGCAGACGTTGAACCAGATTTTGGTAGAGATGGACGGCTTTGAGGCTGATACAAACGTGATTATCCTAGCGGCAACCAACCGGGCCGATGTGCTCGACCCAGCATTGTTGCGCCCAGGCCGCTTTGACCGCCATACGACGATTAGCCTGCCCGAGCGCAAAGACCGTGAGGCAATCCTTAAGGTGCACTTCAAGAACAAACCAACCGATGCATCGGTTGACCTCGACAAGCTTGCTGCCAAGACAGCCGGTAGCAGCGGTGCCGACCTCGCGAACATGGCCAACGAAGCAGCGATTATTGCAGCGCGCCGCGGCAAGAAGACGATCACCAACCAAGACCTGACCGAGGCCTTTGAGAAGGTGGCGATTGGTCCCGAGCGCAAAGCCAAGGTAATGACCGACCATGAGAAAGAACTCACGGCGTACCACGAGGCGGGTCATGCTATTGTGGGGCACGTCTTGCCGGATAGCGATCCGGTGCATAAGGTGACTATCATCCCGCGTGGTGGTACGGGTGGCGTGACATGGTTCTTACCCCCAGAAGACAAAAGCTACACCAATGTATACGAGTTTAAGGATATCCTGGCCCGAGCAATGGGTGGGCGGATTGCCGAGAAGTTGATCTATGGCGATGATGGTATTACGACGGGAGCGGGCAGTGATCTACGCAAAGCGACGGAGATTGCCCGTGATATGGTGATTGAGCAGGGCATGGGTGCAAAGCTCCGCGACCAGGTCTTCCATGAAGATAACGGTGGTATGGTGTTCGATAAGATCACCCACGAGCGACCATATAGTGATGCGACTGCTGAGGCGATTGACCACGAGGTAGAGGCGCTTATCAAAGAGGCTTCTCGCCGTGCTGAGATCGTCCTCTCGCACAACCGTCCAGCGCTAGAGAAGCTCAAAGATGAGCTGCTTGTTCACGAAACACTAGAAGAAGATGAAGCTAAGGCTGCGATGGCAGATGCCACTTTGCCAATGGAGGCCAAGCTCCACTAGGAGCAGGGAGGTATCAGTGGCACATGGAGCAAATCGTCGGCGTGTCCGCTCAGTCGTCGCCAAAGCAAATAGCAAACTAAACATCAAGAATGCTGCTGCCCTCCTGGCGGGCTCGACACTGCTGTCGAGCGTCTTGGGGATGTACCGTGAGCGGCTCATTAATGGCATGTATTATGATACCTACAAAGTAGGTGCCGATGCCTATACTGTAGCCTTTACTATCCCCGATTTCATGTTCTTTGTGCTGGTGTCTGGGGCATTGAGTGTATCCTTTATACCAGTGTTCAACCAGCGCTTGGCATCAGGCAATAAGCAGTCAGCGTGGGATCTGAGCTCGAGCTTGATCAATTTCTTAGCGCTCACCACCTTAGCGGCAAGTATTTTGATTATGATCTTTGCCGAGCCGCTCGTGAATGTTGTGGTGGGGCCGGGGCTCAGCGAGTCGGGGCGGAGCCTGGCAGTGAGTATGATGCGCGTGATTGCGGTCAATCCATTCCTCTTCTCTATCTCTACCGTCATTGCGAGCATGCAGCAGGCGATTGGGCGCTTTACTTTCTATGCGCTGGCGCCAACGATCTACAATATTGGTATCATCATTGGTGCAACCTTCTTTACGAACGGTATTAATATCTTTGGCTGGCAAGTGTTTGAGGGTGGCATTATGGGTGTGGCACTGGGTGTGGTGCTAGGCTCAGTGCTGCAGTTGATTGTGAGCTCGATCGGCCTACTGGGGCTGGACTTTGACTATCGCTTTACGATCAGGCGGAGGAACAAGAGCTTTCGCCAGGTGCTGCGCTTGCTGCGGACGCGTTCACTCGACCAAGGGATTGACTACCTCAATGGCCTTGTGGAGACAAACCTCGCCTCGCGTATGGCTGATGGGACGGTGCGGGCTTACCAGCAGGCGTCGGCATTGTCGTTGATGCCAGTGAACTTGATTGGTGTAGCGATTAGCAACGCAGCCTTTCCGCAAATGACGGAGCACCTGGGGGCAGGGCGCGAGGATCTCTTCCGCAAGGAGTTGCAGGTGATGATCCGGGTGATTATTTGGCTGGCATTGCCAGTGGCGGTCATTACTTACTTTGCACGGGGCTATGTGGTGAGCTTTATCCACAACGGGGGTGACCCGGTGATATCGGGCTTTCTTGGTGTGCTGGTTTTGACGATATTTTTCCGCACGATTTATCATATTGCAGCCCGTAGCTTCTACGCGCAGCAAGATACCAAGACGCCGCTTTATATCTCGTTCTTTGCGATTGGGTTTAATATTATCTTGGCGATTATCTTGGTAAATCTCTGGTCAAAGAACCAAAACCCAGGCTATGGCCTAGCCTGGGCACAGTCTATCACTGCCGTGGTAGAGGTGATTGTCCTCTTCTTCTTCATGGGGCGGCGCATGCCGAGGCTGTTTGATCGTGGCTTCATCAACAGCATCTACAAGATGGTCATTGCTGCAGTGCCAACTGGTTTGGCTGCCTACCTGAGTGTGGTGATGATCCCCTTCGGCACGAACGATAAGAGTTTCTTCCTTGCCTTCCCGAAATTTATTATGATCACAGTAGTGAGCTTTGCGGTTTATATATGGTTCAGCCGGCGACTGCGGCTTAAAGAGGCCGAGCCAGTGCTTAATCGGTTGCGGCAGATCTTCTTTGGGCGAATTAACCTTGGCTGGAACTGGAAACGCTAGCGTATGGAACATATCCGTAATTTCTGCATCATCGCCCACATCGACCACGGCAAGAGTACCTTGGCCGACCGCATGATGGAGCTGACGGGCACCGTTACCAAGCGGGATATGAAGCAGCAGTTGCTCGATAGCATGGATCTAGAGCGCGAGAAGGGGATTACCATCAAGCTCGCCCCGGTGCGGATGAAGTATGAGTATGGTGCGGAGGATGCAAACCCTACCAGTGCGCAGACAGCGAGCGGGCCAGCATCGAAACGAAGCCATAGCAATAATACCGCACTCCAGCCCGGCACCTACGACCTCAACCTGATTGACACCCCTGGCCATGTGGATTTTAGCTACGAAGTATCGCGTAGCTTGCAGGCCTGCGAAGGTGCGGTACTGGTGGTGGATGCCAGCCAGGGGATTCAGGCGCAGACACTAGCCAATGTCTATCTCGCGATGGAGCAGGATCTCACCATCATCCCGGTGCTCAACAAAGTTGACCTGCCAGCAGCCGATGTGCCACGCGTGTCTAAGCAGGTGATTAATCTGCTCGGCTGCGATGAGAGCGATATTATTCATATTTCGGCTAAGACTGGCCAGAATGTACCACAGGTGCTGCGGGCTATCGTCGAGCGTATCCCAGCGCCGGTGTCACCGCTAGCGCTGCAGGCTGAGCGCATGGCCGCGCAGGGGGGTGATAGGCCAGCCGTACCAACGCGTGCCCTGATTTTTGATAGCTACTATGACGACTACCGGGGGGTTATCCTCTACGTGCGAGTGGTAGATGGCACGATACCGAAAGGTGCGGACATCACCATGATGGCTACCGGAGCCCGCGGCCTCGCCCTGGAGGTAGGGCACCTCAGCCCAACCATGCAGCCCGACCCACTGCTTGGCACCGGCGAAATCGGCTACATCGTCACCAACCTCAAGACGACGCGTGAAGCGCGGGTGGGCGATACAGTGACACTCAAGAAATACTTTGAGTAGTTATAACATGTGCTATAGTTTACTGTATGATGGCTGCGATAAAAAAGTATGACACATTCATCGCCATCTTATTTGCTGGCCTAATTATACTATTCATCGCCGTGGCATTTACGACTCCGAGTTTTTGGGATTGGCTGTGGCAGCGGCACCATAATCAGCTAAGCTGGTATATTCGTCCGTTATTCTTGATACCATTTTGTTGGTTCGCCTATCGGCGGAGCTGGGCAGGGATAATGATGGTGATATTCTTGACCTTGACCAGCATGGGGTGGTTTGCCCCGACCAGTGAAACGAGTTCACATGTACAACAGTTTTTACAAGTTGAGCAGCAGTATCTGCAGGGTGAATGGACATTTGGTAAGATTTTCCTCACATTGCTTATACCATTATCCTTTAGTGCTTTAGCAGCGGCATTGTGGTGGCGAAATATCTGGTTGGGCGTGGTCGTTATGGCGTTAATGGCTGCCGGTAAATTACTATGGAGTATAACTTTTTCTGGTGAAGCTGGTCTGGCGGTGATTGCCCCTGCGACAATTGGATTTGTCCTATGTAGTGGCTGTTTGTGGCTGATTACAGTGTTGTCTCGTCGCCGTATTCCTAGGGTTAAGAAAAAATGAATTTCATCAAGAAAGGGTCAAATAGGTAAAGCTATTCTCCATATCTTACCAACAATGTCATCACACCACCTGCAAAAATGGCGCATGCTGTCATCGCGGACGCTCTTCGAGCACCCTCGACTCACCGTCGCAGAAGATACAGTAGAGCTGCCAGATGGAAAGATAATCCGCTATATCCATTATCCCTACCACGGGCATGGTGGGGTGATCGTGGTGTGTCGACGAGGCGATAATATTTTGGTGCAGCAAGAATATTCGTACCCGGTGGATGAGGTGTTGTATCAGTTCCCGGGCGGGAAGATTGAGGCGGGTGAGGATGTGTGCGCGGCGGCGCAGCGAGAGCTGGCTGAAGAGTCGTGCATTGCCATGACGAATGTGCGGGAATGTGGCTGGTTCTATGCCGATAACCGCCGCACCAGCGCGAAGCTCCACGTGGTTTACGGCGAATATGCTGGGACGAACCACCAACATCAGCCAGATGACACCGAGCAAATTATCTCTGAGTGGCTGCCAATTACCACCATCCACCGCATGGTCGCTACTGGCGCAATCACAAACTACGCCATGCTCGCTGCCTGGGCTTTGCTCGCCAGCACCCTCCAGCAAGGAGGAGATTCTCGTGCGGACGAGTAGTGTGGAGCTAGCCGCCTCATCCTCAACGAATATGCTAAAATCATAATAGAAAGTACCATTGATTATCTGCTGGTGGCAGAGAAGGGAGTGTGAATATGGGGTACGTTGGGTCGTATGTGTGGCAGTTGCGCCAAAAGGTTGGGGATAAGAAATTACTCACGACAACTGTTGATGTCTTGCCTGTTGATGAAGCAGGGCGCGTCAAGCTCATCTACGCCAAAGCCTTCGACCGCTGGAGCACAGTAGGCGGACACGTCGAGGAGGGTGATAGCTACACCAGCGCGGCACTGCACGAACTACGTGAAGAAGCAGGAATCACTGCGCGCGCCAGCGACCTTGAGCTCTTTGCAACGCAGTCTGGCCCAGGACGGGTGTATCATTATCCTGATGGCGACACCCAAGCCTTTACCGTGGTGTTTTGCCTCAAGCAATGGCAAAGCGAGGCATCGCATACCGATACTGAGGAAGTAGCGACAGGCCAGTGGTTCTCGCTAGACGAAGCGTTACAGCTCAATACGAATGACGCCACACGCCAGATTCTCACTGCCTACCAGAGGTATAACGAGACGGGTGTGGTGCAGATGATAGAGGAACGGTAACACTTTGCCTAGTAGAGGATCGGTATGACGCGAGAAAGACTCCTGACAGAAAAGGACACAGCGCATAACAGTGGAGATGAAGCAAAAATGGGCTGGCACACAGCTTTTGCAGGCATGATGTTTGATGTCCAACATAATGACAAGGGCTGGGAAAGAGTGGTGCGAGCGCCAGGAGTGCGCATTATACTTGATGATCAAAACAGTGGCAAAATCTTGCTCACCCGCGAATTTCGTCATGAGCTGGATGGATATGATTATCGCCTGCCAGGGGGTAAGGTGTTTGATTCACGTGCTGACTACCAAGCTGCTCGCGCCCAACATATTGATATAATTCAAGCCGCGACGACGAAGGCTGTGCATGAGGTGCAAGAAGAGACGGGCTACACGATTGTCGACCCGCAGCTTATTCACACCTCGACACTTGGTGCGACGGTGAAGTGGGATTTATATACATTTGTTGCAACGAATTTTATAAAAAGTGATGATGGGCAGCAACTTGAGGATGGCGAAGTGATTCAGACAGACTTGTGATTCTCGTACGATGAGGTGCGCGAAATGGCTTTGAAAGGTGACATGCGCGAGGATAGAATTGCGATGGTGTTATTACGGTATCTATACAGCAATGATTTCATTGATAGAAATAAGGGAGAGGTAGCATAGCAATGGATGGATTGGCGGGCAAAACAGTACTTATAACGGGAGCTGTAAGAGGTATCGGGCGTGCAACTGCTGAAGAGTTTGCTCATGCTGGGGCGAATGTGGTTATGAATTATAAATCATCTGCCCAGCATAGTGTACAAAAGATAGTTCATGAGTTGAATGATCGTTACAAAGTGAAGGTTATCGCGATTCAGGCTGATGTATCTGATGAAGCTGCGGTGCAAGCTATGGCGGATCGCATAGAAAGTACTTTTTCGTCGCTTGATGTCGTTGTTAATAACGCAGGAATCATTATCGACAAACCATATAAAGAGCATACTTTTGCGGACTATCGAACGATTTTTGATACAAATGTCTATGGTGTTCTTTTGTCGGGGAAGATCTTTGGGTGTATGATACAAGAAACTGCCGGCCAAGGATCTATAATCAATGTCGCATCGACAGCCGGGATGTTTGATTTTTATCCCGACAATATAGACTATGCTGCTAGCAAAGCGGCGGTTCAATCAATAACAAAGACACTTGCTACGCAGTATGCACCCTATATACGAGTGAATGGTGTTGCTCCTGGTTGGGTGGACACGGACATGAATAAAGACCTCCCAAGTGATGTCATAGCAGACGCTAAAAAGCAGATTCTTCTTGGTCGTATTGCTCATCCTCGTGACATTGCACGAGTTATCGTCTTCCTTGCGAGTGATGCAGCAAGGTATATAACGGGCACCGTAATACCAGTTGATGGTGGAAGGCGATAGGAAGTGAAGCTAACAAAAACGACATATATCCTCTGTGGTGGTGCAGAGCGTTGGGTGGGCAACTTTGGTAGCTATTTGCAAAATTTCTTTGCAGGACGGCAAGATGAACTTAAGATTCTTGATGTGTTCTTTGCTAGCCCACACGGAGAATGGCAACAGAAGTTTGATGATTGGGCGGGCTGGTATAATCAATATTTTCCTGGAGCGAAACGAGAATTGGCAAGCAAAAGCCGCTTTGCTGAGCAAGTTCGACGCGCTCATATTATCTACGTTCACGGTGGTAGAACAACCCGACTTTTGCAAGAACTCCATGACTTCTCAGAGGTGGAGCGACTACTACGTGGCAAAGTTTATATTGGCTCATCGGCTGGAGCGAACTATCTTGCACAGCATTTTTTGAGTCATCAAGGGATTGATACTGGTTCGGCCATCCTACCAATGAATGTTGTTGTCCACTATAATGCCGATAATCCTGCAGAGCGGCGTACTGTTGCAGATGCCGATGCGCTCGCAACGGCGTTTCCTGCGGTGCCAACAGTGCGACTGCATGAAGGGGAACATACTTATATAGAGAGGTAGCCACGATGAGCACATTCGACACCATGACACCAGAAGAAATTGGTCAGCTCTTTCCTGTAGAGGTGGTACCATATGATGAACGGTGGCAACAGTTATTCATGGCTGAGGCAGCGCGGGTAAGTGGTACGCTAGGTGATGAGGTGTGTGCCATCAAGCATATTGGTAGCACAGCGGTGCCGGGATTGGCAGCCAAACCAATCATAGATAGCCTACTCCTTGTGAGCAAGCTTGATAGTAGAGCGAAGCAGCGGCTGATAGAGAAGCTTCGCCCGCTTGGCTACGAAAATATGACTAATGCTGAGACGGAACTGACAATGGAGTTTGGCAAAGGATACGACGTGGATGATCCGCTACGCCAGAAGTACCATCTCCATGTCGAGCAGGTAGATGCGATGCCATCGCCAAAGATTATCTTTCGTGATCGCTTGCGGAGTAGCTGCGTCTTGCGTGAGAAGTATACCAAACTCAAACATGAGCTGGCACAGCAGTATCGACACAACAGAGAGGCGTATACGGCAGGTAAGGCGGCCTTTGTGCGGAGCGTCTCAGATCTTCAATCGCTAAGGTAAGTAGCTGTGTCTATGGAACAATAAAATGGTTCATATACAGCTGATTGACATTGGTTTACAATTATCCTATTATTGTCACATGCCAAATAGAGAGACAGCAAGAAAACGCACGCTATTGCACGAGTCAAATATGCCTGTCGATACAAACAGGGAAGATAATACGCAGAAAGACATACCTCCAACTGCGGCGGTGCTAGCAAAATGTAGTATTGACGCGACTGAGCTATCTGCACAAAAGAGTCATACAGTTGAAGAGATTCGGGATTATATCAGCTGTCGAGAGCAATCTAAGCCGACTGCGCATCTTGACTTGACTACGGAGGATGCACAAAAAATGCTTGACTCTGGAGATGAGGTGACGCTGTTGGTTGGCCTTAAGTATTTTGGTCAACTCGACCCCACTATTGCGCAGCAGATATGTGATATTGGTTCAATTGCAGTGCCTTTTCGGCTCAAACAATTCCCCGGCATTGATTATGATGATATCACAAAGCGCATGACACAGGCAGGTCACAAATGGGTGTCTCAGGTTGGCCTGGAAAACTTTACAGAATTAAACGATGAATTAGCGCATCGAATGGTTGAAGCAGGGGAGGGAGGCTTAGCTTTACGTAGAGAAGAGGTGCAGATTGCTGATGTGGATAGTGTGCTGTGCCATATGATAGATTATGGCGATGTTGATGACGTACTTATGGCAATAAATAGCCCGCGGGAAGATAGATGGAACAGTATTGATATTACAAAAGTGGTAAGTTATATAGCTCGGCATAAAGGGCTAAATGAGGATGATCTTGAGCGTATTATAAAGAACAACCCTAGTGTTGATCGCACAACCGTCTCGCTTGCACTTATTGACCATGGTTCAGCTGATATGGTCTTTACAATGCTTGATAGCATGGCTGTTGATCAACAGAGATTTGCTGCTGGGTTGACTGATCGCTATGAAGTACTTCTCGAATCAGACGTTTCTGATGAGACGTTTGCTCGGTGTGGCGAACTTATGGGAGACAAGCGTCCTGATTCTATGGTGCGAGCAGAAGAATTCTTTGGCTCAGCAACAGTTTCACGGGTGAAACTACTTCAAGAGATGCTTGATGGTAATGTTCCGGATACAGTGCGTCAGCTTGGTGTTACAACAGCAGGAGAGGCTGGTATTACTGAGTTGCGGAGTGTGATTGAAACATTTCGACAAGCTTTTCAGGCGGCAGAGCTTGATGAGGTCTATACAAAACAGCTTGAGGAATCGCCAGTTTTGCGCGATGTTCTCATGACATTAACGGGCTATAAAGGTTCTCGTTGGGGTGGCAATAGTGATGCAGGGTTACAGGAAAAAATTCGTTATCATAACCAAGCAGCCGAAGACGGTCGCATTGCTGCCATGAAGGAATTCTATCAGCCAAGTGATGTTTACAGCATAGCAACTGTTGCTGGTAAGAAAGAACGTATAGGCTGGACCCCAGATGTTATTGAACGCTATGATGTATTACGAAATGATATTATGCATGCTCGCACGCTAACGGGTCCTCAAGGTGGCGGTATGCGTCAAGCAATCGATGAGTTGCGCGCTGATATCTTTGTTGAACTAGAAGATTTACAATATCGTATTGATACTACTGACAATAATGATCCAAAAGCAAATATCAAGGTTAGTAATCTTAAGCGTCGCAAGGTTGCTCTCCAGAAGTATGTCGAGCAAGTTCAACAAGGAGATTTTGCCGATACTACCCGCTTTGTAATGGATTCCCCAGCTGACTTTACACGTGGGTTTCAAGAGCTACAACCGTATAAGAGCTTGCATCAGTCAATGCGTCGACTGGTTTACGCCTGGGCGATGCGCAAACAGCCAAATCAACGTCGTGAGATGGCCGGTTTGAGCGTTCAGCCATCAATTGAATCACTGGCAAGTATGCGCGAGTTTATAGAGCATATTGTTAATCAAGAAGTATATGGCCGGTACTTTAGCGATAAGAAGCAAGCAAATAAGTTTAAACAGATGAATAGTACTCGTGCTCTTGAAGAGGCAATGAATCTGCACCAGCAAAAAGCCGAACGACTCGGTACGACTACCCTACAATTTATTCCAACAAGAGGCATACTGATGGAGATGTCGGGACAAATTGCCGATGCATGCTGGGCTGATAAATACGATTCATTAGCAGAAGACTTTCCGAACTTTACTTCTCTTATGATTAAAGCGCGACCTGGTAAGAAGAATGAGCGGATCGTTGGTGCTGCGATGCTCATTGAGACACACGATAGTCAAACGGGTGAGGATGTACTTCTGATACGCGGGCTTAACCCAACAGAAAATTATATTCACAAAATAGACGTTGGTGAATTTTATAATGCTGTTGTAGATTACGTATCAAAGACAGCCGAAGCAGCTGGCGCAAAACCTGCCATTGTTATTGATGATCATAGTGGCGGATCAACGACAAATAGGCCAACGCTTTATGGCTATATTCGTGCTCAGCAGCCGACATTGCCGAAAGTATCGGTACCCCGCGATGAAACATTCTTCAACACATATGACGTCTCAAGCAAAAGTCATCTCGTTCGCTAATACCCTCATCCTCACTCACAAGAATACTTCCTGAATTTCCATGTGACAGAATACTACGATTAGTCGCACAATTTAAGAAGTGGCTGAATGTATAGTGTGCAGTATACTGCAAAAAAGCTTGGAATTGCGATGGGGAAGTGTAGAGCGATTGATGGCTATAGGCCAATGTTTTGTCTCTCGCCCGAGCAGTTCTCGCAGATTCAGCACTACCGCGAAGAGTATCTTAATCCATCTGCAGAGCATAAGGGTTTCTCGCAAGAAGGGTAATTCTCCTCTGCTGCAAAACTTGCTATAATATCAAATATGACAGTGATAACCGTCCAACCCCTCCCTGGCTACAAAGAGGTCAAGCCCTTCGTCTATGCGGGGTTTTTCCCGGTGTCCAACGAAGATTACAATGACCTGAAGGAGGCGATTGAGCGCCTGAGCTTGAGCGATAGTGCGCTGCAGTTCGAGCCAGAGAATTCGCCGGTGCTGGGCTATGGCGTGCGGATTGGTTTTTTGGGTCTGCTGCATATGGATATTATTCGTGAGCGGCTCGAGCGCGAGTACAATCTAGATCTGATCGTCACCAATCCGAGCACCGACTACCAAGTGAGCTTGACCAATGGCGATGAGCTAGATATCAAGTCTGCTAGCGAATTGCCCGACCCAGCCCAGATCAAGGAGATTCGCGAGCCGTGGATTGATGGTGAGATCGTTGTGCCTCAAGATTACATCGGCGCGGTGATCCAGCTCATCGTTAGCAAGCGCGGTCGGCAAAAGAACCTCAGTTACATCGACGAGCGTGCCCTCATCTCCTTTGCGGCGCCACTGGCCAATCTCCTGACGGATTTTTATGACCAACTCAAGTCAGTCACCAGTGGCTACGGTTCGTTTAATTATGAACTACGGGGCTACCAAGTGGAGGATTTAGTGCGCGTGGATTTCTACGTGGCGGGCGAGATGGTCGATGCGCTGAGTGTGATGTGCCACCGCTCAGAGTCGCAGCGGCTGGGGCGCGAGGTGGTGAAGAAGCTCAAGGATGTCGTGCCGCGCCAGAGCTTTGAGGTGGCACTGCAGGCGGCGATCGGTGGAAAGTTTATTGCCCGCGAAAATATTGGTGCCTACCGCAAAGATGTGACGGGCTATCTCTACGGTGGTGATGTGAGCCGCAAGAAGAAACTCCTCGCCAAGCAAGCTCGCGGCAAGAAACGCATGAAACGCTTTGGCAAGGTCGATATCCCTAGCGAAGCCTTTACCGTAATGCTCAAGCGAGACTAACAACTAACAGGAGCTGTGTGCAAGTGCAGATACGTTATGACCGATTGGTGGCCGATATAGACAGAGCACTCGTGTATGACAATGTGCCACCTGCAGAGAGAGAGAGAGCGATTATCGGTATTGGCGAGCAGTGAGCTTAGCGCGGCTTGCGCTAGAACTGAGCAATGGCAACGATATGCTTACTCTTGATGGCATGCCAGTGCATTTTACTCGTCACTATGCGGATGCACGACGCACGGCACAGTCAATTGCCCGTGGCCGGTGGACATACCAAACGCGCGGTAGAGAAGAGGAGATTGCAGTAACGATTCATCATGAGTTTCGACCTGAGCAGCAGCTCCAACCAGCATTGATTATTGCGCACAGGCAATATCACGCTGCAACGAAGCCAGATTATATGGGGATGCCTGATTGTGTGCGTATCGGAGGACATATGACAGATATCGATCAGTACTCCCAAGAGTTCCTGGAAGACTACTTTCAGATAGATCTAGACAATATCAAGAATAATAGCTAGCTTCTTACGCCACGGGTGAGAAACCACTCTCTACGATGTGCTATCATAAATATGATATGACTATGACGAATCTTCAATCACTTATCGAACAGTATCAGCCAACCGAGGCAGTGCGCCAGCTTGTGTGTGACACAAGGATTGTGCTGCTTGTTGGTATCTCTGGGGCGGGCAAGGATACGACGAAGCAGCGGTTGCTCACGAGCACCGAGTTTGCCGATATCGTCTCGTACACCACCCGTCAGCCTCGCCAGAACAAAGGTGTATGGGAGCAAAAGGGAGTTGACTATCATTATATCGATGAAGCAACTGCCGCAGAGCTATTGCAAAGCCGTGCCTTTGTAGAGGCGAAGTTTGTCCATGGAACGCTCTATGGTACAGGGGTCAGACAGATTCAGGATATTCGCGATGCAGGCAAGATTGCAGTGACGGATATTGATGTGCAGGGTGTTGATGAGTATAAAAAGCTCTCCCCAGGTGTGGTCGCGATATTTCTCTTGCCGCCAAACTTCCAAGAGTGGCGCCGCCGCCTCAGTGTACGCTATACCTCGCAGGCGGAGTTTGATCGTGAGTGGCCCAAGCGCTACACCAGTGCAATTCGCGAGATCACCCACGCACTCGAAGTCCCATATTACCACTTCGTCATCAATGATGATATCGACGAGACGGCGCGCATTGTGCGGGCGATTGCCTCCAAGCCGGATGTGTATAATCGCAAGGATGACGAAGCTCGCTTGGCGGCGCGAGACTTGCTCGATAGCCTCTTGCGCGAGCACCCGGAGCATGTATGAGTAAGCCAGCCACGCGCACTGCCGCTGAGCCAGGTGCTGCCGAGCATAAGCAGCGCTCATCCCTGGCGCTGCGCCGGCCAGTGTGGTCGCCCACGGCGTTGGTCGATCAAGGGTTCTTTATTTTTGCGGGGGTGGCATCGTTTTGGTTTGTGTGGCTGGTGTGGCGCGAGGGCTGGCACACTGGTGGCTGGTGGCTGGTAGGGTTTTTTGCTGTGGTGTGGGTGATTACGGCATATTTTGCATTGCCGCGCTTGCACCGTATCTTAAGTAGTATTTATGTGCCCAATTATTTCATTGGCCGAACACGCACTCCAGATGGCCTCCTTGGCGACCCAGTCAATCTCGCCTTTCGCGGCAGCGAAGCTCAGCTCCACCGTGCCATGACCGCCGCTGGCTGGGCGCTGGCTGATGACGTGACGGTGCGCTCGTCGTGGCGGATTATCCTCGCCACACTAACCCGTCGCAGCTATCCTAATGCACCAGTCTCGCCCCTAGTGCTGTTTGGCAGGCAGCAGGACTTTGCCTACCAGCAGGAGATTGATGGCAACCCGGGCAAGCGCCACCATGTGCGCTTCTGGCGCTGCCCCCAGGGGTGGTTGTTGCCCGGTGGGCATCAGGTGGACTGGCTCGCGGCTGGTACGTACGACAAGAGTGTGGGGCTATCAATTTTTACCTTGCAAGTGACGCACAAGATCGACGAAAATACTGACATTGAGCGTGACTACGTCGTCAAGACAGTCACGCGCGCCCTTCGTTCGATTGAGCTGACGGTATTGGAGGACTTCTCGACGGGCTACCACTCACGCAATGGGGGTGGAGACAACATTATTACCGATGGCGACCTGCCCGTTATCGAGCTTGGCCGTGTCCGTGCCAAGGCAAGCGAAGACGAAGACGCACCCTCCGATCTAATCCTCGATGCAACGACGCACGAGACCATGCCCGATGAGCACGCCACCCTCATGTCGCAATTTTTGAGCCGCCGCCCACCACAGATCGCCCTTGGGATTATTATGATTGGCCTGGCGATTGCTGTGGCCACGATGAGTACCTTCTTCGAGATTCTCAACTTTAGCCACTTACGCATGGAGGTGGTGCGGATTTTTCACGACAGTGGCTTGCCGCTGCAGAGCATTGAGAGTACCACGCATATCGTGGCGACTATCTCGGCCATTGTGTCCACGACGTGGATTGGCATCGTGATTTTTCTTGCGGGGCTGACCTTCCGTGGCAGCGACCGCTCGCGGATTTTGCTGATGAGCATCGCCAGCCTCGCAGCGGTAATTAGTTCATTTGGGCTGACCATCGGCAGAGTCACGTGGTCGGCCGCTGGCACATTGCTATTCATTGGTGTCAACATCATTATCGTGCTCATGTTCTCCACCGACGCTGCCCGGCGCTTCACACGAGCACGCAGTGGGAAGTAATGGCCGCAGATTTATAGGCTATGCTCATCAGTGCTATTGCGCTGTTTCTACTCTGATGCGGGCGAGTGGAGATAGGTTACTCCATCTTCTGATAGAGCTACTATCGATCGTAACAATTAACCCTAGCCTCAGGGATAAGAGCTGAATACTCACGAATAATATTCATCTCTACTAATATTCTGGGGAAAGGTGATAACAACGAGAGGTGTGAGAACTGACAAAGCTTTGGCAGCTCAAATCTCACTCAGATTGACAACAGGGCAAAAAATCGCTACACTACCTGATATTGTGAAAGAGCAGCTTGATGATATTGCCAGACAAATTGATGCTGGCCCAGATTATAATGATATAATTCCCAGACAGTGCTGGGACTGTCCGCAGCACCGAGAGATAAGAGATGCAATCGAGCTTCTAGAAACAGCTCGCAAGGCGCTCGCTAACACGGGGTTTCGGGCAAATCAGGAAGATATAACTGAATACTTACAAGCGCATGGAAAAACTGAAGATGAGATAGGTGAGATTCTTAAAAACTCAGAACACATGGAAAAAATTCGAAGTAAGATACGGAAGGAATTAGCGGCAAAATATAATTATTATAGTGATATACTTGATATACTTTGCTCGCGGCAGTCGGTGCAAGAAAATGATGATTGCCCTGGGCCTGTAGAATGTACGAGTGAAGATAAAACTATAGTCGTAAAGGTATGTGGCTCACGTACTATGACCAGCGGAATAAGTTACGAACTAACGGCAGTCGATCGTACTGGCAGAGGTGAGCAGGACCCGCCCACGGCAGACGCCCCTAAATAGTAACACACCACATTAATGATAAATAACCACAGATAAAGGCACAATAAACGCTATGATATCGCGCGATGAATCTCGAAAATTCTATAGCATTATTGATGAGCTAGATGGGCCAGATATATCTGCGGCTTCTTATATCCCCAAGCAGTGCTATGGCTGCCCGCGAGCAGCCGAGCTGCGCCACAAGATAGCGGCGGTGGCCTGGGAGCATAATGATCTTTTGAAGGGCCACTTTAACCGTACTGCAGAAGATGGGGATCCCGAACAAGGAAGAGATACTATGCGTGCTATGGACAGGCTCAAACAGGAGAATCTGCAGACAAGATATGAACTGAGTCAGCTTATTGCGCATTGTGAAGGACTCGCCTCAATGTGCGAAACAATAGAAAGAAATGGCAAGGTAACAGAGGTAAAGATCACTGCATGTATGTCACCGTCACTCCTGCGATGCGATCTTGACGGCCAAGGAGCGGAGGGATAAATCGTTGTGATACGTCTCGCTAGAAGACGAGGTCAAGCAGCAAGGAATAGACCACATCTTTCACTAGCTTGTTAGCACTCTATTGACGAGAGTGCCAAACCTACGCTATAATGCGGCTATGACCGAACGGCAACAAGCGATTCTTTCTGCCATCATCGAGCAATACGCTGAGATCGCTGCCCCTGTGGGGAGCGTGACGCTGGCGAAGCTATTTGGGGTGTCTAGTGCAACCATCCGCAGCGAGATGGCTAAGCTCGAGGAGATGGGCTTCGTCAAGGCACCGCACACTAGTGCTGGGCGTATCCCCACCAGCAAGGGCTACCGCTTCTATGTTAATGGCATCACCAACGCCCAGATGAGTGAGCTCCCCAGTGGGATCGATCGCAGCACCAAGGCTATCGAAGCGCACGTCAACTCACATCTCGATGCAGCCGACCGAGCCATTCGCAGTGCGGTGGATAGCCTCGTCGAGCTCACGGGCAACCTGGGCTTTGCTACCATTGGCAGCGAGCTCTATATGAATGGCATTAGTCGGCTCTTTAGCCAGCCAGAATTTCTCGAGGGCAAGCACGTCCAATCGGTCGCACATTTGATTGACAATATCGAGCCGTGGCTGCGCGAAGCTCGGCCCAACGAGCCACTCAATGTCTATATTGGTAGTGAGAACCCCATCGGCAAGAGCAGCGACGCAACGCTCATCATTAGTAAATTTCGCTCGCCCTATAGCGACCGCAGCTACATTGGTGTGATTGGCCCGATGCGCCAGCACTATCGCCGTACCATCGAGCTCGTCAAGCGCACCGGGGTGATGCTGGAGGAGATATTATGATGGCACGACCACTGTTATTTGCATTGCAATCGTGTTATACTATGGAGAATAAGACAGCTGAGCAGCCTGCTCAGTACCACAGGCAACACCACTAGGCAGGAGGAATGATATCGATGACAAAACACAAGAAAGCGCCAGATACGGCCGAGCTCGAGCAGCAGATTGGCGAGCTGACGCAGGATTTGCAGCGCACCAGAGCAGACTTTGAGAATTATCGCAAACGCGTTGATGTAGAGAAGGCCCAGGCTAAGGCAGCGGGCACTCAGCAGGCAATTCGCAAGCTCCTACCCGTGATTGATACAATCGAGCGAGCCACCGCCAACGTCCCTAAGAAGCTCCAGAATGACACCTGGGCGAGTGGGGTGGTGGCAATGTCGAAGAAGCTCGATAGCTTGATGGTAGAATTCAAGCTTGAGCCGATCGTGGTTGAGCTTGGCACGACGGAGTTTGATCCAGACCTCCACGAAGCCGTTTCGATGGATGATGAAGGTGGTGACAAAGAAATTATTAGCGAAGAGCTGCAGCGCGGCTACAAGCTCGATGGCCACGTCCTGCGCCATGCTATGGTGCGGGTCAGCCGGCAGCCGTAGGAGTGAGTGGGATGAGGCGTTGGCTGCTTGCAGGAACACTCATCATATTAGCAGCACTTAGTGTTGGCAGTGCTCAGGCTCATGCAACGCCACTGGCCAACCAAGCCGACATTACAGCGGTTAAGCGAGCGAGCACAGCCTATCAAGCCTTTACACGTGAGCTTTATGCCACTCAGCCCAAGAAGGACTCTATTGATGAACGAGCCAAGCAGGCCGCAGCAGCCTTTGCGGTAGTAGCAGGGCACTCATTTTCGGCGCAGCTTGGCGATGAGTATAGCCGTCATGCGGCAGCTGTGAAGGAAAAAGCCTCAGCCGTCAAGACGCTTCTTGGGCGTGCTCCGCAAACCTTTGCTAGCAAAGATACGCAGGCTGCAGCAGTCTATTTGACAGATGTAGAAACAGCGGTGAGTCAGTATGACTCAGCCGTTGGTGTGCTTAATACAACAGTAGACGATGCCAACCAAGCGACGAATCGCCTCTACTTGTTTATGGTGATTGGTGCTGGATTCGTGGCGGCAGTCGCTGCAGTCTGGGCGCGACGCCAGCATACCCGAACATTTGCTAGTAAGCGTGTAGTGCGGGCACGCTGGGCGGTGGTTGCAGCAGCGGCAGCACCACTGGTGGGTGCAGTTTCGCTTTATGTGGTATTTATCCAAGGGAGTGACACGCGGGTTGTGCGCGGCGTGGGCTATGCGGTGCTGACCGGTGGTGTAGCGGTTCTTATCTATGCAGTGATGGCGTATTGGCGTCTCCGGCGGGCTGAGACGCTCGCAGCGGCAATTACTGCGGGTGATGAGATCTATCAGTGGTGAGCAAAATCTATTAGCACTCTTGACAGCCGAGTGCTAGCTCGCTATACTAAACCTATTGGCACTCGCTGCTAAAGAGTGCTAGAATAAACAAGATGTTAATAACCGAAACAATAAACTAACAACGTTGCGTTGCTGCCAGCAGGGCAGGCGCACAGGAGGAAACATATGGGTAAAACTATCGGCATCGACCTCGGTACAACCAACAGTGCCTTTGCGTACTTAATCGCGGGCAAGCCAGAAGTTATCACTAATGCTGAGGGCAACCGCACGACACCATCAGTGGTGGCAATAAACAAAAAAGGTGAGCGCCTTGTGGGGCAGGTGGCGCAGCGCCAGCGCGTGACCAACCCTAAGAACACGATCTATGGCGTTAAGCGCTTGATTGGCCGCAAATTCACCGACAAAGAAGTCCAGAAAGATCTCGACATTATGCCATACGAGATCGTCAAAAAGGGTAATGCCGTTGCCGTCAAGCTGGGCGATAAAGAATATACACCAGAAGAAGTAAGCGCCATGATTCTGAGCAAGATCAAGGCTGATGCCGAAGCCTTCTTGGGCGAAAAGGTGACGAAAGCGGTTATTACCGTGCCAGCCTACTTTGATGACTCACAGCGCCAAGCCACCAAGGATGCGGGTAAGATTGCTGGGCTAGAAGTCGAGCGTATCATCAATGAGCCAACGGCGGCTGCTCTCGCCTATGGTCTCGATAAGGGCAAAGAAGAGAATATCGTTGTCTTTGACCTTGGTGGTGGTACCTTTGATGTGTCGGTACTGGAGATCGCTGATGACTTCTTCCAAGTGAAGTCGACCAATGGCGATACCCACCTTGGTGGTGAGGACTTCGACAACGCCATCGTCAACTACTTCCTCGACGACTTCAAGGCCAAAGAAGGTATTGATCTGCGCAAAGATAACGCCGCCATGCAGCGCCTCAAGGACGAAGCCGAGAAGGCAAAGAAGGAGCTCTCGACTGTTACTGAGTATGATGTCAATATTCCATTCATCACCGCTGATGCTGATGGGCCAAAGCACTTTGAGATGAGCCTGACGCGCGCTAAGCTTGAGGACTTGGTGAAGGATCTACTCGACCGCCTCGATGGGCCAGTTGAGAAGGCTCTTAAAGACGCCAAGCTGAGCAAGTCTGATATCAGCAACATCGTCATGGTTGGTGGTATGACCCGCATGCCAGCGGTGGTTGAGCGGGTGAAGAAGCTGTTTGGCAAAGACCCAATGCAGGGCGTTAACCCAGACGAAGTAGTGGCCGTTGGTGCGGCCATCCAGGGCGGTGTGCTGGCTGGTGATGTTAAGAGTGTGCTGCTGCTGGATGTAACACCGCTAAGCCTCGGCATTGAGACAATGGGCGGCGTGTCGACTAAGCTAATTGAGCGCAACACCACTGTGCCAACCAGCAAGAGCGAAGTATTCTCAACTGCAGCAGACAACCAGCCACAGGTGGAGATCCACGTCTTGCAGGGTGAGCGCGAGTTTGCCAACGACAACAAGAGCCTGGGCCGCTTCGTGCTAGATGGCATTGCACCAGCACCGCGCGGTGTGCCGCAGATTGAAGTGACCTTCA